>Ga0209253_10002646_pt1 | contig 15854 bp, 14 predicted proteins | sample FrelakmetBRP12BR_FD_187145 | JGI IMG/M metagenome (GOLD analysis project Ga0209253, IMG submission 187145) | Freshwater lake sediment microbial communities from the University of Notre Dame, USA, for methane emissions studies - BRP12 BR (SPAdes)... | ecosystem: Environmental > Aquatic >...
GGGTCGCGCGGCAAGCAGGGGTTCGTCGAGATCCAGCCGCTGCTGACCCAGGTGGTGGAACGCATCGACATGCTGTTCCAGCGCGATAATGCAAGCGATGTGACCGGCATCCCGACCGGCTTCACAGACCTTGATGAGAAAACATCCGGCCTGCAGGGAGGCGACCTGATTATCGTCGCAGGCCGACCGAGTATGGGTAAGACCGCATTTTCCCTGAATATTGCGGAAAACGTTGCGATGCAAACCGGCTTGCCGGTCGCTGTCTTCAGCATGGAAATGGGCGGGTCGCAGCTGGTGACCCGGATGATCGGCTCGATCGGCCGTCTCGACCAGCATCGGATACGTACCGGTCGCCTGCTGGACGAGGACTGGCAGAAACTCACTTATGCGGTGGGCAAGCTTAACGACGCGCCCATCTTCATTGATGAAAGCGCCGCGCTGACTTCGCTCGATCTGCGCGCGCGGGCTCGTCGTCTGCATCGCCAGTGCGGCAAGCTGGGACTGATCGTGATCGATTACCTGCAACTCATGAGCGGAAGCGGCAAGGGTGGCGGCGGGGAAAACCGCGCTACCGAGATTTCCGAAATTTCGCGCGGCCTCAAGGCGCTGGCCAAAGAACTGGACGTGCCGGTGATTGCGCTTTCCCAGCTCAACCGCAGCCTGGAACAGCGCCCCAACAAGCGCCCGGTAATGTCGGACCTGCGCGAATCCGGCGCCATCGAGCAGGACGCCGACCTGATCCTGTTCATTTACCGCGACGAAGTTTACAACTCCGATACCCAGGACAAGGGGATCGCCGAGATCATCATCGGCAAGCAGCGGAACGGGCCGATCGGTACGGTGCGCATGACCTTCCTTGGGGAATACACCCGATTCGAGAATTATGCTCATGGGGGCAGTTACTAGGCTCATGCGTCCGCTACAGGCCCTAATCGATCTCTCGGCACTCAAGCACAATCTTGGCGTGGCACGTGGCCACGCGCCGCAATCCAGGTCTATGGCCGTGATCAAAGCCAACGGCTATGGCCATGGCATGTTGCGGGTGGCCCATGCGCTTGAAACTGCCGATGGCTTCGCCGTGCTCAATGTGGGTGAGGCAGTGGCACTGCGCGATGCCGGTTTCAACCAGACCATCCTGCTGCTGGAAGGTTTTTTCAGCGTGGACGAACTGCCGGCCCTGGCAGAATACCGCCTGGCCAGTGTCATCCATTGCCCGGAACAGATAGAGATGCTCGAAATGGCCGGGCTGCCGGTCAAACTCGATGTGTTTCTCAAGCTCAACAGCGGAATGAACCGGCTCGGCTTCCGGCCTGAAGCCTTCGGTGCCGCGCTGCAACGCCTCCAGACCTCGCGCGCGGTGGGAAGAATCACGCTGATGACCCATTTTGCCTGCGCCGACGAGGCGCAGGGCATTGCTGCCCAGCTCGCCTGTTTTGACAGCCTTGCTACGGGTCTGGATGCGCCGCGCAGCCTGGCAAATTCTGCTGCCATCCTGCGCTATCCGGCAGCCCACGGCGACTGGGTGCGACCCGGTATCATGCTTTACGGCTCGTCGCCCTTTGCCGATGCGAGCGCGGTAAGTCTTGATCTCAAGCCGGTGATGACGCTGACCAGTGCCATCATCGGGGTGCAGGTGTTACAGGCGGGGGAAGCGGTCGGTTATGGCGCCACTTATCGTGCAGAGCAGCCCACCCGTGTCGGTATCGTCGCCTGCGGCTATGCTGACGGCTACCCGCGCCATGCCCCGACCGGCACGCCGGTGCTGGTGAATGGCCAGCGGTGTCGCACCCTGGGACGGGTTTCCATGGACATGCTGTGCGTTGATCTCACCGATGTTTCCGGCGCCGGCATCGGCAGTCCGGTGACCTTGTGGGGCAAGGGGTTGCCGGTGGAGGAAGTCGCTGCGGCAGCAGGTACCATCAGCTACGAATTGCTGTGCGCTCTGGCGCCGAGAGTTCCAGTCATCGAAGCCTGAATATGGCCAAACAAAAATCCATCTACACCTGTACGGAATGCGGCGGTCAGGCACCCAAATGGCAGGGGCAGTGCCCGCACTGCATGGCGTGGAACACGCTGGTGGAAACCGTTGCCGAAATTGCGCCGTCCGCCAACCGCTACAGTGCGCTGGCCCAGCCCAGCCAGCTGCAGCGCCTGTCCGATGTGGAGGCGCTGGAAACGCCGCGCCAGACCACCGGCATCGCCGAATTCGACCGCGTGCTTGGTGGCGGCCTGGTGCCGGGCGGGGTGGTGCTGATCGGCGGCGATCCGGGTATCGGCAAGTCCACTTTGTTGCTGCAGGCCTTGTGTCATCTTGGTGCAAGCAATAAGGTGCTGTACGTCAGCGGCGAGGAATCGGCGCAGCAGATTGCGCTCCGCGCCAAGAGGCTGGCGCTTGACGCAGGGCCGGTGCAGCTGCTGGCAGAAATTCAGCTGGAGAAGATCAGTGCCACCCTGCTGGCGCAGAGACCGGATGTGGCGGTGATCGATTCGATCCAGACCGTTTATTCCGAGGCGCTGCAGTCCGCTCCCGGCAGCGTGGCGCAGGTACGCGAATGTGCGGCGCAGCTGACACGTCTGGCGAAGCAGGCCGGCATCACCGTGATCCTGGTCGGTCACGTGACCAAGGAAGGCGCTTTGGCCGGTCCGCGCGTGCTTGAGCACATTGTCGATACGGTGCTGTATTTTGAGGGTGACAGCAATTCCAGTTTTCGCCTGATCCGCGCTTTCAAGAACCGCTTCGGTGCGGTCAACGAGCTGGGCGTGTTTGCGATGACCGAGAAGGGGCTGCGCGAGGTGAGCAACCCCTCGGCGCTGTTTCTGTCGCATCATGGTCAGGAAGTGGCTGGTTCGTGCGTGATGGTGACGCAGGAAGGGACGCGGCCACTGCTGGTGGAAGTGCAGGCTCTGGTGGACGAGGCCCATGCGCCCAATCCGAGAAGATTATCCGTGGGCCTGGAGCAGAACCGGTTGGCGATGCTGCTGGCAGTGTTGCACCGCCATGCCGGCATCGCCTGCTTCGACCAGGATGTATTCGTCAATGCCGTGGGCGGAGTCAAGATTACCGAACCGGCGGCTGACTTGGCGGTGCTGCTGGCGATTGTTTCATCCCTGCGCAACAAACCGTTGCCAGCCAAGCTGGTGGTGTTCGGCGAAGTTGGCCTGGCCGGTGAAGTCCGCCCGGTACAGCGCGGCCAGGAGCGCTTGAAAGAGGCAGCCAAGCTGGGTTTTACCCATGCGGTAATCCCCAAGGCTAACAATCCGAAGCAGCGCGTTGCCGGCATGGAGGTGGTGGCTGTGGATCGACTCGAGGATGCGGTTGCATATTGCAGGGGCTAAAATTAAGTGACATGATAGTCCTGCCGAGAAAACACTAATCTAACCTTTGTGAGTGGGTTGGACGGAGCTACAAGATGTCAAAATTGCTGGTCTATTTCGATGGTGAACTGGTTGGGGAGCAGCCTCTCGATCGTGAGCGCATTATGATCGGGCGCAAGCCTAACAACGATTTGCCGCTGGCTCACAATGCAGTGAGCGGCAGTCATGCCATGGTCATTACGATCCGTAACGACTCCTTTCTGGAAGATCTGAACAGCACCAACGGTACCAAGGTCAACGGCAAAAGTATCAAGAAATGCTTGTTGCGCGACGGTGATGAAATCAAAGTGGCGAAACATGTGCTGAAATATGTGTTTGAACCTCTCGAACTCAAGCCGGAAGATGATGGCAGTCGCCGCTCTGAAAAGCTGCGGCACCTCGAGAAGCTGATCCAGAGCGCTGACGACACCTTGGCAACCCATGAAGAAATGATGCTCCAGACTCAGAGCTTCTCCTCTGTCACGCAGGTAAAAACTCATTCTGGCAACAGACCGGTTGGAAGATCCCCCTCCGGAGAGCTGCCGATGGCGGGTCTTCAGATTCTAAGCGGGGTTGGTGCCGGCAAGGAAATGGATCTGGATCGAACCTTGACCACGCTCGGCAAGCCTGGCATACAGGTGGCGGTCATCACACGTCATCAGGAAGGTTACACCCTGACCCACGTGGAAGGTGAACAAACTCCCCTGTTGAATGGTATTGCCGTCAGCGGCCAGCCTTATGTGCTTGAAGACCATGACATTATCGAAATTGCCGGGATCAAGCTGGAGTTCTATCTGAAAAGGCAGGCTGCAATGCCAGCGGGTGGCCGGCAAGGTGTTTCCAAGCCGCTCTGAGTCTATTTTTTGCGTTCCGCCTTTACTGCGCGGAATACCGGACCCCAGATGGGATGTCCGGCCTCCGCCGGATCCAGGTCGAATTTGTTATCCTTCTCCAGCGCTTTCCTGAACTCATCGCGGCATTGCTTCTCCCGGTTTGACAGGCAGTGAGTGAATGCAAGGTATTTATGCGCCCGAGCGGCATCGCTGTCGAAGGTTAAGCCCGAATCCAGCGCGCTTTGCAGGCTCTTTGCTGCAGCTTTGTAGTTGCCATCTTCGTAGTTCATTATCCCGATCGAAAGTTCCTGTTCCGCCTTGCGCGGCGAGAGTTTGTCGAGCCCGACATCCCTGACCGGCCCGGAAGAACAGCCTGCGCCGAGCAGCATAAGCAGGACGGATATCAGAATAAGCAGGCGTGAACGCATCATGATGACCCTAATTTATTTGAATTTATGCCGGATTGTCTTGCTTGCCCCGGCCTCCAGCTCCACAGTCTGGTGATAGGGAGGGAGGTCGGTGTTCTTGATCTCGATCTGGTGTTTGCCGGGGGATAGTCTGATCTCCCTGAGCGGCGGCGAGGCGCCCTGACTTTTGCCGTCGATGAAAATTTCTCCCCAGGGGAGTACCGCGAAACCGAGGGTGGCCTGGGTGGGGGCGGCAATGCTCGGCTGCCCATCCGGCACTTTGGTGAGGGCGGTAATGCTCGACTGCACATCCGGCACTTTGGTGAGGTCGGCAATGCTCGGCTGCCCATCCGGCACTTTGCTTTCGGTTTCCGCAGGGGGGGGCGGAATTACGGCGGCCGTCAAAGTGGTCTGGGGCGGAGTCGATTTATTATCGTCAACTGCCGTTACTGCGGACTCGCGACTGGAAGTGGTGAATAGCACGATGGCTGCGACAAAAATTGCAGCGGCGAAAAAGCCTGCCCGCTTTTTTCCGCTGCTCCATCGGGAAACTGCCGGCATTTGGCTTGCATTCATTATAACCGTGTCATCCCCGTCGCTTCCTGTCTTTGCGGCAGCTCTTTTTCCGGATGAGCCGGCGGAATTCAATGGCGAAGTGGCGGTCAGATTCTTGAAATTTCTGAGGTCGTTGGCCATTTCCCGTGCGGATTGATAGCGGTTTTCCGGCGCTTTGGCCAGCGCCCTGGCGATAATGTAATTGAACGCCACGGGAATGGATGGATTGACGTCTGCCGGCGACGCCGGCATTTCATTCAGTACCTGGTACATGATGGAGGTCAGGGTGCTGTCCTCACCCCCAAAAGCGGGTTTGCCGGTGAGTAATTCGTATAGCACTGCCCCCAGGGAGAAAATGTCGGATCGTCCGTCCACGGGTTTGCCGGCTACCTGCTCCGGAGACATATACTTGGGCGAGCCGAGAATGATGCCGATTTGGGTTCGGGACCCGGACGACATTTTGGCGATGCCGAAGTCGGTGATTTTCACGCTGCCATTGCGCAGCACCATGATGTTGGCAGGTTTTATGTCTCGGTGGACAATGCCATGGTCGTGGGCAAATGCCAGGGCATCGGCGACCTGGGAAATGATCTCGGCGACCCTGTCCGGTTGCAGCACCTCGCCGGAGGCGATGATCTCCTTCAGTTCGCGGCCTTCCAGATATTCCATAGCCATGAAGGCGACGTGATCGGCTCTGCCTACGTCGTAGATTGTGACAATGTTGGGATGGTTCAGGCGACCCGCAGATTTGGCTTCGCGGTTGAAACGCTCCTCGAAATCAACGAGTTCGTCTCCAGACAGGTTGAGATTGATGGTCTTGATGGCAACGGTGCGGTCTATGAGCGGATCGACTGCTTTGTAGACTACGCCCATGGCGCCTTGCCCTAACTCGGACAGAATTTCGTAACGGCCCAGTTTTTCGATTTCCATGAATAACCGATGCTGAATTTATGATACTGAATTTATTGTGAAGGGACGCCCATCGAAGACCTATAACAGTAGATTTTTAGCTGTTCCGTGTCAAGCCGAATTCACCATGGGATGCTGTTCTTGTGCATCGGCCAGATGGGGTGTAAAAATTACGGCAAAAATTAAAGAATATCAATGTTGTTAACGTGTTCATTCATTATTGCTATGATGGCGCGACAGGCAAGGGACAGCTGGTTTTCAGGGGGAACTGAACGCATGACAGTACAAAGCAGGGTTGAATTTGCCAGCGCCACGGATACCGGCGTAGTGCGCAAATTCAATGAAGACAGCATTGCCACCGACAGCGAGATCGGTCTGATGGTGCTGGCTGACGGTATGGGCGGCTATATGGCCGGTGATGTGGCCAGCGCCTTGGCGATTTCAGTCGTTAAAGAGGAGTTGGTCACTGCGCTAGGGAAGCTGGAGCCAGAGGAAACCAACGATACGGCCAAAAGATATTTGCCCCAGACGCTGGCCATGAAGCGGGTGACGGAAAAGGCCAACCAGATGATCTTGAGGGTGGCGCGGAAAAATTCGCAGTGTCAGGGGATGGGAACGACGCTGACACTTGCTGTGTTCTACGAAGATCGCATTTCCATCGCCCATGTCGGCGATTCACGCCTTTACCGCTTGCGCTATGACCGGCTTGAACAACTCACCATGGACCACTCGTTGCTGCGGGGTCAGGTTGCAGCCGGACTGATCGATTCCGGGGACGCCAAGCTTTCACATAACCGCAACCTGGTTACTCGTGCTCTGGGCAAAGAGGAAATGGTAGAGGTGGATGTGCGCGAAGAGGACGTGCTGCCGGGGGATATCTACCTGCTCTGCTCGGACGGCCTGAATGATATGGTGGAGGATGCCGACATCGAGCTGGCCTTGTGCGAACTCAAGGCGAATTTGCCGTTGGCGGCGAATGTATTGGTCCAGATGGCGAACGACAATGGCGGGCATGACAATGTTTCCGTGGTTCTGGCTCGGGTTCAGGCACAATCCGCCAGGCGCGGACTGCTTGAGAGTCTGTTCGGCTGGTTGAGGAGATAAGGCAATGGCGAAGCTGGTTGTGATTTTGAATGGCGCAATGGCAGGGAATCATTTTATCGACAAGGGGCGGATAACCATCGGTCGCCGGGCCGGCAACGACATTCACCTCGACGATCCGGGCGTAAGCAAGGAACATGCAGTCATTCAGACTGTGGGCAACGACCATATTTTCGAGGATCTGGGCAGTACCAACGGCTCGACCCTGAACGGCAGCCGGATTGCCAAACATATTCTGCAAAATGGCGACGTGATAGACATGGGTGCTTATCAGCTCAAGTATGCAAATATCAAAGCCAACCCGGAGATGGATTACGACCGGACCATGATGATACACGCCGTCGACAGGAAAATCGGCGCAGTGCCGCTGTCTGCGGGGAGAGATGCGAGTCATGCTTCGGTGTCGACTGCGAGGTCGTCGCTGCGGGCGAGTTTTCCGTTGGGCGAGGTGAGAGGAATCAAGGGCGAGTTTGCCGGTCAGACAATCGAGTTGGAACGGCCGCTTAAAACCTTCGGAACGGCGGGGGGGCAGGTTGCGGTGATCATGCGGCGTCCGCCAGGCTACTTCATCACCCACGTGGAAGGGAATAAAGCCGCACGGGTTAACGGTCAGGCCATCGGCAGCGAGCCCCATACCCTGCAGGAAGGTGATGTGATCGAGGTTGGACAGGAAAAGTTGGAATTTTTCCTGAAGTAGCGGCTAGTTCAGGTTTGCCTCAATAATCTGGCCACTCGTCCCACGGCTGTCCGGCCCCATGAGATAGAGGTAGAGCGGCATCAGTGTTTCAGGCTTGGCCAGGCTATCCTTGTGCTCACCGGGATAGGTGCGGATACGCTGTGGCGACTGCACCGGGCCGGGCACCACCGTATTGATGCGCAGCGTGGGGTAGACCTCCAGTTCCTGTGCCCAGATTTTTACCAGCGTTTCCACACCGCTCTTGGCGACGGCAAAGCCACCCCAGAAGGCCGTCGGGGTGTGGCCGTGGGTTTCCGAGGTCATCAGGATCGAAGCATCCGGCGAAGCTTTCAGCAGCGGCAGACAGGCGCGGGTGAGGGCGAAGGGCGCGGCCAGATTGACGCGCAGTAGTGGCAGCCACTGCTCCAGGTTTTGGTCTTCCAGTGGCTGCGGGCGGTCGACCTTGGCGGCGTTGTGCAGAATGCCGTCGAGCCGTCCTAGCTGTCCGCCGATGCCGGCAGCCATTGCTGCGAAATCCTTGTCTTCCGCCTTGTTCAGGTCGAGCGGGAAAATCGCCGGCTGGGGGTGGCCTGCCTTTTCGATTTCATCGTATACCGCTTCCAGTTTTTTTACCGAGCGGCCATGCAGGATGACTGTGGCGCCGTGGGCAGCGAAGGTCAATGCTGCGGTTTTGCCGATGCCTTGGCCTGCACCTGTAATGAGGATTACTCGGCCCTTCAGCAAATCTTGCGGTGCTTGGTAGTTTTTCATGGCGATTCCAGAATAAGTTGTGCGCATTTTACCCCACTTCGTACCGCGCTTTCGATAGTGGCGGGGTAATCGCTGGCAGTGTAGTCACCGGCGAGGTAGAAATTCGGCAGCGGTGTGACTTGGCCGGGACGCTCCAGACCCGGGCTGCAGGCAAAGGTGGCGCGCTTTTCCGCAATCACCTTGTGCCACTGGGGCTGGGGCAGGTCGGGAAGGGCTGCGAGGAGTTCTTCATGCACCCGCTGTGCCAGTTCATCGTGATCAAGTGTCTGGTGCGGTCCTTCCGCGCTGATTACGGCACACAGCATGCCGGGCTCTTGATTGAGCTGGCCGCGGTCGAACACCCATTGTGTTACTCCGCCATTCAGGCCGATCATGGGCCGGGGCAGGCGGGTCGCAGCGGGATATTGCAGGAACACGCTGTAGATCGGCTGGTAACTGAAGCGGCTAACCAGTGCCCTTGCTTCGGCGAGTTCAGGCAGGTTGGCGGTAAGCGCGGCGAGGCGTTGTGGCGGAACCGCGCAAATGACCTTGTCGAACTTTTCTGCCCCTGATCGCATTTCGAGGGTGAAGCCAGCAGCTTCTGCTTTGACTGCAAGCACGGTTTGGGAATGATTGATTTTGCCGCCATGGCTGTTGAGGAATGCGGCCGCGTGTTCCGGGAAGAGGCGAGTCAGATTTGCCAGGGGCAGCAGCATGTCGCTGTCTGCCCGGCTGCCAGCCAGGCTGTCGCGCAGGACATTGAGGAATACCTGGGCCGAGGCGCTCTCGAGAGGGGTATTGAGCGCGCCGATGCAGAGCGGCTCCCATAAATAGCGGCGAAGATTTCCGGTCTGCCCATGCATGGTCAGCATCTTGCCGGCGCTGATGTCTTCGCTGAGGCGGAAACCCCTGCGTCGCATGTTACTCATGAAGCGCGCGGCGGAGAGACGTTCGCCCCAAGTCAGGCCGCGCGCCGTGAGCAGGCCTAGCGCCAAATGCAGCGGGGCTGGCAGCGGCGCTGCCTGCAGGCGGAAGCGGCCAGGAATGACCAGTTGCAGGGGCAGTCGCAGCAGCAACTCAGCCGGATCGGCACCGGTCATGCGCATCAGACGCAGGGTTTCACGATAGGCGCCTATGAAAATGTGCTGACCGTTATCCAGCGCCATGTTGCGGTAATCCACCCGTCGCGCACGCCCACCCAGCTGTCTGGCAGCCTCGAAGACGGTGACGGGTATCCCTTGTGCGGCCAGTTCCACTGCCGCCGCCAAGCCAGCGTAGCCGGCACCGATGACCGCGACTTTCATTCCTTGAGCCAGGTTCTGCATGCAATCCACAGTTTGCGCAGTGGCGTCAGCGAGATTCGCTGATTCAGGACGTGATAGCCGTCTTGTCTGACTTCATCCAGTACGGCATGGTAAATCGCCGCCATGATCAGGCCGGTGCGCTGGTTCTTGCGATCTATCGCGGGTAATTCGCTAAACGCCTGGGCGTAATATTGGTTTGCACGCTCCCCCTGGAATGCCATCAGTTTGATGAAATTTTCAGTTTCACGCCCATGCAGAATATCGGCTTCGCTGACACCGAACCGGGTCAGCTCAGCTAGCGGCAGGTAGATGCGGTTGCGTCTGGCATCTTCGCCGACATCGCGAATGATGTTGGTGAGCTGGAAGGCCAGCCCGAGATCGTGGGCGTAGGCTTCAGTGCGCACATCCTGATAACCGAAAATGCGTGCGGAAAGTAGTCCCACGACTCCCGCTACACGGTGGCAGTAGAGCTTTAGCTGGTCGAAATCGGCATAGCGGTTCTGGGTCAGGTCCATTTCCATGCCGGCGATGATTTCATCGAACTCCGCGGCGGGCAGGCCGAATTCAAGAACCAGCGGCGCCAGGGCCTGCCCCACGGGGTGCTCGGGGCGACCGGCGAAGATGTTGGAGACTTCATTGCGCCACCAGGCGAGCTTGGTGCGGGCGATTGCGATATCGTGGCATTCGTCGGCAACATCGTCCACTTCTCGGCAGAAGGCATACAGGGCGGTGATCGCCCGACGCTTGAGCGGAGGCAGGAAAAGGAAGCTGTAGTAGAAGCTGGAGCCGCTTTTTGCGGCCCGTTCCTGGCAGTATTGGTCAGGGGTCAAGGTGTTTGCCTTCATTTTTTTCGCAGAGCCCGATAGAGCATGAATACCCAGTCGCCGGGCTTGATCAGCGGACGGTCATTGAAGATATCGCCGCCGGATTTGTGCAGTTTGCGCAGGATGGTTTCCCCGCCCATGATGATCATGCGCATTTCCAGGCCGATCCTGCCGCGCAGTACGTTGCCGAGCGGCGCACCCGCCTGTAGCAACTTGCGCGTACGCTCGATCTGGAATTGCATGAAGGGTTTCCACAGGCCGCTGTTATCTCCGTGCGCGATTTGAATTTCAGAAATGCGGTATTTTGCCAGTTCATCCTGCGGCAGGTAAATCCTGTTTTTGTCGTGGTAGTCGATGGCGATATCCTGCAGGAAGTTGATCAGCTGCAGGCTGGAGCAAATGGCGTTCGAGTAGCTGATGTTGCGCTCCGTCGCTGCCCCGTAAAGGTTGAGCAGCAGCAGGCCGACCGGATTGGCGGAGCGTTGGCAGTAATCCATCACCTCTCCGAAGTGGGCATAGCGTTTTTTAACGACATCCTGGGAAAATGCATCTAGCAAGTCGTAGAAAGGCTGCAACGGCAGGCGATGGAGGTCGATGATCCCTTTTAGCTCATGGAACAGAGGAATTTCTGGCGGCAGGCCGGCTCTGATTTTGTCCAGCTCGGCACGAAAGCCGTCAAGCAGGGCCAATCGAGCATCATCGTCGAGATTGCCTTCATCGGCGAAATCGTCGGCCGCACGGGCGAAAGCGTAAATCACGCTAACCGGGTGGCGCAGCCGTTTCGGCAGCAAAATGGATGCCACCGGAAAATTTTCATAGTGTTGAGGCATTGAGTTTTCAGGTAGGATGCTCGCGGAATAAGGGAGCCGGAAGCTGATAAGCTGACAGCCAGTCCTTGAATATATTACACTATAGGTTTTTGCGAAAGTGGCGGAATTGGTAGACGCACTGGATTTAGGTTCCAGCGCCGCAAGGCGTGGGGGTTCGAGTCCCCCCTTTCGCACCAGACATGCAACGGTCATTAATTTAGAGGGATAGATAGGTAATGGAAACGACTACGGAAAACTCCAGCTCGCTGCAACGTACGCTTAACCTGGCAGTCTCGCTCGCCAGCATGGAAGCGGAAGTGGGAAACAGGCTCAAACGGCTGGCGCGCACGGTCAAGATGGATGGTTTCCGCCCCGGCAAGGTGCCGATGAAGATTGTGGAGCAGCAGTACAGCGGCCAGGTACGCCAGGAAGTCTTGGGCGAGGCGGTGCAGAAAAACTTTTCCGAAGCGGTCAGGGCGCAGAACCTGAAGGTGGCGGGTTATCCACGGATCGAGGCCAGGCCGGCCGAGGGCGAATCCAAGGATCTGCAGTTCGCAGCGACTTTCGAAGTTTATCCCGACGTGGTGGTGGGTGATATCAGCGGGGTGGAGATCGATCGTCCGCAGGTGGTGGTTGGCGAGGCCGAGATTGATAAAACCATTGAAATCCTGCGCAAGCAGCGCGTGACCTATGCGCCGGCCAAGCGTCAAGCAGCAGTTGGTGACCAGGTCGAGATTGATTACCGCGGCACCCTGAATGGAGAGGAATTCCAGGGTGGTCAGGCCCAGGGCTACAAGCTGGTGCTGGGTGAAGGTCAGACGCTGAAGGAATTTGAAGGGGCTATCCTGAGCATGAATGCTGGCGAGAGCAAATCGTTTGAATTAACCTTTCCCGAAGATTATCATGCCAAGGAACTGGCCGGAAAGACCGTGACTTTCACGGTGACGCTGAATCAGGTGGCGGAGCCGAAGCTGCCGGAAGTCGATGCGGATTTTGCCAAGTCGCTGGGCGTATCGGACGGCAACCTGGAAACCATGCGCAGCGAAATCAAGGCCAACCTGGAGCGCGAAGTGAAAAAGCGCATCGACGGCCGGGTCAAGGAACGTGTGATGCAGGCTCTGCTTGACGCGACACCGTTCGAGCAGCCCAGGTCGCTGATTGAGATGGAGATTGACCATCTTCGCCAGCAGGCTGGCGAAGATTTGCGTGCTCGTGGCTTGAGCGCCAGCGGCGATATTTCGCTGCCTGCCAATTTGTTCGAAGATCAGGCACGCCGCCGCGTCAGCCTCGGTTTGATCATGTCGGAACTGGTTAATGCTCACCAGTTGCAAGCCAAGCCCGAGCAGGTGCGTGAGCTGGTGAATGAGCTGGCGCAGAGCTATGAGCAGCCTGAGCAGGTGCTGGCTTGGTATTATGGTGAACCGAATCGCCTGGCCACAGTCGAATCGCTGGTGATAGAAGACAATGTGGTCAGGTGGGCGCTGGAACGCGCCAAAGTGGTGGAAGTCACTTCCGCCTTTGATGAACTGATGGGGAATAATTAATGATTCATAGTCAGAACTGGGAGCCGCAAAACCTGGGTATGGTCCCGATGGTGATCGAGCAGAGTGGGCGTGGCGAACGCGCGTTCGACATTTATTCCCGCCTGCTCAAAGAGCGGGTGATTTTCCTGGTTGGGCCGGTCAACGATGTGACGGCCAACCTGATCGTGGCGCAGATGCTGTTCCTGGAATCGGATAATCCTGATAAGGATATTTTCTTCTACATCAACTCGCCGGGTGGTTCGGTCAGCGCCGGCATGTCGATTTACGACACCATGCAGTTTATCAAGCCGGACGTCAGCACGCTCTGCCTGGGCCAAGCCGCCAGCATGGGTTCGTTTTTGCTTGCAGCCGGCGCCAAGGGCAAGCGTTTCTGCCTGCCGAACTCCCGGGTGATGATTCATCAACCCTCGGGCGGCTTTCAGGGGCAGGCATCCGATATTGAAATCCATGCCAAGGAAATCCTATACTTGAGGCAGCGTCTGAATACGATGCTGGCCCACCACACCGGCCAGTCCGTTAAGACCATTGAAAAAGACAGCGATCGCGACAATTTCATGAGCGGCGATGAAGCGGTAAAATACGGGCTGGTGGATAAAGTCCTGGCGAATCGAACCGATATTGCTGGTTGATGCCCAAAATATTTGAGGAAAACTGAATATGACAGATAAAACCGGCGGCGAAAAACTGCTTTACTGCTCGTTCTGCGGCAAGAGCCAACATGAAGTGCGTAAATTGATTGCCGGCCCGTCCGTGTTTGTTTGCGATGAGTGTGTCGAGCTGTGCAATGACATTATTCGCGAAGAGGCGCAGGGCGATCAGTCGGCAAAGGCTGGCGCTTCCGACTTGCCAGTGCCGCAGGAAATCTGCCAGATGCTCGACGAGTACGTGATCGATCAGCCGAAGGCGAAGAAAATTCTTTCTGTCGCAGTTTACAATCACTACAAGCGGCTTAAGAACAGTTCGAAGACCGACGAGGTTGAACTGTCCAAGAGCAATATCCTGCTGATAGGTCCGACCGGTTCCGGCAAGACCCTGCTCGCCCAGACTCTGGCGCGCATGCTCAACGTGCCCTTCGTTATCGCCGATGCCACCACCCTGACTGAAGCCGGTTATGTTGGCGAGGACGTCGAGAACATCATCCAGAAATTGCTGCAGAAATGTGATTACGATGTGGAGAAGGCGCAGCGTGGCATTGTCTACATTGATGAAATCGACAAGATTTCGCGCAAGTCCGACAATCCCTCTATTACCCGCGATGTTTCCGGTGAAGGTGTGCAGCAGGCACTGCTCAAGCTGATTGAGGGCACTACCGCTTCAGTGCCGCCGCAGGGTGGACGCAAGCATCCCAATCAGGAATTCGTTCAGATTGATACCACCAATATCCTGTTTATCTGCGGTGGTGCGTTCAGCGGCCTGGATAAGGTGATACGCATGCGCTCCGAGAAGGGCGGGATAGGCTTTGGGGCCGAAGTGAAGAGCAAGGACGACCGCAAGGAAATAGGTGCCGTGCTGCGTGATGTCGAGCCGGAAGATCTGATCAAGTTCGGCCTGATCCCTGAATTTGTCGGTCGCCTGCCCGTTATCGCGACCCTTGAGGATCTCGACGAGCATGCCCTGATGCGCATCCTGACCGAACCCAAGAATGCACTGATCAAGCAGTATCAGAAACTCTTCGCGATGGAGGGGGTCGAATTGGAATTCAGGGAAAATTCACTGTTAGCCATTGCCAAGAAAGCATTGGCGAGAAAGACCGGCGCCCGTGGCTTGCGTTCGATTCTGGAACATACCCTGCTGGATATCATGTACGACCTGCCCTCCATGAGTAATGTCGCCAAGGCAGTAATCGACGACGGGGTGGTCAGGGGAGAGAGTCAACCGATCCTGATATACGCCGATCAGCCGATGGTGGCCGGCACTGCCTGATGTTTTGCCGCCGCTTCCCCAGCGGCGGCTTTTTGGCTCTACTGTTGGTGGCGTTCGAATTTTTTCAGATGCACTTGAATTGCCGCAAGTCGTCCCTACCTTTGTAACTGTAAGTTAAATTTCAGGTGGAGCCCATGACTGTACACAATGACACGCTAGATCAATCCGTGACCCTGCCGCTGTTGCCGCTGCGCGACGTGGTGGTGTTCCCGCACATGGTGATCCCTCTGTTCGTAGGCCGCCCCAAATCCATCAAGGCGCTGGAAACTGCCATGGAGTCCGGGAAACACATCATGCTGGTGGCGCAGAAGTCCGCCGCCAAGGATGAGCCCGTGCCGGAGGACCTGTATGAGGTCGGCTGCATGGCCAGCATCCTGCAGATGCTGAAACTACCCGATGGCACGGTCAAGGTGCTGGTAGAAGGTAGCCAGCGTGCTCAGGTTACCAAATTTTCTGATGCCAAGACCCACTTCGTCGCGGAAGCCGATCTGATCGCGCAGGAAGATGGCGAAGATAACGAGATTGAGGCGTTGCGTCGCGGTCTTTTTGCGCAGTTCGACCAGTACGTCAAGCTCAACAAGAAGATTCCACCGGAGATCCTCACCTCGCTGGCCAGCATTGATGAGGCGGGGCGCCTGGCGGACACCATCGCCGCTCACCTGCCGCTCAAGATCGAGCAGAAGCAGGAAATCCTAGAAATGGTGAGCGTGCAAAAACGCCTGGAGCACATGCTCGGCATTCTGGATGCGGAAATCGATATTCTTCAGGTGGAAAAGCGCATCCGTGGCCGTGTCAAACGGCAGATGGAAAAGAGCCAGCGCGAGTATTACCTGAACGAGCAGGTCAAGGCGATACAGAAGGAACT
>Ga0209253_10002647_pt1 | contig 15851 bp, 17 predicted proteins | sample FrelakmetBRP12BR_FD_187145 | JGI IMG/M metagenome (GOLD analysis project Ga0209253, IMG submission 187145) | Freshwater lake sediment microbial communities from the University of Notre Dame, USA, for methane emissions studies - BRP12 BR (SPAdes)... | ecosystem: Environmental > Aquatic >...
CGACCCCATAAATATTGATTCATGAACATAATTCTCTATCGATTTCCATAAAAACTATTCACTTTTTTACCAGAGAGTAAATTGTTCAATACAGGAAGGTATCTTCCCTGAATGTTTGCATAGGTACTGTTGACTATCGAAAGAAGAAAATGGTCTTGCCTGTTTGAATGGGGAAACACAATGTTCAAAGAACAGCGTTGCCTATAACCATAAAATCTTTTGTGAAATATAGTTAGCGGGGCGGCGGGGTAAAATATTATTTATTACGAGATGAGTTTATTGGGTGCCCTATAATAAGCCCAAGTCAATCTGCGGGCTCCCTTAATTTGTTAACAAAATGAGTAGCAAGAATTATGAGTTACGGAAGGTTTACGGAAGGTTTTTGCAGGGATTTACCACATGCAATATATTGATATTAAAGGAAATTCTGGCGGGAGCGTGTGGGAATCGAACCCACCCTGCCCGTTTGTAACAGGCAACACCGGATTTGAAGTCCGGGAGGGACACCAGAACCCTATGCACTCCCTTTGAAATATTTTACTTGTTCTGCCGGGATTTAGGCAACAGGAGTTGCCCGCACTTTGCTTGCAGTCTGCGGGCAGAATACAAGCAGTTGTTCCTCAATGCATGTTTAGACACTTACTTCAACCCGGTTTCTCCCTTTTTGTTTTGCCAGATACATAGCATCATCTACCCTTTTTATGAAGGTATCTTCAGTATCATCTTTCTTAAGCTGTGCTACACCTAAACTGATTGTTATAGCGCCAACCTGGTCAAATATATAATTTTCTGTTCCATTCCTGATCCTCTCTGCCAGGACTTCTGCTTTTTCTATATCTGTTTCAGGTGCAATGATAATAAACTCCTCGCCTCCCCATCTTACAAGATAATCTATTTCCCGGAGATTCTCTTTAACTATTTGCGTTAAGGTCTGCAATACATAATCACCAACAGTATGACCATAGGTGTCGTTTACCTTTTTGAAGTGGTCTATGTCAAACATAATCATTGATAATGAATGACTGTACCTTTTTGCTCTCTCCAGTTCCTTTTTAATAACTTCGTGAAATTTTGTCCTGTTAAATACCTGTGTTAGTCTGTCTGTAGTCGCAAGTTTTTCAAGTTCCAGCTCCAGTTGCTTCCGTTTTGTGATGTCACGTACGATACCGGAATAAACCTTCTTATCTCTTACCTTCCACATGGAAACAGAGAGTTCCATAGGGAAAATGTTTCCGTCTTTTCTTAGTCCCTCCATTTCGGTTATCCTCCCGAAATATTTCGATTCACCCGTAGCATGCAAACGTTCTATTCCTGCCTGATGAGCCTCTCTGTATTGTTCAGGCATCAATATATTTAAAGGCTTCCCCAGTATTTCTTCTTCTTTATAACCAAAGATCCTTTGCGCACTTTTATTCCAGAAGATAATATCCCCGTTTCGCTCAGCCAGGATAAATGCATCAGCGGCTGTCTGTGCAATATTCCGGAATTTCTCTTCGCTCTCCCGTAACGCTTCCTCTGTCTGCTTGCGCCCGGTTATATCTTCAATCAGGCCATCGTATTTTATCAGCAGCCCTTTTTCATCGTAATAAGGCACCATGGTATTTCTGATCCAAACCACCGTGTCGTCACGCCGGATTATCCTGTGTTCAACGGGCAAAACCGCATTGCCCTTCAGAATCTCTTTTATTGAGTTTTCGACAATTTCCCAGTCATCATGATAAATCATGGAGCGCCATAAATATGGATTGGATACATAATCCTCAGGGTTAAAGCCTGTGACGCCAAAGCATCCTCTGCTGTGCCAGGTTGAGACCGCGTTTCCATTTCTGATTTCAACCGAATAGATATAGGTGGTCACAGCATTTACCATCTTTTTATAACGCTCTTCGCTGTTTCTCAGCGCTTCCTCTGTCTTATTGCGATCAACTTCCCTCTCTTCCAATTGAGCAAGTCGTTGACGCGTTTCTATTAATTCTTTTATAAGGCGCTTTTTTGTTTTTTCTTCGTCTTGCATATTATATTTACGGTTCTTTCATGAAAGCCTGTTGTAATTGTCCATCAATCTTAATTTATACTCTATAAACATTGGTGACAACTGTCAATGTTTAGTAAAATAAATAACAGGGGGCAGGTTTTTACCGGCATAACATTATATTGAAAAGGAAAGGTTACAGGGAGAGATATGAAGATTGAGCATTATTCTTTCGGCAAAATAACCATTGAAGGAAAGACATATACTTCTGATGTGATTATCTATCCTGAAAAGGTCAATGCCTCATGGTGGAGGAAGGAAGGTCATAATCTGCAGGTTGTTGACCTCACGGATGTCATCAATGCAAATCCTCAGATTCTTGTGATAGGCACTGGTGCTACAGGATTAATGAGGGTTCCAAAGGAGACAATATCGCACCTTCAATCAAAGGGTATCGAAGTTCATGTTGCGAGAACAGGGGAGGCGGTTGAAATCTTCAATAAACTTCAGAAGGATAAGATAGTCATCGCGGCTTTTCATCTCACCTGTTAATACATATCCGGTCTTCTGTCATCAAAAATATTATTCAGAGGGTTTAGATTCTTGTTTCTTGAAATTTCAGGATTAATCTCTGCTATTAAAATAGCTTCATCATTCTCAGGCGCTCTTATAACAATCTTTCCTTCCGGTGAAGTAATCTGGCTCTGGCCTATAAATCTCAGAGATTGTCCTGCTTTCCTGTTTTCTTCTCCAACCCTGTTTGCTGTTACAGCGAAAACCCTGTTTTCAAGACAGCGAATAGGCATTGCAGCAGGGCAGTATGGCAGAACCAGGTTTGAGGGATGGGTGATGATATCTGCTCCCATTAGCGCAAGTGCCCTCATTGCTTCCGGGAAAAACCAGTCAAAACATATCATGATGCCTATCCGGCCTACTTTTGTATCCCAGACCTTAAATCCTGTGTCGCCGGGACTGAAATAGAGTTTCTCTTCAAAAAAAAGGTGTGTTTTACGATAAACCCCTATGAATCCATCCGGGCCTGATAGGACAGCACTATTAAAAAACCTGTCTCCATCTCTTTCAGGCAGACCTGCAACAAGATAAATACCTTTCTGACGGGATAATTCTGAAAGGCGCTTAGTGGTATCTCCATTTGGTATCGACTCTGAAAGCCCTGATACTTCCTCCTGTGAAACAAACTGATACCCTGTTGCGAAAAACTCCGGAAGAACGAGAAGGTCTGCATCAGCATCTGTTATTGCAGAAAGAACCTTTTTCAGATTTTCTTCCTTTTTGCCAAAGGCTGGATTGAATTGATAAAACCCTGCTTTCATGAAGATAAAATAACATCAATCAGTGGATAAGAACAATGTATAAATTATTATAAAATACAATACCGTTTTGACTTTTATTCTCAATTATGTCATTATAACAACGAAGTTTCAGAAGTTTTTGTCATTTAGAGGGCCACAAAGACTTTTAGCTTTGTGGCTTTTTTTTGTGCTAATTCTGAAACTTTAGTTTATAAGTATAAGGAGGTAAAAAATGGCTAAAGGAGTTGTAAAGTGGTTTAATGAGTCCAAAGGGTTTGGCTTTATCACAAGAGAAGATGGCACCGACATTTTTGTCCACTATTCTTCTATCCAGGGCGATGGATTCAAGTCCCTTGCTGAAGGTGATGCGGTCAGCTTTGATACTGAACAGGGCCCGAAGGGTCTTAAAGCAATCAATGTAGTCAGACAATAATTGATGAGAGAAGTTCTCCTTACCATGGTAGGGAGAACTTCTTTATTTTGAGGGTTCAATGGCACATAAACAGAATTATGTGGATAAAATGGAACAGACCAGGCAGCAGAGGCTTGCTTCTGGTTTGGTTTCTGAGCGCTTTCCTGAAGTTTCAGATATAGTAATCAATATGACGTACTATCAGAAAGGATTAAATCCGGTTATGATGATCCGGATTGTCAATTTTTTACCATCACGGCATGCTTATTTTAATATGGATTGCATGGTAAAGGGTTGTGCTGATGGCGGTTTTGATTTAACTTCAGTGATTACCAAAATGATTAAGGGCCATAAAAAGACAGGAAAGGGAAAGCTCGTCTGCAATGGAAAAAGTGAGGGCCTTGCCTCAGACCATGCAAGTATCGATTATGAAGTTATGATAAAGTACAACAAAAGGTAAGAGGAGAGGGTTAGCCTGTTACCTGTCTCAGCCACTCCAAATAATCTTCTGATCCGTCAACAATAGGCATTGCAATTATCTCAGGCACTTTATAACTATGGAGCGCTTTGACTTTTTTCATGAGAGAATCAAAGAGATGTTTTTGGGTTTTTGCGATCATAAGGACCTCGGCTTCATCCTCAATTTTTCCTTCCCAGCTATAGATAGAACGGATATTTTTGATTATGTTTACACATCCGGCAAGTCTGGCTTCAACCAATGCCCTTGAAATCTTTGCTGCCTCATCCTCACCGGAAGCGGTTATGAATACAATGAGATTATCCATTAACCATCCTTTGCCAGTTTAATATAGTATTCTTTATCCAGCAGTCTTCTCTTTATGTCAGTTCCGCCTGAATAGCCTCCGATTGAACCATCGGATTCGATAATACGGTGACAGGGAAGGATAATGGGAATCGGATTTTTACCGAGTGCCTGTCCAACAGCCCTGAAGGCATTCGGCTTTTCAACTTTTTCAGCGAGCCATTTATATGTTCTTGTTTCTCCAAAGGGAATTTCCTGAAGGGTTAGCCAGACTTTTTTCTCAAATTCAGTACCTTTTGTGAGGGACATCTTCTGTGTGAAATCACCTTTGCCATTTTCGAAATATTCCCCGAGTTCCTTTATTATCACGGAAGGGGCAGTTCCTTTTCTTAAAATCTCGTGCGGTTTACTGAATTCGATCCCCCTCAGGAGTTTACCTGTGAAAATGAGGTAAAGTTTTCCTACAGGGCTTTCGAATATATCGTAATAAGAATCAGAACTGCTCGACCTCTTGTCGTTCATACTGGTCTTTGGAGTAGACCTCAACTCTGTCGCCCCCTTTGTTAAATGCACGTGCTAATGCCTTTTCAGCACATAAGAGAAATTCTTCTGTTGATTGTCCGTCAAGAAAGGTGAGTCCTATGCTGGCTGTTAAATGACCTTTAGGCTGGGAATCCTCATAAATGAAGGGGTAGTTTTTTATTATCGCATTAAACCTGTTGCTCATCGAAAGAGCTGCTGTGACAACGGTATTTGGAAGGATAATAGCAAAAGAATCACCCCCGTAACGTACCACAACGTCGGACCCCCTGATATTTTTTCTGATGAGATCAGCAACCTTTTTAAGCGTTATATTGCCGTAATATTCATTATGTTGTTTCAGATATTGGCTGAAATAATCCAGATCAAGGAGAAGAAGGTTTAAAGGAATCTTGTATCTTGTTGCCCTTTCTACTTCCTGTGCGAGCCTGATCTGGAAATACCTGTGGCTGAACACACCGGTAACCTCATCTATAAGCCCTGCTCTCTTTGGATACAGTATTTCGAGTTCTTTTATATGTCCAACTAATTCTTTTGTATCAAAGGCATATTTCTGAACAATCCTCTCAATCTTGCCTACAAAAGTCAGCCTATCCTCGACAGAAATGTCTTTTTCTGTAAGTATAAATATAGGGATGTCTTTTGTAGAAGGATTTTCCTTTATAATCTTTATCACATCAAACCCGAGCATGTCAGGAAGCGTGAAATCAAGCAATATAACTGCCGGCCTTAATGCAGTCGCAAGCTCTATGCCCCTTTTGCCGTTAGGGGCAGTGTAGATGAGAAAACCCTGTTGTTCAAATATCTCTTTAAAGGAGTTTGTGACCTCATCTTCTGATTCTATGAGGAGCACAGAGATAGGAAGAAGCTTTTTACCTTTAGAAATAGTCAGTTCCTCGAGCTTCGAAAAGAGGGCTTCTTTGTCCAGGGGTTTCATGAGATAGTCTGTTGCTCCAAGGGCAAATGCAAGGTCTTTATTATCTACTATGGAATGTATTATTACGGGTATCTCCGCTGTCTGCCGGTCGCTCTTCAGCTGTTGTAAGACCTCCCAGCCATCTTTCCTGGGAAGCAGAACATCTAACGTTATGGCAAAAGGCTGAAGGTTCTTTGCCTTCTCAACGGCTTCTTCACCGTTAAACGCATGCGCTACTTTATATCCCGCCTGTGAGAGATGCAGTGTAAGAAGCTCTGCTGTCGAAAGGTCATCCTCTACAACAAGGATCAATGGAGCCTCTTCTTTCATCCATGGGAAATTTAGACTTACTGCTTCGATGTTTTCAGGGCTGCTCACCTCTACAGCAGGAGATGTAACAGGCATCACAAACGAGAATGTACTGCCTTCGCCGAGATTGCTCTCGACAGATATGTTCCCTCCATGCAGTTCAACGAGTTTTTTAGTGAGGGCCAGGCCGAGACCAACACCACCATGTTTCTTTGCGAAAGATGTGCCCGCCTGTTCAAATTCATCGAAGATCCTTTCCTTGTCTTCAAGACCTATGCCGATACCGGTATCCTGAATAGAAAATCTGAGAAATTCAAGGCCGTGCATTGAAGAGGGATAATGCTTATCGAAATTCACTTCCTTTATTAGACTAACTTTTACCATTCCACCTTCAGGGGTGAACTTTATAGCATTGGAAAGCAGGTTGTAGAGTATCTGTTTCAGTTTGACCCTATCTGCTGTGATCGTCTGGATCCCTTCCCCTATCGAGACCATAATTTCTATGAACTTATTCTCAGCAAGGGACTTCATGATATTCATGACATCGCTTATAACGTCGTCAACGAGAAAGGTTTCATATACCATATCATATTTGCCTGCCTCTATCTTTGCAAGATCAAGGACGTTGTTTATAAGTTCAAGGAGATGTTTCCCTGAAGAGTATATATTTTTTATATACCTCTCCTGATTTTCAGAGATATTACCAAAGGTTCTGTCGAGCAGGACATCAGAGAACCCGATGATTGAATTCAACGGGGTTCTCAATTCATGGCTCATATTTGCTATAAACCTTCCCTTGAGCTGGTTGGCATATTCCAGTTCCCTGTTAATCTTCTCAAGTTGTTCAGTCCTCTCTATGACCTTTTCCTCGAGGTTATTTTTCAGATCTTCAAGTTCTTTTGCTTTTTCTTCAACAGCCTTTTTTAAATCTCTTTCCTCCTGCAGGCCCGTAAAAATAAAAATTAAACCTGAATTTGTCCCATCCTGATCTTTCAGTCCGATAGCATGCAGCCGTGCATCGATTTCCCTTCCACCAGATCCGATAAGGGTAACCTCATAATTGTTCAGGGCTGTTTTGATGGCAAGTTCGTTCTTCATTACTTCCCAGATGTCATCCTTTATGAATGACTTAATGTATTTGCCTCTTAAATACTGGCTTGGGTAGTCGAGCAATATGTTTGTTCGCTCATTGCAGACGTTGATCAAACCTGCTGGATCTGTAATGAAAACCATATTATCTGAGGATTCAACAAGATTCAGTGATTCAAGTCTGAGAGCCTCTATGTTTTTGAATAATCCGAACCTTTCTATACATAACCCTGAAAGAACAGTTAAGAGGTTTAAGGAAGCCTTCTGTCTCTCAGAGAATTGCCTTGGCTTAAAATCGTCTATGTATAGGATTCCGGCAACCTTATCCTGTAAAACCACAGGGCAGGCAAGCAGGGCCCTTATTTTTTCACTAATCAATGCCGGGTTGTTTCTTGTATAGTCGACCTTGAGGGTATCATTTATCGCTACAATCTCTTTATTGTGGAGAATCACATCTGTTAATCCACCTGGTATCACACTCCAGGATTTGTTATCAATAAATCTTTTACTCAGACCCTTGGATGCGACAACTCTCATCTCCCCATTATCGTAAATAGCGATACTTCCAGCAGGGGCTTCGGATATCTCGAGAGCCTTCTCAAGAACCAGCCCCATGAAACCATTGAACTGATCTGCGATCCCGAGTTTTGACATTAAACTGACAACAGTCTTCTGATTCTCTATTGTCTTTATAGCCTCTATTCTTGCCCGTTTTTGCTTTTCTATGGTTTCCCAAAGAAGTCTTGCGCCCAATCCTTCAATAACCTCTGTCTTGTTTCCCGAGGTCTCTCTTATAACATTGCTGAGCTTAAAGTCTCCAGTGACATTAATGACAATTTCCGGATTGGCAGAGCAGAAGGCCTGTATATCATCAAATACGGGGATATTCCATTTCTTGGCAAGTATAACCCCGGGAGAATCCTCTTTCTTCTCGTATATACCGACCAACTCTGTGTTTGTATCTCCCCTGAGGAGGGAAAGAAGGGCACTGGCGCCTATGTTACCACCTGCAATCGCCAACCTAAGCATCTAATTTAACCCCTTTTTCTGCCAGAGAGAACATCATATCCATAAAATAGCTGAGGAGTTCAGCATCCCATTGCCCGTAATGCTGCTCAATCCGCATTGTTTCGAGTGTTACCTTGACAGACCTGCGGTCACGATACGGACGTACTGAGACCATTGCATCAAAGGAATCAATAATCGATAGAATCCTTGCCATCAAGGGGATATCTCTTCCTGCAATTCCATCAGGAAAGCCTTTACCGTCCCACCTTTCATGATGGTGACGTATTGCAGGCAATATCTTCTTCATCGAAAAAAGTGGCCTGCATAATTCCTCACCGAGTAAAGTGTGAGTTTTAATCATCTCTACTTCTTCTCTGGTCAAAGGGCCTGGTTTGTTGAGCAATGACTCACTGAGGCATATCTTACCGATGTCATGCAGTATTCCGGCCTTGTTCATCTCTTTTTTGTCTTTTTCGGCAAGTCCGAGGAACGACACAAAATCCGTCGAGAGCTTACTAACACGTGTTGAATGCCCTTTTGTATATGGATCCCTTGCTTCCATTGCAACAGCAAGGGTCAGGATAATGTTTTCTGAATGATCGAGTTCTTCGTTTAATGCCTTGAGCTTAAGCAAAGATTTTATCTTTATAAGCAGCTCTGTTGTGTCGAAGGGTTTGCTGATGAAATCGTCTGCTCCTGACTCAATGCCCTTGATTTTACTTCCTCTATCAGTAAGGGCTGTGAGGAGTATTACAGGGAAAAACCGCTTCCCGGACATGTCCTTGAGTCTGATGCATAATTCAAAGCCGTCTATCCCGGGCATCATGACATCCAGCACCGCAAGGTCAACTGGAGATTGACTGAATATATCGATAGCACTATTTGCGCCAAGCGCTGTGAAAACCTTGAACCCTTCTTTTATAAAAACAGCCTCCATCAGTTCAAGGTTCGACTGAATATCGTCTACAACCAGAATAGCAGGCGTCTCTTTTTCAATAAGACATTTAAAAGGACCCATTTAGAAGATTAAAGCATTAGTGGGATATTTTGTCAAGAAAATTCTTTTATAATAGAGTGTTACATTAAATACTTAACCTTATTCTTAAAATGAGCTGATTCTAAAAAGGCAGGGTTAAAGGATTCGAGGGGTCAAGGGGTCAGGACAGATAATAACTAAAATATTGTTATCTGTGGCAATTTTCGCTATTGTTTTACCGAAGATAGTAACCATAAAGAGTATAAACAAAGTGTCCGACAATAGTGTATGTTTCCATCCCCCATTCTTCAGGCAATGGCCAGAATGGGGCCCCGTCTTTCAGTGCCCTTATTGCAGCATCGTCAAGATTTTTATGACCTGATGTCCTTACAAGCTCAACAGCGCCAAGCCTGCCATTTTTCTTTATGGTGAATTTTAAGACCAGGTCTCCGTAGAGTCCATCAGCTGCTGCTTCCGGTGGGTACATCCAGATGCTTTCGATGCGTTCTTTCAGCCTTTTGTTATATATCAAGAACTTATACTCTGATGTGTCGAGAGTAAATGTTTTATCTTTCTTTTCTTCTTTTTCGATGTCTCTTTTTGCAAGTTCATTAATAATGCTTTTATCAAATAGCTTTTCTCTGAGAGACGGGCCTGCAGTATCCGGATGTGGTATGCTTCCTCTGCCAGTCGCTCCGTTCTTTCCCCCGCCAGGAGAGCCTCCCTGAGCGCCGCTGCTAAGTGGGGGCGAAGGCAGATTATTTTTGTTATCACCCTGTAATACTCCCGGTTCACTATGAGAAGCCTCCTTATCAGTCCGGGGCATCATTTTGTCTCTCATTACAGGTGAAGGTCTTTGCACTTTTGGCGCTGCACGGGATGCCGGCGGTGCAGGCCTTGTCCTGGGCGCCGGCGGTTTGATTACAGGCCTTTGCGATAGGAGATCATTTGGAGAAACGAGACTTGTGAAAAATTCACGTCCCTTTTTCATATCTTTTTCAGCAGGCAAGGCCAACAGTATCACAGAAAGAATGATGGCATGCACTGCAAAGGAATAGATAAAAAATCTTCTGAGGTTCAATCTAAAAAATTCCTGAAGAGTTTTATGTAACTCGTGAGGCTTTCTTTCCTGCTGTCTTTCCTGAGCCAGAGCCTTAAGGATACCTCCTGTATCTCAGGCCTTCTGTGCAAGGCAACAAGCCTCTCGGCAGATTCGTCGTTTTTCAAAAAATAATTTTTCAATACATCCATAAGCATGAATCTTTTCTGGAATTGAGCCTTCCACATCTTCTTGTAGATATGCACTTTTTCACTCAGTATCGCATTTGCAGCATATTCTCCTGCCTTCATCGCATAGTATAAGCCTTCATATGTAAGGGGCAGAACCTGGCCTGCTGAATCACCGGCAAAAAGGACCTTATCTATATTATATATATCACCTTTCCAGGCAGGTATCCTGTATATACTTTTTCTTCCTGCCGAAGATATCCCCTTTCTTGTCTTGAATTTTTCGAGTAAATCCTTGATTTTTTTGGAGTCAAAAGTTCCTGTGCCTATAGAAATTCCTTCTGCTGCGGGGAATACCCATGAATACGAGTAAGGAGCATGGGAAGAACCAAACCAGAATTCAGAGAGATCGCTATTTAAACCGTTTATGCGCTCAGATTCCGTATAAAAGGACTGTACAGGTTTTAATCCAAGGACTGTTCTGACTTTAGAATTTACTCCATCAGCAGCTATCACATACTCTGAGATTATTTCTGTCTTTGATCCCAGCACATTTGCTTCAACAGTATATTTTTTATGGCCTTTAAGGTTTATAAATTCTCCTTCTATAACATTTACACCCTCTGTTTCAGCCTGTTTTCGGAGTGCGTTATCGAACTCCTGTCTTTCTACGATTGCGAGGTTTCTGCCTTTCAGCTCTATATCAACCTTTTCTCCCTTTGGCGAGATGATCCTTATACTTCCAACCTCTTTTTTTATCAGAGTTTTTGGAATGCCAAGCTCATCGAAGGCAGACAGGGAGAGTCCGCCACCACAAGGTTTTGCATGTGAAAGATTCCTTTCGAGAAGTATGACATCTGAACCACTTCTTGCAAGAACCATTGCAGCATAGGCCCCTGCAGGCCCGCCGCCGATGATAAGAACCTTAACGCTTAAACTCATTGTATATGGATTGTATCCATTTAAATAAAGCAGGGAATCGAAGAATCGGTAAAAGGGAAAATCTTCCCTAAACCAATTCTCCCATTCCCCCAAATATCATCTTACATTCAAAATCCTGGCGGGAGCGGACAGTGTATCTTTGCACGCTTTACAGAAGAATCACCGTTTACGAAATGCGCAGATATCTTGAAGAAGAATTCACTAACAGAACCTGATAGAGTACCATCTCTCTTTTCGCCCCAGGGCAAGGTCTTTTCATTGTTATTGATAGCTACGATCAAATATATATGCCCTGGCGACATACCTTTTATATCTTCCTCACTCGGCATAGGCAGACCCTTTGTAGGGCCGAACTGTGTATGAGAATGGAAATCGCCTATTTTCTGTAATTTATTAAACCGTGCAAGGATAGGCTCTATCTTCTTGTGGTTCTTCTCGTTGTATACAACCCCTTTATGTTTTCTGTTTGCTGTCTGGACGCTAAACGCATGTTCAATAATATACCTGTCTTCAAGCTTATACCCCAAGAGAAAGCCAAAGCATTCTCTCTTATATACCTCTGCAGAGCTGAGAAGAAGATCGAGAAAAGCATTCTCCGAGAGGTAAACGCGCATAATGTCCTATTTTCTAATAATTCGGGAGCCTGACAGTGAGCACAGGACATGGAGCAAATCTGACAACCTGTGCTGCAGTGCTGCCGAAAAGGAGCCTGTCGATACCCTTTCTTCCATGGGTAGCAATAATTACGAGGTCCGCCTTGGTTTTATTTGCAAAATTGACTATCTCCTCATGCGGGACTCCCGTAATAACAGTGCGTTCGATATCTTTGATTCCGCTGAGTTCCTCAACACCAAACCGTTCGAGTTCCTTTTTTGCGCCGATTTCAATGTCCTTGTACATCTGATCCACTGAGACATGGGGGACATACCATCCTGAAGCTTTAGCTATATCGTAAATAACATGCACAATATAAAGCTTTGCCCCATATTTTTTTGACATATCAACAGCGTACTTCAGTGCCTGAGACGATCCCTCAGAAAAATCTGTCGGAAAAAGAATACGTTTGATTTCCATTATCCAACCTCCCTTAGATATTTTGCTGCATTTTCCGGTGATGTGGGAAGGATATAAAATCCTGAACCCCATTCAAACCCACTTGTCCTTATAAGACGCGGCATTATCTCGAGATGCCAGTGAAAATCCTCACCGAGCGTATGCCAGTGATCTCTCCTTGGTACCATATTCGGGGCAGTATGAATGTAATAATTAAAAGGTGGATCACGAAAAATTTTCCGTAACTTTTTTAGTACAGACATCAGGATCAGCCCCATATCTTCAATCTCATCATATGTAATTTCATTAAAGGCACAACAATGCCTTTTTGGTATAATCCATGATTCAAACGGAAATTGTGCTGCATAAGGGCAAAAAGCAACAAATTTTTTTGTTTCAAGGATTACCCTTTCTCCTGCCCTTAATTCTTCACTAATTATATCACAGAATATACACCTTTCTTTATAGGTAAAATACTGTTTTGCATTATCGAGTTCGTCTTTTACCGTTTTCGGGATCATTGGTGTCGCCATGAGAAATGACAGAGGATGAGAAAAAATCTCTCCGGCATCTATCCCGGAGTCTTTGTATATCAGAATATATCTAAGCCTTGAATCCTTTTCAAGGTCGGCAATACGTTCCCTGTAGAGCATTATAACCCTTATCATCTGCTCGATTCCAAGGTCTTCAGGCCTGACGTTATGCTCAGGTGATTCAATCAGGATTTCATTCGCACCAATGCTGTTCATTTTGTCGTATATCCCGACACCTTTCCGGCCTAAATCACCCTCAATCTGAAACACAGGATTAAAACTCGGCAGAGCCCGTACCCACCACCTGGATGAACCCGGCATTCTGACAGATGTTATCTCAGGAGGGGTCTCATGTTCCCGGCCCGGGCATAGGATGCAATTCCTCTCCTCCTGAGTCTTATATGAGGGCAGGTTATACTCAGAAGGGGCCTTTGATTCTGACATAACCGCAACCCATCTGCCGAGCAGGATGTCTTTTCTGAGTTCATGCATCTGAATTCCTCTTGTATAATATTCTTAGCCCTTCAAGTGTAAGATCAGGTGAAAAATCATGCTTTCTTTTCAGAAATTTTGAGATCAACCCCCCATACCCGCCGGTTATAACAACTTTCAGTTTAATGTCAGCCTCTTTTTCGATCTCGCCGAGAATCCGTTCTATAGCGCCTGCTGTACCATAAAATAATCCCGACTGAATACATCTGACGGTATTGTTGCCCAGGGCTGATATTGGAGGTTTCACGTGAACCTCAGAGAGTTTTGATATTCCCTGAGCAAGTGATTCATTCATCAAACGAATTCCCGGCATTATAGTGCCACCGATATAAGCCGCTTTTTTATCAACAATGCTTATTGTTGTAGCTGTACCGAAATCCACGGCGGCAACAGGACATTTATAACATTCATATGCTGCTGCTGCATTTGCAATTCTGTCTGACCCCAGTTTCTCAGGATTTGGAATATTGAATGTCAGCCCTGTCCTGATCTTGCAACTCACAATGAAAGGTTCTCTACTGGCCAGTCCTTTCAGGGCTTTCTGCAAGACCTTTGTATGTCCCGGTACGACAGAGGATATTATAATTCCTTCAGGTTTTTTTTCCACATTATTTTCTTTTATGAATCCATTAACAAGCGCTGAATATTTTGTACGGGATAGGAGGGGATGGGTATCCATTTTTTGTACAAGAAGGCCTGATTTAGTAAAAAAACCTATATTTATTGTGGAGTTTCCGATGTCTATGGCTATAAGCATCTATCTCAATACTGTTACGTCCCCTGAATGTATCCTCTTCATCTCTTCTGAAGGCAGCCTCAGGATAAGCATTCCCTCATCGTCTATAGCCTCAGCAAAACCTTTATAAGTTTCCTGACCAATAACCACTATCACTTCTTTGCCGAGTGTTGATGTGAGGCGTTGCCATTCGGCAAGGAGAACTTCCCTCTTCATAGCTTTGAGAATCATGTACCAATTGTGTATTTCATTCAGAATCTCTGCAACGATTTCTTCCCTTAAAAACAATTTCCCGGTCTCGTTTTTTACCGACGTTGCTATTTCTCTCACATCCTCCGGGAATGCATCGATATCGGTATTTACATTTATGCCAATTCCTATGACTGAAAAGAGAATTCCCTTCTGATCTGTTTTAAGTTCTGTGAGAATACCGCCGATCTTCCTTTCATGGCACATCAAATCGTTCGGCCACTTTATTGAGATGTTTAGCCCTGTAATCTTTCTCAGGGCATTTGCAGATGCCACAGCAGCCATTATCGTTATAAGAGTTGCATCCTTAGTCTCGATTTGAGGTTGCAGGATAATACTCATATAAATATTTTCACCCGGGGGAGATACCCATACCCTGCCAAGTCTGCCCCTGCCTTTTTCCTGGGTATCAGCAATAATAACCGTACCTTCCGCAACCTCTTCAGCCAAATTTGAAGCAACAGTATTTGTAGATCCCACTTTTTCGTAAAAGAAGATTTCTCTTCCTATGCTGCCTTTGATTTTTGATTTTATATCATCAGTTTTCACTACTTTTCTTCTTCCAGTATCACCACCTCTATCTTTCCCTTTAACCCTTCTGCAAACTTCTTTGCATCATCCTTTGAACCGACAATAGAGCCAAAGTGCATAGGTATTGCAATCTTCGGCTTAATATCGAGCGCAGCCTTAACAGCCTCTTCTGCTGTCATCACATAGGTGCCTGATACAGGGAGAAGCGCTATATCTGCCTTGAAATTCTTCATTTCTGGTATGTAATCAGTATCCCCTGCAATATAAATCCTCTGGCCCCGGACAGTGAAGATATATCCAACCCAATTGTTACCCTTTGGGTGGAACTGTTTGTTTGTGTTATAAGAAGGCACAGCCTCAATCTGAATGCCTTCAACAGTAATCTTGTCGCCGGGTTTTACAATCTTTACTTTTCCTGTTAATTTTTTTGCACAATCAGGAGTTGCAACAATAACTGTATCAGGCCCCTGGAGAATCTTTATGTCTTCAGGCGAGCAATGGTCAAAATGCTCGTGAGTGATCAGGATAATATCCGCTGTGTCTTTATTTTTGATCTTGAACGGGTCAGTATAAATGACCTTTTCCCCGACTATCTTAAAAGTATCATGCCCAAGCCAGTGTATATCCTTTGTCATTGTCTTGGCCTCCTTTCCTCCTGCAAATGCAGAAACCGGTATAAGTAACAGCATAATTGATAAAATAATACGTACCAAGATTTTCTACCTCCTGTCGTTTAAAAGACAGTATATCACATTATTGCCGGCGATATTGCGTCAATCTATTTCTTTAT
>Ga0209253_10002648_pt1 | contig 15851 bp, 13 predicted proteins | sample FrelakmetBRP12BR_FD_187145 | JGI IMG/M metagenome (GOLD analysis project Ga0209253, IMG submission 187145) | Freshwater lake sediment microbial communities from the University of Notre Dame, USA, for methane emissions studies - BRP12 BR (SPAdes)... | ecosystem: Environmental > Aquatic >...
TTCCTCCGCCGACAGGCCCGCGAGCGAACGACCCTCGGCCGCCACGCGCGCTTCCATCCCGCGGAAGCGCCGCTCGAACTTGCCCCCAGCATCGCGCAGCGCAGCTTCGGGATCGACCCCGAGATGCCTTGCGAACTGCGCAACGCTGAAGAGCAGGTCGCCCAGTTCCTCGTGCACTTGCGATGCTTCGCCGGACGCGACCGCCTGTTCGAGCTCGACGAGCTCCTCGCGCACCTTGTCGAGGACGCCGCGCGCGTCCGGCCAGTCGAAGCCGACGCCCGCGGCGCGCCGCCCGAGTTTTGCCGCCCGCGTCAGCGCCGGCAGCCCGAGGGTCACGCCGTCGAGGACGCCGGCCTGCTCGCCCTTCGCTTCCCGCTCCGCGGCCTTGTGCCGCTCCCAGGCGCGGGTCTGCTCCGCCGCGTCCGCAATCCTTGCGCCCCCGAAGACGTGCGGATGCCGGCGCTCCAGCTTGTCGCTGATCGCATCGGCCACGTCGTCGAATCCGAACAGGCCCTGCTCCTCGGCGATGCGCGCCTGGAACACGACCTGGAACAGCAGGTCCCCGAGCTCGTCGCGAACCGCGTCCGGCCGGCCACGCGCCACCGCGTCGGCGACCTCGTAGGCTTCTTCGATGGTGTGCGGCGCGATGGTCGCCCAGGTCTGCTCGAGGTCCCAGGGACAGCCGCGCTCCGGATCGCGCAGGCGCGCCATCACCTCGAGCAGCCGGCCGACCGCCGTGCTCACGGCTGCTCCAGCAGGCGGCAGAGCGATATCAGCATGATCGCGGTCGCGCCCCAGATGTTGTGGCCCTGGTAGGGGATGTCGTAGCCCCTGAACGTGTGGCCGGCGAACTTGCGCTCGCGCGGCACGTGATTGGCGGGGTCGAGCACGAAGGACAGAGGAACCTCGAACGCCTCCTCTACCTCGGTCACGTCGAGTTTCAACGTGAACTCGGGCCGCACGATTCCTACAACCGGAGTCACGACGTAGCCGGTGACGACGAAGTGGTCAGCGAGGTATCCCGCCAGCGTCACGTGCCCGCGCGACAGGCCGATCTCTTCCTCGGTCTCGCGGAGCGCCGCTTCCCATGGGCCGGCATCGTCCGATTCGATGCGCCCGCCCGGAAAGCTGATCTGCCCGGCGTGATTCTTGAGATGGGTGGCGCGCTGCGTCAGGAGTATCGTGAGGCCGTCCTCGCGCTCGACGATGGGCACGAGCACCGCCGCCTTGGCCAGCTCCGTCGGCAACAGGCTGCGCAGCGCCTGCAGGTCCGTCGGGGCGCGCTCCAGCATGTGTGGCAGGAAAGGATCGCCGCCGGGCGTCGACCCGCGCAGGCGCTCCAGGATGCGGGCCTTGAGGCCAGCGCCTTCATTCACCATCGAGGCCCGCACTCAGTCCCCCGCGCCTCCGCTCTTGACGCCGCCCCGGGTCAGGGCGGCCGGATCAAGCAGCCGCGCGAGCCGCTCCGCGCCGAGATCCGTCATCTCGGCGGCGACTTCCATTACGGACCGGCCTTCGGCATAGGCCCGCTTGGCGATCGCGGCCGCCTTGTCGTAACCGATGACGGGGTTCAGTGCCGTCACGAGCATGGGGTTGCGCTCGAGTGCCGCCGCGAGCTGACGCGAATTGACGGCGAACCCGGCGATGGCGCTGCGCGCGAGGCAGCGCGACGCATTGGCCATGAGGTCGATGCCCTGCAGCAGGTCGTGCGCGATCACCGGCAGCATCACGTTCAGCTGGAAGTTGCCGGATTGTCCGGCAATCGTCACGGTGAGGTCGTTGCCCATGACCTTGGCGGCCGCCATCGCAACCGCCTCCGCGGCCACCGGGTTGACCTTGCCGGGCATGATGCTGCTGCCGGGCTGCAGGGCCGGGAGCGTGATTTCGCCGAGACCGGCGAGCGGTCCGCTGTTCATCCAGCGCAGGTCGTTGGCAATCTTCATCAGGCAGGTCGCCAGCGTGCGCAACTGCCCCGACAGCTCCACCGCCGTGTCCTGCGAACTCAGGGAGGCGAAGAAGTCGCGGCTCGGCCGCAGGTCGAGGCTGGTCTGCCTCGAGAGCAGTGCCGCGACAGCCGCGGCGAAACCAGGCGGCGCGTTCACCCCGGTGCCCACCGCCGTGCCCCCCAGCGCGAGGCAATGCAGGCGCGGCCGGCACGAGCGGATGCGAGTGATCGAGTCCTCGACCTGCGTGCGCCACGCGCCGAGCTCCTGGCCCAGCGTAAGCGGCATTGCGTCCATGAGGTGTGTGCGGCCGGTCTTCACGATCTCGCCGACGTCGGCGGCCTTGCGCCCGATCGTCTCCGACAGCTCCTGCAGCGCCGGCAGCAGTTGCTCCCCGATTGCGAGCGCCGCGCTCAGGTGGATCGCCGTCGGCACGACGTCGTTGCTGCTCTGGCTGCGGTTCACGTCGTCGTTGGGGTGCACCGGCTGCCCGCCGGAGCGGGTCGTCGCAAGGCGTGCGATCACCTCGTTCGCGTTCATGTTGCTGCTGGTGCCCGATCCCGTCTGGAACACGTCCACCGGGAAATGCGCGTCGTGCAGCCCCTCTGCAACCTCCAGCGCCGCCGCCTGGATGGCTGCCGCGCGCTCGCGGTCGAGCTGGCCGAGTTCCGCGTTTGCGCCGGCCGCTGACCACTTGACGAGACCGAGGGCGCGGATGAATCCGCGCGGCATCCTGAGGCCGCTCAGCTGGAAATTCTGGACCGCGCGCTGCGTCTGTGCGCCCCACAGGGCGTCCGCGGGCACCCGCAGCTCGCCCATGCTGTCGCGCTCGAGGCGAAAGTCGCTTGCCGCCATGTTCATGCGCTCCGGGAGACCGCGCAGGCGCCGTGGAGCGGGCCTGCGGTATCATGCGGAATCGTAGCACCTCCCGGATTCCCGCATGAGTCTCAACACCCTCACGGCCCTCTCGCCGGTGGACGGACGATACGCCAGCCGCTGCGCCGAGCTGCGCAGCCTGTTCAGCGAGTCGGGACTGGTGCGCGCCCGCGTCCGGGTGGAGATCGCCTGGCTGCACGCACTCGCGGCGAACCCGGACGTCCCGGAGATGCACGGGCTCTCTGCGGACGATCTCGAGGCCGCGACGCAGGTCGCGGCATCCTTCAGCGAAGCCGATGCCGCCGCAGTGAAGGTGATCGAGCGGGAGACGAATCACGACGTCAAGGCCGTCGAGTACTTCATCAGGAACAGGCTGGCGGAGCACCCGGCCTGGCGTGCGCGCCTCGAGTTCGTGCACTTCGCGTGCACCTCCGAGGACATCAATAACCTTGCGTACGCCCTGCTCTGCCTGCAGGCGCGCGACGAGGTGCTCCTGCCGCGCCTCGACGGGCTCACCGAAGCCCTGCGTGCCATGGCCCACATGCACGCACAGGACGCGATGATGTCGCGGACGCACGGGCAGCCGGCGACGCCGACCACGCTCGGCAAGGAAGTGGCCGTGTTCGTGCACCGCCTGCGCGCCGCGTGCGAGCGGCTGCGCGCGGTCCACGTTCTCGGCAAGATGAACGGCGCAGTCGGCAACTACAACGCACACCTCGCAGCCTACCCTGGCGTGGACTGGCCCGGGCTGGCGCGCCGCCTGGTCGAGTCCCTGGGACTGCAGTGGAATCCCTATACGACGCAGATCGAACCCCACGACTGGATGGCCGAGTACTTCGACGCCCTCGCGCGAATCAACACCGTTCTGATCGACCTGAGCCGCGATTTCTGGGGCTACATATCCGTGGGCTGCTTCCGCCAGAAGGTGGTCGCCGGTGAGGTGGGCTCCTCGACCATGCCGCACAAGGTCAATCCGATCGACTTCGAGAATGCCGAGGGCAATTTCGGGGTCGCCAACGCCCTGCTGCGGTTCATGGCGGAGAAGCTGCCGGTGTCCCGCTGGCAGCGCGACCTCACGGACTCGACCGTCCAGCGCAACATCGGCGTCGCGCTCGCGCACACCGACATCGCCATCCAGTCCGTGTCGCGCGGCCTCGCGCGCCTCGAGGTGGACCACGCGCACCTCGCCGCGGAGCTCGACGCGAACTGGGAACTCCTCGCCGAGCCGATCCAGACACTGATGCGTCGCTACGCCGTGCCGGAAGCCTACGAGCAGCTGAAGGCGCTCACGCGTGGTCGCCGGCTCGACGCCGGCGCCGTCGCGGCGTTCATCGACGGGCTGCCGATTCCGGCCGACGAGAAGCGACGGCTGCACGAACTGACGCCCGCGACCTACGTCGGGCTGGCCGCCCGGCTGGCGCGCGATGTCTGAGGCCGCGCCCTCCGCATCGATCACGGTGCGGACGGCCACCTGGCAGGTCGACCGCGACGACCTCATGTTCGTGCGGCGCCGTGTGTTCATCGAGGAACAGGGCATTCCCGAGTCCGAGGAAATGGACGAGGAGGATCCCGGCTGCCGGCACGCACTCGCCTACGCCGCCGGCGGCGAACTCGCGGGCACCGGCCGGCTTGCCCCTGGCGGCAAGATCGGCCGCATCGCAGTGCTCCCTCAATACCGCCGCACGGGCGTCGGCAGCGCGATTGTCGTCCATCTCGTGAACCAGGCCACAGAACTGGGACTGGCCCAGGTATACCTTCATGCACAGGCCGATTCCGTGGATTTTTACGGGCGGCTGGGTTTCCGGGCCGAAGGGCCCCTGTTCGACGAGGTAGGCATCCCGCACCGCTGCATGCGCCGCGGGGCGGTGCAGAAGAATGGACAACAGGCAGGACGTGACCGGGACGAGGAGCATCGTCACGACACTCGATGAGTATCGGGCGGCGGTGGCCGAACTCGCCACGCGTGCCCAGCGATCGCTGTCCATCTACACACCCGACCTCGAACCCCAGCTCTATGACCAGGACTGCTTCCTCGAGCCGATGAAGCGCCTGGTGCTCGCGCGCAGCCACGCGCGCCTGCGGGTACTGATCTCCGACCCGGCTCGTGCTGCCCGCGAAGGCAACCGGTTCATGCAGATGGCCCGGCGCCTGACGAGCTACATCGATCTCAGGAACGTTTCGCCCGAGTATCGCGGCAATCCCTGCTCGTTCATCATCGCCGACGACAAGGCCATCGCTTATCGCCAGCAGTGCTCGCGCTGGGACGGCATCGTCGAGTTCAACGACATCGCCGTCGTGCGCCGCTACCTCGCGTACTTCGACGAGACCTGGGCCGAGAGCATGATCCAGCCCGAGCTTCGAGCGACCGCCGTCGACTTCTAGCCAGCTCGTCTCCCGTCGAGTCCCCCTATAATGTCCGGCATGGTGTGGAAGCCGGACGTCACGGTCGCCGCAATCGCCGAGCGCGACGGACGATTCCTGTTCGTCGAGGAACGCGCCAGCGGGCGAGTCGTGCTGAACCAGCCCGCCGGGCACCTCGAGGACGGCGAGACTTTTCTCGACGCGGTGGTCCGCGAGACGCTGGAGGAGACCGCGTGGTCCTTCCGCCCGCAGGCGATCGTCGGCGTCTACGTCTGGCGGCCTCTGCACCTCGGCCGCACTTTCCTGCGCGTGGCATTTTGTGGCGACCTGGAGTCGCACGACCCGGCGCGCAACCTGGACCGCGGCATCTTGAGAACCCGCTGGCTCGGGCGCGACCAGCTCGTCGCCCCGGGCGCCCGGCTGCGTAGCCCTCTCGTGCTGCAATGCGTGGACGACTACCTCGCGGGCACGCGCCATCCCCTCTCGCTCATCAGTCACCTGATTACCCAGCCCGCCTCGCTCGCCGCCAGCGGCTGAAAAAGGGGACATTCTCCTTTTCCGGAAAATGGGGACATTCCCCGTATTCCGAGTCGTTCTTTCGGGACGTCGATTGAAAATGGGGAATGTCCCCATTTTCCGGAAAAGGAGAATGTCCCCTGCTCCCGCCGATAGAATGCGCGGCGTGACTAGCTCCGATCGCGTGGTCCTCGGCATCTCCGGCGGAGTGGACTCCGCCGTCTCGGCCGCGCTCCTCAAGGACGCGGGTCACGACGTTCATGCCCTCTTCATGCGCAACTGGGAAGAGGACGATGACGCCTACTGCACCGCAGCCGCAGACCTGCAGGACGCCCGGCGCGTGTGCGACGAGCTGGCAATTCCGCTGCACACCGTCAACTTCGCCGCCGAGTACCGCGAGCGCGTCTTCCGACACTTCCTCGACGAACTCGCCGCCGGCCGGACTCCCAATCCCGACGTTGCCTGCAATCGCGAGATCAAGTTCGGCGTGTGCTTCGAACACGCCGAGAGGCTCGGTGCCCGGTGGTTCGCGACCGGCCACTACGCCCGGACTTCCAGCGAGGACGGGCGAACGCGGCTGCTGCGCGCCGCCGACCGAGCCAAGGACCAGACCTATTTCCTGCACGAGGTCCCGGGCCCACTGCTCGGGCGCACGCTGTTCCCCATTGGCGGCCTGGCCAAGACCGAAGTGCGGCGCATCGCCCGTGAGCGAGCGCTGCCGGTGCACGACAAGCGGGACAGCACCGGCATCTGCTTCATCGGCGAGCGCCCGTTCGCCGAGTTCCTGGCGCACTACCTGCCGGCGCATCCGGGCGACATCGAGACCCCTGAAGGCCGGCGGCTCGGCGCGCACCGCGGCCTCATGTACTACACGCTCGGGCAGCGCCAGGGCCTCGAGGTCGGCGGCGTCCGCGGCGCGTCCGAGGCGCCGTGGTACGTGGCCGCGAAGGACCTCGGGCGCAACGTGCTGGTCGTCGTGCAGGATCACGACCATCCACTGCTGATGAGCCAGGACTTCGACACCGGGCCGGCGCACTGGATCGAGGGAGAGCCGCCATCGAGCAACTTCTCCTGCACCGTCAAGACCCGCTATCGGCAGCCCGACCAGGCGTGCGTCGTGGAGGTCGCGGCAGATGGGACCTGCCTGGTACGGACGCGTGATCCGCAGCGTGCCGTGACGCCCGGCCAGTCGGCCGTGTTCTACGACGGCGACGCCTGCCTCGGGGGGGCGGCCATCGTCCGGAGCCGCTATAATTCCTAGGCTGCGTCGGGCCCGTTCGAATCCCCGGAGGTTTCATGAGCGACAGTTTCAAGACCCGCCAGTCGCTGGCGGTGGGTGGCCAGTCCTACGAGATCTTCAGCCTCCCGGCCATCAAGGGCCACGACCTCGGGCGCCTGCCCTTCTCGCTCAAGATCCTGCTCGAGAATCTCCTGCGCTTCGAGGACGGCGTCAACGTGACGCGCGCCGACATCGAGGCGCTGCTCAACTGGGACGCCAAGGCGACGCCGAGCCACGAGATCGCCTTCACGCCTGCGCGTGTGATCATGCAGGACTTCACCGGTGTCCCGGTGGTCGTGGACCTTGCAGCCATGCGAGAGGCAATGACGCGACTGGGCGGTGACCCGCAGGACATCAACCCGCTCGCACCCGCCGAACTCGTCATCGACCACTCCGTGCAGGTCGACGAATACGGCGCGGCCGATTCCCTTAAGCAGAACAACGCCATCGAGTTTGCCCGCAACGGCGAGCGCTACTCCTTCCTGCGCTGGGGCCAGACGGCATTCAGCAACTTCAAGGTCGTCCCGCCCAACACCGGGATCGTCCACCAGGTCAACGTCGAGCACCTCGCGCGCGTGGTGTTCGCCGACGACAAGAACGGCACGAAGCGCGCCTATCCGGACACCCTGGTCGGCACCGACTCGCACACCACGATGGTAAACGGCCTGGGCGTGCTCGGCTGGGGCGTGGGCGGCATCGAAGCCGAGGCCGCGATGCTCGGACAGCCCGTGACCATGTTGATTCCGCAGGTCATCGGGTTCCGCCTCAAGGGCTCGCTGCCCGCCGGGGCGACCGCGACTGACCTCGTGCTCACCATCACCGAGATGCTGCGCAAGAAGGGCGTCGTGGACAAGTTCGTCGAGTTCTTCGGCGACGGGCTCGCGGGGCTCCCGCTCGCCGATCGCGCGACCATCGCCAACATGGCACCCGAGTTCGGCAGCACCTGCGGCATCTTCCCCATCGACGAGGAGACCACCCGCTACCTGGAACTCACGGGCCGCCCTCCCGAGCAGATCGCACTCGTCGAGGCGTACGCGAAGGCGCAGGGCATGTGGCGCACGAACGGCATGCGCGAGGCCGACTACACGGACGTCCTCGAGCTCGACCTCGCGACCGTGGAACCCAGCCTCGCGGGCCCGAAGCGCCCGCAGGATCGCGTGCCGCTCAGGACCTCGAAGGAAACCTATCGCAGGCACCTCGCGAAGATGGTCGAGGAGCGCAAGCAGAAGAATCCTGCGGCGACGGGCAAGGCTTCCGCCGGCAAGAACTACGACGTGAAGGACGGCGACGTCCTGGTCGCAGCCATCACGAGCTGCACCAACACCTCCAATCCCGCCGTGCTCGTGGCAGCCGGCCTCCTCGCCCGCAACGCCCACAAGCACGGCCTAGCGTCGAAGCCGTGGGTGAAGACCAGCCTCGCGCCGGGCTCGCGCGTCGTCACCGATTACTTGAACGCAGCGGGCCTGCTGACAGAACTCGAGTCCGTCGGCTTCTACCTCGTCGGTTACGGCTGCACCACCTGTATCGGCAACTCGGGCCCGCTGCGCCCGGAGATCTCCGAGGCGGTGAAGACGGGCGACGTGATCGCGACGTCCGTACTCTCGGGCAATCGCAACTTCGAGGGTCGCGTGCATCCGGAAGTGAAGATGAACTTCCTCGCTTCGCCGCCGCTCGTCGTTGCCTACGCACTGGCCGGCACCATGGACGTCGACCTCAACTCCGAACCGATCGGCACGGGATCCGATGGCGTGCCAGTCTTCCTGAAGGACCTCTGGCCGTCGGCAAAAGAGATCCAGGACACGGTCGCGAAGTGCGTCAACTCGTCCATGTTCAAGAAGGGTTACGCCAGCGTCTTCGCCGGCGACGACAACTGGAAGTCGATCAAGGTCCCGAAGGACGAGGTGTACAAGTGGGAGCCCGCCTCGACCTACGTGCGCAACCCGCCGTACTTCGATGGCATGGGCATGACGCCGGGCGCTGTGGCCGACATCCGCAGCGCACGGGCCCTCGCCGTGCTGGGCGATTCGGTCACGACCGACCACATCTCGCCCGCCGGCAACATCTCGAAGTCGAGCCCGGCGGCGAAGTACCTCGTCGCTCAGGGCGTGCAGCCCGTGGACTTCAATTCCTACGGCGCCCGCCGCGGCAACCACGAGGTCATGATGCGCGGTACCTTCGCCAACATCCGCCTGCGCAACCTCCTCGCGCCCGGCACGGAAGGCGGCGTCACGGTGCACATCCCGAGCGGCGAGCAGCTGTCCATCTACGACGCGGCCATGAAGTACAAGGCCGAAGGCACGCCGCTGGTCGTGATCGCCGGCAAGGAGTACGGCACGGGCTCTTCCCGCGACTGGGCGGCCAAAGGCACGATGCTGCTCGGCGTGAAGGCCGTGATCACCGAGAGCTTCGAGCGCATCCACCGCTCCAACCTGATCGGCATGGGCGTCCTGCCCCTGCAGTTCAAGGATGGCGCGAACGCGCAGAGCCTCGGGCTTACTGGCAAGGAAAGCTTCGAGATCATCGGGCTGAACGGCGGCGCCGCAAAGGCGGTGACCGTGATCGCGACACCCGCCTCCGGGGCACCGATCAAGTTCGAGGCGCGCGTGCGCATCGACACGCCCAAGGAGCGCGAGTACTACCAGCATGGAGGCATCCTGCAGTACGTGCTCAGGCAATTGGCCGGGACTGGCAAGGCGGCGTGAGGCGAGCGGTTAGTGATCAGCGGTTAGCGGTTAGCGGATAGTGAAAGACGAGTCCGCCGCAGCGCTTGATGAACTGATCGGCCGCGCCGCGGCCGCCCTGCGGAAGGCGCGGCACGTCTGCGTGCTCACGGGCGCGGGGATTTCCGCGGAGAGCGGGATTCCCACGTTCCGCGACGCGCTCACCGGGCTCTGGGAAAAGTTCAGGCCCGAGGACCTTGCGACCCCCGAGGCCTTCGAGCGCGACCCGAAGTTCGTCTGGGACTGGTATGAGTTCCGCCGCGAACTGCTCCGCAAGGCCGAGCCGAATCCCGGCCACTACGCGCTCGCAGGGCTCGCCCACCTCGTCCCGAAACTCACGCTCGTGACCCAGAACGTGGACGGCCTGCACCAGCGAGCCGGAAGCGGTGGCGTCCTCGAGTACCACGGCAACATCCTGCGCGACCGCTGCACCATCGAGCAGGTCGTCGCGGCCCGGTCCAGGGACTCGCACCACGGGCTGCCCCGTTGTGCCGCCTGCGGTGGGCTGCTGCGGCCGGACGTGGTCTGGTTCGGCGAGGCGATCCCCGCGGGAACGATGCTGGCCGCCGCCGAGGCCGCCGCGGACTGCGACGTGTTCCTGTCCGTCGGCACATCATCGCTCGTCTACCCGGCCGCGGGACTTGCGGAAGCGGTGCTGCGGGCGGGGGCGACGGTCATCGAAATCAATCCCGGCCGTACCCCGTTGTCGCAGGCCGCCGACATCGCTCTGGCCGGCCCGTCCGGTGTTCTCCTGCCCAGGGTGGTGGCTGCGCTGCGCTAACGGACGAGACCCGTCACGTGTCGGCGGGGCCCGTCGCGGGGTCCGGCCCGCCCAGTGCGTGCCCGACGACCGTGAGGAACCACTCGGGAACCAGGGTCGACATCCCCTCCACCGTCAGGTCCGGCTGCCGCCGATGGCAGCGCCTCCGAGTCCCTGGGAATCGGCGATGTGTGCGAGCGCCAGGTCCTCAGCGAACGGGTAGTGCTCGCGGACCGCACGGTCCAGCAGGTCACGCTGCTGATGCAGCGCCGCGTGCCTCGACGCGGGCAGCGTATGAATAAGGTTGTCGAGCATCGCCCGCATGCGCCGCGCGATCTGGAGATTGTTGGCACCGCACGCACGGATTTCGCAGCAGGAGATGTGAACGAAGTCTGCCCAGTTCGGCGTGCGGAGAATGACCCTGGCGCGACCCTCGGCGTCATGGATGGTGTCGTCGTGAAGTCGCCGCTTACCGACCAGCCTGAGCAGCCGATGAATCTGGTCGAGGGCGAGGACCCCTGTCGTCGGGTCGTTGATCGCCGGCGACAAGGCCTTGAGCGCGATGTCGACCAGTATCCTGAAGGAGAACATCGGATCCTGTTCCATGGTGCGCTCCGGGCCGAGCGCGACGGCTTTCCTGAGGACCTGGTCGTCGATCGCCGCGGCCCCGCCATACAGGTTGAAAAGAGGCTCGTCGGTGGCGACGAAATCACCGACCTGCGGCACGAGCTCGACGATGCCATCGCGGCGCCTCGCCTCCGCTACCAGCCGGTCGATCTCGACTGCCAGCACGCTCTGCGAGCGGCCCTCGTGGAGCACTACTCGCGCAGGCTCCCCGATCGCGCTGGCGGATGCCGGCGCTCCCTCCGAGCCCAGTCGAGGGTACACACCCCGCACCACGTCCATGCCCTCGTCGCAGACGAGAGAGACGATGCGCACCGGGCGCAGCAGCCGGGCCGTGTAGTCGATCAGGAAGAGAAACGAGGCGAGGCTCGCCACGCCGAGCAGCCCCGCCAGGAACGCCGCCAGCTGGTTGACCGTCCCGGCCATGCGGTTGAGCCCGCTGATGGCGAACAGCATGGTGAACACGTTCAGGCCCACCGTGTACTTGATGACGCTGTCCCGCAGCAGCGTGGTCGCGATGATGCGCGGCGTCATCTGGCCGCTCGCAACCTGTATCGCGACCAGCAGGGAACCGAATGTGAAGACGATGAAGGAAAGCGTCAGCGTGATGATCGTGCTGAACATGGCCTGGGCTCCGGCCAACCCCAGTCCGGTCAGGTCCCACGTGACCGACTGGTCGAGCGCGGCCACGACTCGATGCAGCAGACGCTCCAGGAGGACGGCGAGGATCGGCACGACCCAGAGAGTCGAGCGCAGGTAGCTGACGGCCCGATAGACACGGCTCCAGCCGAGTTGCGCCCGCAGTCGGCCGAGGAGGCTGTCCGGCGCAGGCCTGGCCAGCCGGCGAACCAGGCTGCGCGATCGAACTCGTTCAACAGGATTCGTCACGTCACCACCTCCAATTCAAGATCACGGCCAACGGTCGACGGCCCGGGCGACCTCACGTCCCCGGATGGCCACGACAAACCTATGCCGAGCCGGGTATCCATGGCAACCTGACTTCCCGGGGACTCACCCGTAGCGCCACGGGTGAGTCCCCGGTCTAATCGAGGCAGAAGCCCGCACGGGGCCGAGCGAGTCCACATGCACCGCAAGCCACAGCCTGCAATCCTCCCCTCGGAAATCACTCCTCACGGCGTCTATCTCGACCGGCGGCGGCTGCTCGCAGGTCTCGGCGCAGGGCTGCTCGGCCTGGCCGCCACCCCCGCCCGCGCCGGCACGCCGCTCAAGTACTCACCGAGCGGGCGCTACCGCACGACGGAAGCGCGGAACTCGTTCGAAGAGATCACGACGTACAACAACTTCTACGAGTTCGGTACCGGGAAGGAAGATCCCTCGGAAAACTCGGGCTCGTTCCGCGCAAAGCCCTGGAGCGTCGCGGTTTCCGGCGAGGCGGAGGTGACCGGTGCGTTCACGCTGGAGGACATCCTGAAGCCCCACGCCCTCGAGGAACGTGTCTACCGTCTGCGCTGCGTCGAGGCCTGGTCCATGGTCATCCCCTGGGTCGGTTTCCCCCTGGGCGACCTGATACGCAGGTTCCGCCCTACGTCCCGCGCAAAGTACGTGGCGTTTACGACGGTGCTTCGACCCGCGGAAATGCCGGGCCAGCGCTTCCCGGTGCTCGAGTGGCCGTATGTCGAGGGACTGCGCATGGACGAAGCCATGCACCCGCTTACGATCCTTGCCGTCGGCCTGTATGGCCAGACGCTGCCGAACCAGAACGGTGCTCCCCTGCGGCTCGTTGTGCCCTGGAAGTACGGCTTCAAGAGCATCAAGTCCATCGTCGGGATCCGTTTCACCGAGCGCCAGCCTCCGACGTCATGGAACCTCTCCAACCCACGCGAGTACGGCTTCTACTCGAACGTCAACCCGGCGGTGGACCACCCGCGCTGGAGCCAGGCGACGGAGCGGCGCCTGGGGGGCGGCCTGTTCTCGCCGCGCCAGCCGACGCTGGTGTTCAACGGATACGCGGACCAGGTCGCCGGCCTGTACCGCGGCATGGACCTCTCGAAGAGCTTTTAGGAAAGCGGTTCGTGATTGGTGATCAGCGGTTAGTGAACGGCACAGCGCGCCGGGCCTCCCGCCCCTGACCACTACCGGCTACCCGCTAACAGCTGATCATCAGGCACTATCCGCTGTCTCCGTGCGCCGCACCCTTAAACCCGTCCTCTTCCTCCTCTGCTTGCTGCCGCTCGTGTGGCTCGCGACCCGTGCGTTCGGCCTCGCGGGCGCGGGGCTGGGCGCCAACCCGGTCGACGAACTGCAGGACCGACTGGGACAGTGGAGCCTGAGGTTCCTGCTCGCAACGCTTTGCGTCTCTCCCCTGGCGGTGACCCTGCGCGCGCCATGGATCATGGGCCTGCGGCGCATGCTCGGGCTGTTCGCCTTCGCCTATGTCGTCCTGCACTTCGCGAACTGGCTCATCCTGGACCAGTGGTTCGACGGAACTGCGATCGTCGCCGACATCGTCAAGCGCCCGTACATCACGGTCGGATTCTCGGCATTCCTGATGCTGATCCCGCTGGCGGTCACCTCCACCGCAGGATGGATGCGTCGCCTCGGGCGGCGCTGGCATCGCCTGCACCGACTGGTCTATGTGGCGGCCATCCTCGGCTGCGTCCACTACTGGTGGCAGGTCAAGGCGGACTGGCGCGAACCGCTGCTGTACTCGGCATGCCTCGCCGTGTTGCTCGGGTGGCGACTGCGTCGCGCACGACAGCGAAGACCCTGATCGCCGCCCGCGTCGCGCGTGCCGACGAAGTCAGGATGCGCCGCCGCGCAGCTTGAGCACGGTGTGTGACAGCACCGCGCCCACGATCACGGCCACGCCGCAGTAGAACGACACGGACAGCTCGCGCTGCTCGCCCAGCAGCACGATGGCGAGCAGTACCGCGTAGACCGGCTCGAGGCTGATGGCGAGCTGCGCGGTGAAGGCGCTGGTGTGCCTGAGCGCATGCAGCGACAAGGTGAATGGCAGCAGTGTGCAGGCGATGGCAAGCGTCGCCAGCAGCGCGAAATCGCGGCCGTCCGGGAGCACGAAGCCGTGGCCCGGGCCCGGTATGACCGCCGACACCACGCCAAGGAATGCCGTCCCGGCAGCGAGTTCGACCCAGGTCATGACCAGGGGCTCCGCCCGCTCGACCAGGCGCTTGTTGAGGGAGCCGAATACAGCGACCAGAAATGCGGACACCGCGCCAACGAGTATTCCCGCGCGCATGCCGTCGGGAGTTCCGCCCACGACCAGCGCCACCCCCGGCAGCGCGACGACACCGATGACGACCTCGCGCGGATCGAACGAGCGCCGCGCGATCCACGGTTCCACGACCGCCATGAAGATCGGCGCGATCGCCATGCAGCTCGCCGCCACCGAGGCGTTGGACAGCTTGATGGCCCCGTAGAACGTCAGCCAGTGGAGCGCCACGACGACGCCGGCGCCCGAGAAGAGCAGCAGCGTCCGGCGGTCGGTGGCGCGGAGCGCTCGCCAGACCGGCGGCCAGAGGGCGATGGCGGCCACGACGAGCAGCATCCGCCACCAGACCAGCGGCAGCGCAGGCAGGCTGATCAGCTTGCCGAGGATGGCGGTAAAGCCCCACAGGACGACGCAGAAGTGGATCTGCAGCAGGGCCCGTCGCACGGGTGGCTTCGCCGACACGATCAGCTCCGGCCGTGCACGCCCGTGCCTGGTGCGTTGCCGCGCCGCGCGCCCTCAGGCGGCGGTCGCTGCGGCCTTGCGCGCTCGGTGGCGCTTCACGATGTCGAGCCCCGTCTCGTGGCATGGCGGCAATTCGACGTCCGTCGTACCCAGCGGGGTGACCCGCTCGCCCCAGCGCACGACGTGCGCACACCACGTGAGTCCGCCGCCGAATGCCGGCATGAGCAGCAGGCTGCCAGGCGCGACGCGCCCTTCTTCCAGCGCCTCGACCAGCGCGACCGGCACCGTCGCCGAGGACATGTTTCCGTAGCGATGGACGTTCACGAACACCCGCTCCATGGGCATCCCGGCGCGCTTGGCGACGGCCTCGATGATGCGCAGGTTCGCCTGGTGCGGGACCACGAGGTCGATGTCCTCCGCCGCGAGCCCACGCGCCGCGAGCACGTCCGCGCAGGCGCCCGACATGCCGATGACCGCGCGCTTGAAGATCTCCTGCCCCTCGAAGATCCAGTTGGTGACGCCGTAGATCCGCGTGAAATCCGCGTAGCGGGTCCCCATGCCCTTGACGACGAGCGTGTCGCGTGCACCGCTGTCGCAGCCCAGACGCTCCGCGAGCAGGCCCTCCTCCCGGTCCGTGGCCTGAAGCACCACCGCCGCGCAACCGTCGCCGAACAGCACCGCGACCCCGCGGTCGTTCCAGTCCATGAAAGCGCTGATGAATTCGCCGCCCACGACCAGCGCGTTACGCACCACGCCGGTCCGGATCATGGCAGTCGCCGTGCTGAGCGAGTACAGGAAGCTGGTGCATGCCGTGTTGACGTCCATGGACGCCGCTCGCTTCGCGCCGATGCGCACCTGGAGCCCGGAGGACTGGTTCGGCACCTGGTCGTCGAAGCTGCAGGTGCCGAAGACGATCAGCTCCACCTCGGAGCCGTCCAGCCCGGCCGCGGCGAGCGCGCGCATGGACGCGACGTGGGCGAGATCGGTGAGGCTGACGTGCGAGACGCGGCGCTCGCGGATGCCGGTGCGACTGACGATCCACTCGTCGGTCGTGTCGAAGATGGTCGCGAGGTCAGCGTTCGTGAGCACTGCGGGCGGCAGGCACTTGCCCCAGCCCGTG
>Ga0209253_10002649_pt1 | contig 15841 bp, 14 predicted proteins | sample FrelakmetBRP12BR_FD_187145 | JGI IMG/M metagenome (GOLD analysis project Ga0209253, IMG submission 187145) | Freshwater lake sediment microbial communities from the University of Notre Dame, USA, for methane emissions studies - BRP12 BR (SPAdes)... | ecosystem: Environmental > Aquatic >...
GATACTGCCGAACTCAATGGTATCCACGCTTTCGCTGCCATTCAATCCCTGTTCGGTCGCCCTTCCCTCCCACTCCCGCTAGGGGTGTGAGTTGATACATGGTGATTGTAGAACTAATATTCTATTTTGTCAAGATGGTCAGGAGACGGGAGCCGGTTTTGGCTTGCCGCCCAATAGCCGGAAGGCCACGGCTCCTATCGCCAGCGGGAACCAGAATGTAATGAAACGGTAGGTCAGGGTGATCAACACGGCTGCCTCCCACTGGACACGCAGCGTATTCAGAGCGATCGTCATGGCGCCCTCCACCACTCCCAAGCCAGACGGAGTTGGGGAGACGATCAGGAAAAGATAGGCGATGGCAAAGCCACCAACCAAGGTCCCGACTGAAAAAGGCGTCCCCCAGGCCAGGAAGGTGAAAGCCAAAACGCAGATCAGCAGGGCGAAGTTGTTCAGGGCAAAAAGAAAAGGCCACAGCAGCCCCCTGCGTTTCCCCCGCAGCATGGCTATTCCTTCGGCCACCTCAACGGCGAAGTAACGAGCGCGGTCTTCCTGCAGGTAATTGCGATGGAGAAAAGGCCGTAGAATACGGTTGATCAACCGGGCAAGCCAAGCCAGAGTGTTCCCAAGCCGTTCAGCGGACTTGTAGCCGAGATAAAGGAGAAATGCAACGCCAGTGGCGATTGCCAGCAGGATGGCGGTGGCAGTGATTTCGCCGGCGTTCAGGTTGTTGCGCCGGATCAGGACAATGAAGCCGAGTGCAAGCACGCAAAAAAAGGCCAGATAGTCGAACAGGATATAAAGCACCCCCACCACGGTCACGCGCCCGGTTGGATGGTTTTGACGCGTCGCGTCATCCAGAAAGACGGCCATTCCCCCGATCCCCACGCTGGGTGCGATCACGTTGACGAAATTCGCGGCGGTGGCCACCAGGACCAGATGCGGGGTTTTTTCCTTGAGTCCCACCAATCGATACAGGGAACCGTAATCCGTGGCGGAATTGAACATCCAGATCAACTCGATCACGACGGCCGCGATCAGGAAACGCAAGTCGCTGCGATGCAGGGTATCGATAATATTTTTTAGTTCGGAAAAGCGGAAAATGACGAATACAATTCCTGCCAAAAAGACCATTGCAAAGATGACTTTTCGCATGGCAGAATTATACTGGATTTTCCCCAAACAAAACTCCCGCAGACATCCGGCCTGCGGGAGGAGTATAAAATTTTCCATACCGGCGCAAATCAGTTACGCCGGCGTCCCATGCCACCCACCAGCGTTACGTAATAAAGCAGCTGCAACACCGAAGATACCAGCGCAGCAACATAAGTCAGGGCGGCTGCGTTGAGGACGTTGCTGACGCCACGCTGCTCATCCGCCCCGGAGACGATGCCGGTCTCTGCCAGCATGGTCCGGGCGCGCTTGGAGGCGTTCAATTCAACCGGCAGGGTTGCCAGGGCGAAGACCGCCCCGCCGGCAAAGATAGCCACACCCAGCCAGGCCAGATCCACTCCCAACGCCATACCTATGGAATTCAGCAGCATACCACCAATGATCAGGATCCAGCCCAGATTTGAGCCGATGCTGACTATCGGCACCAGTGCGGAGCGGAAGCGCAGCGGGAAGTACCCTTGGGCATCCTGCTGGGCATGGCCAAGCTCATGGGCAGCCACCGCCACGGAGGCGACTGAAGCAGATTCCGCCACGCCTTGCGAGAGATGCAAGATCTTTGAACGCGGGTCGTAATTATCCGTCAGAGTCCCGGTTACTCCCTGGATCTGGACATTGGGCAGCCCGGCACGCAGGATCAACCGCTGGGCAGCCTGATAGCCATTGATCTGACTGCGAGTGGGCACCTGGCCCCATTTCTTGTAGGCAGATTTTACATAAATGCTGGCGATGATCATCAGCAGGAATGCCGGGGCCATGCAGAGCAGGTAAGTTGAGTTAAAGTACATGCTTCACCTCTTTTCAAAAATTTCCTATACAGGAGTCCGCATTTCAGAATAACGCAATTATTATACGTCTTTACGGATTTGACAATTGCTTTACCGCCGCATCCAACTGCGGGTCAAGATTGGCGTTTACATCATCTGCTGTCATTTTAACGACAATGTCAGGGGTTAAGCCTTTCTTGTCGATGGTATTTCCATTGGGAGTCAGCCATCTGGCGATGGTCACGCGCACGGCACCCTGGTTATCGGATAGCGGCACCCAGTTTTGAACGGTGCCCTTGCCGTAGGTGGTTTCCCCCAGCAGTTTGGCACGCCCGGTGTCCTGAAGCGCACCTGCTACGATCTCGGAGGCCGAGGCTGAATACCCGTTGACCAGCACGATCATGGGCAGGCTTTGGCGGGTGGCCAAGCCCCCCTTAATGACCTTGTAGGGCTTCCGGTTGCCATCACCGGCTTTTTCCGAGACGATCACGCCACTGGAGATGAACTCGGAAGCCACCTGAACGCCCGTGTCCAGGTAGCCGCCGCCGTTATTGCGCAGGTCAAGGATCAGGGCTTTCGGTTTCTGCGCCATCAAGTCAGCCAATTGCTTGTGCAGGTCTTTGGCAGTGCTGTCCCCAAAGGTGGAAATTTGAACATAGGCGATCTTGTTTTCCAGCATCTTGCTGGTGACACTCGGAACGACAATGATTGCACGGGTAATTTCGACATCGAAGGGCGCCTCCTGGCCCGGCCGCTGGATGGTCAGCGTGACGGTTGTCCCTTCCGGCCCGAGCACTTTCTGCCGGACCGCTTCTGGTAATAAACTGGTCACATCCTGACTGTCCAGGGCAATCACCTGGTCGCCAGCCTGCAGGCCGGCCTTTTCGGCGGGAGAGTCCGGGAAAGGCTTGGTGATGGTCAATAGCTGACCGTTGGTATCCACCAAAGCCCCAATTCCGGCATAACTGCCGGCCAACTGGGAGGTTGCGTCCGTGAATTCCTGGGGATTCATGTACGTGGAATGGGGATCCCCCAGGGATTGCAGCATGCCGCTGATGGCGCCCTCCATCAGCGTTGTATCATTCACGGGCTGGTCCACATATTCCTGGTGGACGATATTCCAGGCTTCCCAGAAAGGGATAAAAAGTGATTTCAGATCTGACGGGGTGCCGCCCTGGTCAGCGTTTGTGGTGGCAATCTGGGTTGACAAGGCAGAAGTGGGCAGGAAATGCCCGGCTACAAATCCACCGCCGAAAGAACAGACTACCAGCAAAATCGCCGTAAAACCAAGCAAAACAACACGTAATGTTTTATTTTTCATAACAGACTCCTGACGGACAGTGTCCGATGTTAACACTTCCGGATTAACGCAGAATGAATTCTAGCGTGTTGGTGTAAGAAGAGTGTTAGATCCGCCCGTCAAACAGGCCAGGCAGGCCGGCCAGATGCAATAACGCCGCATCCGCGTCCTCGACTGGGGTTTCTTCCCCCACCAGGACGGTGAACATACCCAGGCTGCGGGCGGCGCGCGTGACGCGCCTCTGATCATCCAGCAGGACACAGGTATGCGGGTCCGGGCTGCCCGCCGCCTTCAGCGCCAGTTCGAAAGCCTCCGGCATGGGCTTGCAGAATGGAGCAATGACGTGCACATCGATGAACCCATCGAAAAGCCCCTGCAGGCCGACCGCCTCCAGGACCCGCCGGGCGTGATTCGTATCGGCATTGGTGAAGATATATTTTTTGACGGGCAGCCCCTGGATGGCCACGCGTAAGTCCGGGTTGGGGCTTAAATAGCGCTTGACCGGAACATCGTGAACAAAGGCCAGGTACTCATCCATATCCACCTGGTGATGTGCCTGCAGGCCGCGCAGGGTTGTCCCATACTCGTTGAAGTACCGCTCGCGCAGCGATTCGATCTGGTCCAAAGGAAAGCCCATCCGTTCGTGCAGGAAGGCATTGATGCGGGCGCGGATCTCAGCCCACAGCCCATTATTATGAGGATAGAGAGTCTCATCGAGGTCGAAAAAGAAGGTGGTAAATCGCATGGGTCCATTATAAGCGGTATATAATACGGGCATGTCCATCCGAATTTTAGCTCCCGAAGTTGCCTCGCAGATCGCCGCCGGGGAAGTGGTGGAACGACCTGCTTCCGTGGTCAAAGAACTTGTGGAAAATGCACTGGATGCCGGTGCGAGATCCATCAGCGTGGAAATCGGCGCGGCTGGCCGGGGCCTGGTACAGGTGGCGGATGATGGGACCGGCATCCCGGCGGGGGAATTGGCCCTGGCGGTCGAACGCCACTCCACTTCCAAACTGGCCTCGGCTGAGGATCTGTTTCACATCACCACGCTGGGCTTCCGCGGCGAGGCGCTGGCCTCGATCGGTTCCGTTTCACGCATGACGATTACTTCGCGCAGCGTGGATTCGCCGACCGGGGCGCGCCTGCGCGTGGATGGCGGCAGCATCGGCAGGCTGGAAAAGATCGGCGCGCCGGTCGGGACGATGGTCAGCGTGGCAGAGCTGTTCTACAACGTCCCGGCACGCCTCAAGTTCCTTAAACAGGATGCCACCGAGCGCCGGGCAATCGATGCGCTGCTGACACGTTACGCCCTGGCCTATCCGCAGGTGCGTTTCAAACTGACCGAGGGGGGCGAGCCGTCCCTGCAAACTGCCGGGGATGGCGACCGGCGCGCCATCCTGGCGGCACTCCATGGTGTGGATACGGCCCGCCAGATGCTGGAAGTAGTGGCCGAAGAGCAGGATTTCAAGCTGAGCGGTTTTATCAGCCCCATCGCACTAACGCGCTCCAACCGCAGGGAGATCACTTTTTTTGTTAATGGGCGCTGGATCCAGGATACTCCCCTAACCTCGGCCGTGTTACAAGCCTACCATACCCTGCTGATGGTCGGACGGTATCCACTGGCGGCATTGTTCATCGAAGTTCCACCTGACCAGGTGGATGTCAATGTGCATCCAGCCAAGGCCGAGGTGCGCTTCCGCAGCCCGGATAAGGCCTTCAGTTTCGTCCAGCGCGCCACCCGGCGGGCCTTGCTGGCTTACACCCCGGTTCCGCAGCTGGCACCGCAGAATTTGTGGGGCACAGCCTCATTGCCGAGTCAGATCGATCCGGCCTGGAGTCTTGGGCACGACGAGTCAAACGTCGAAAGTCGAAGGTCGGATGAGTTTGGCGGCGAGGAGGTTAATCACCCCCAGGAGACCCAACCTGTGCAGCTTGGAACACCCAATCTTGCTGTTCCCCTGCTGCGCCTGATCGGGCAGATCGGTGCGACGTATTTGGTAGCCGAAGGGCCGGATGGTCTGTATCTGATCGACCAACATGCCGCCCACGAACGTGTTTTATTTGAAAAACTCATGGCCCAGCATGACAAAAAAAGCCTCCCTGCACAGGCACTGCTTGCCCCGGTGGTTGTGACCCTGCCCCGTCCATCCGCCGAGATGCTGAATCCCCAACTGCCGGTTCTCCAGCACTTCGGTTTTGATGTGGAACTTTTCGGCACAAATGCCTATCAGGTACGGGCGCTGCCCAGCCTGTTTGCAAAAAGCGATCCAGCTGCCGCCCTGCGTGCCCTGGTTGAAGATTTTGAAGAGGATGAAACCCCGCTGGGTAATCTGGTTGAAGCCAGAATTGCCGGGCGGGTCTGCAAGCGGCTGGCGGTCAAAGCCGGGCAGGTACTTTCCCCGGATGAACAGCGCGCCCTGCTGGCGGATCTGGAAAATTGTTCTTCACCCCGCACCTGTCCACATGGCCGGCCGACGATGATCCATTTGTCAGTGGACATGCTGGAACGGCAGTTTGGCCGCAAGGGCGCCAGATAAAATTATTTATTCTGAATGGGGATGTGAATTGTGAACGTGGCGCCTTTGCCGTAGCGGGATTTCACTTCGATGCTCCCGCCGTGGCTCGAGACGATCTGTTTACAGATGGATAATCCCAGGCCTGTGCCGGCCGCCCGGCTTTCGGATGTCTCAACCCGGTAGAATTTTTGGAAGAGGTGCGGGAGAGCCTTGGTAGGAATGCCTGTCCCGCTATCATGCACGGAAAGCGTCCAGTCTTCTTCTCCCAATTTGACAATGATTTTTACGAAACCATTCGGGCAGTTGTAATTAATGGCATTGCTCAGCAGGTTAAGCAGCACCTGTTTGATCTTGTCGCGGTCGGCTTCCACCAGGGGAAAATCCGGGGGAATTTTAACCTCCAGCGTAATGTGATGCTCATCCGCCTGTTTTTGTATGATCTCAACACATTCATTAATAAGCCCGGCCAGGTCGAAGCAGTTCATAATAAACTGGACACGGCCGGATTCCAGGCGCGCCAGGTCGAGGAAGGAGGAGGTCAGTGTGTTCAGACGCAGGGTCTCGTTGTGAATGCTATGGAGGGTTGATTGGCGTTGCACCTGAGACATTTCCGGGCGGAGCAGCAAGTAGGCGGCGTTACCGATGGAAGCCAGCGGTGTGCGCAGTTCGTGGACAAATTCGGCGATCAGGTCGGACTGCTGGAAAAGGCGCGTATTTTCAATGGCCACGGCAGCCTGGGCGCCCAGTACCAGGAGCAGTTCCTGGTCATCAATGCTAAATTCCGCCTCTTTCTTATTGATGACTTCCAGGACGCCGACTACCTTGTCCTTGGTGATGAGAGGCACACCCAGCAGGGACCTGGTGATGATGTGGGTCTGTTTTTCTATGATGGGAAAATGGCGCGGGTCGTTCCGGACATCCGCAATGCGGGCTGGCTGGCGATTACTCACGATCCAACCGGCAACACTACCTTCCAGCGGGACGGCCAGGCCGCGCATGGTCCGCTGATCGAGATTCGTGGCTACCTGGAAATACAATTGACGCGCGGCGTCATCATAGAGCAGGATCGAGGCAGCCTCCGCCTCAGTCAGATCGGAGGCTGCGTCCACGATGCGGTTCAGCAGCGCGTCAAGATCGAGGGTCGAGGCCAGGTCGCGGGCGATATCAACCAGGCGGCGGTACCCTTCCAGCCGCTTTTCCGTGCCATTCATGGCTTGGAGCGGGATATTAGTGATGTTCGGCTGCTTCCGCCGCCATTGCATCCGCTTTGGTCTTGTGGACCGTCCCATCCGGATGGTTGGGGGGAGAATACAGGGTATACAGCTTCAATTGCCTGGTCTTGGAGGTATTGATGACGTTGTGCCAGGTGCCGGCCGGGACGACCACGCCGCCGCCTGCGGGAACAACGTGTTCCTCCTTGCCATTGAAGACAAACTTGGCTTCTCCGACTTCAACCCGGAAGAACTGGTCGACCTTCTTATGCACCTCGTTACCAATTTCCTCGCCTCGCTGCAGGCACATCACCACCAGCTGGGTATGTTTGCCGGTAGACAGAACCTGGCGAAAAAAATGATTCTTTTCTGTCAATTTTTCGATATTTCCAACGAAACCTGTCATTGTAGTTGCTCCTTGTCTGAATGAATTGATGGCCAATGGGAAGGAAGGCTTCCCTTGGGGGGATTGTAGCATAAATATGGAGTTTATTAGCCTGTCTTGCGTGTACAGCCAGGGTGTTCTTAGCGTTTCAATGGAGTCTACAACTCCCAGCGTGTCCTGCGGAAGCGGCCGGGGTTATAATACCAGACCTCAGCAACGGAGACCCCCATGATCCTCGTTACCGGCGCATCCGGCCATATCGGAAATGTACTCGTGCGGAAATTACTCGGGCGCGGCCAACACGTCCGGGCACTGTTGCGTCCCGGTCGAAAACCGGCTGCCCTGGAGGGCCTGGACGTGGAAATTGTCTCCGGGGATATCCTGGATATGGACTCGCTCGAATGCGCCCTGCGGGGCGTGGAGTTGGTCTACCACCTGGCGGCCCGCATCAGCCTGGCAGACGGGCTGGATCCGGAGACGGAGAGGGTCAACCTGGAAGGGACGCGTAATGTTATCAGCACGATCCGCCGCTCAGGCAATGCACGCCTGGTTTATGCCAGTTCCATTTATGCCTTAAGAAAGCCGGCTGATGGCAGGCCCATCGATGAAACACAGCCTTTCGAGCCGCTGCAATGCCAGGGCGCGTACGATCATTCCAAGGCTTTGGCTTCCCTGGCAGTCCAGCAGGCGGCTGCGGACGGATTGGATGCAGTCATCGTCTGCCCGACGGCGGTGACCGGGCCGTATGATTTCCACGATTCGGAGGCCGGGCGCGCCATCCGTTTTTACATGCGACCGGGGCTGAAATTCCTTGTAAAGGGGGCCTACGACTTTATCGACGTTCGGGATGCCGCCCAGGGCTTTATCCTGGCAGCCGAAAAAGGCCGTCGCGGTGAGACTTATATATTGGGCGGAGAACGGCTAACGGTTCAGGAAATGGCGCAAACGGTCTGGCAGGCCGCGGGTGGCTGGCATGCCGGTATCGAAGTGCCGCTCTGGCTGGCCTATTGGGCGGCTAATTTTGTGCCTTTCTACTGCAAGCTGACCGGCGTAAAACCTTTGTTCACGCGCTATTCCCTGGAGGCCGTCTGCAGCAACTCGCTGATCAGCCATGCCAAGGCCAGCCGCGAACTGGGCTTCCAGCCGTGCCCGGCCCGGCAGGCAGTCATGGATGCAGTCAGGTGGTTCCAAGAGAGAGAAGGCTGCGGGTTGCCCAGCCCGGAAACGGCCGGCAAGGCGGTCCCTGAGGGTAGATGGTAATTCCGGAATACATTACAATCCATAGCACCGCCAAGACGCCAAGGACGCAAAGAAAAACAAAAAACCAAAAACAAAAACCAGAAGACAGAGAATGTCCAGAAAGTGCGTGGGATACCCCTCTGGGTTACAGGCAGTCAGAGATTCTTTTTTCTTCTCGGTGGTCTTTGCGTTCTCCGCGGTGAGTCGCTAATTGGAGGAAATCTTATGCCATCCGTGATTGACCCCGAAACATTGTACGTGGACGATCTGCCCGCCATTTGGAGCCCCGTGCAGTGGGAGCTGGAAGAGGATGAACGCATCAAGGCGGTGGAGGAGCAGGCCACCGCCAGCCTGCTGTGGACGATGGACGCGCCGGAAGCGATCCTGCGCCTGCTGCTGGACGAGACCGGCATCCAGCGCCTATACGGCCCTCCGCAGGATTACGACCCGCAGGAGCAGGGGGATTGGGATAAGAATTTGATCACCTTTGGGCCAGCACACCCCATCAAGCTCGAATCGATTGAGCGTACGCCCACGCACCTGGAGGTGGTGTATGATTTCGGGAACCTGGGACGCTGGGAGTTCCTGATCGAATCGGAGCGGGTCAGCATAGAGCGAATTTAACCTGATGTTTGTCACCGGAGAACCTCCCATGAATGATTCGTCCCTTTTCGCACACTTTTACCCAAAACCGGGGGACATCCCGGCGGAATTCGACCTGCCCGAACCGGTGACTCAAACCGAGTACCTGATCGATGGGGAGTTACGCCATTGGGAAGGGCCGATGCACGAGGTTACCTCGCCAGTTTGTTTGGAAACCGAAAGCGGCTGCAGCCGGATCGTGATCGGCAGCCACCCGAAACTGGGCGGGAAGGAAGCGCTGGAGGCCTTAGAGGCGGCCGCCAAAGCCTACGATCAAGGCCGCGGTACCTGGCCGACCATGCCCGTCCAGGGGCGCATCGAGGCCCTGGCGGATTTCACCTACCGCATGGGTCAAAAGAAAAGCGAGATCGTCAAGCTGCTGATGTGGGAGATCGGCAAGTCCTACCAGGACTCGGAGAAGGAATTCGACCGCACCATCAATTACATGGAAGACACGATCGAAGCCATGAAAGAACTGGACCGGGTCTCTTCACGTTTCGTAATCGCCGGGGATATCATCGGGCAGATCCGGCGGGCACCGCTCGGCGTGGTGCTGAGCATGGGACCCTTCAATTACCCGCTCAACGAGACCTTCACCACGCTCATCCCGGCCTTGCTGATGGGCAACACGCTGGTCTTCAAGCCGCCCAAGTTCGGCGCGCTGCTGTTCCGCCCGCTGCTGGAGGCCTTCCGGGAGGCCTTCCCGCCCGGGGTGGTCAACAGTATTTACGGCAGCGGCTCGGAGATCATCGGTCCCTTGATGGCTTCCGGGGGGGTGGATGCACTGGCCTTCATTGGCACCAGCCGGGTGGCTGACACCATCAAGCAACAGCACCCGCGGCCACACCGTCTGCGCAGCGTGCTCGGGCTGGATGCCAAGAATCCCGCCATCCTGCTGCCGGACGCCGACCTGGATCTAGCCGTGCGCGAGTGCCTGCTGGGTACTCTGACCTTCAACGGGCAGCGCTGCACCGCCCTGAAGATCCTGTTCGTGCACTCCAGCCTGTGTGAAGCCTTTCTGGAGCGGTTTTCCCAGGCCGTCAGCGGCCTGAAGATCGGTATGCCCTGGGAAGCGGATGTAAAACTGACCCCTCTGCCGGAGTTGGACAAGCCGAAATACCTGGATGGATTGGTGCAGGATGCTCTGGCGCACGGAGCAAAGGTTGTCAACCCGAACGGCGGGGCAACAACCGAGACCTTCTTCTACCCGGCGGTGGTCTACCCGGTCAATGAATCGATGCGGTTGTACACAGAGGAGCAGTTCGGACCGATCGTGCCGGTGGTACCGTTCGATGACATCGCAGAACCGATGCGCTACGTGGTCGAGTCGAATTACGGGCAGCAGGTCAGCCTGTTCGGGCAGGACCCGGATGCGCTGGCGCGCCTGATCGACCCGCTGGTCAACCAGGTCTGCCGGGTCAACCTGAACAGCCAGTGCCAGCGCGCCCCGGATACATTCCCGTTCACCGGGCGGAAGGATTCGGCCGAGGGCACTCTATCGGTGTCTGACGCGCTGCGGGTCTTTTCGATCCGCACGCTGGTGGCGGCCCGCTCGGATCCGCTCAACAAGGCCATCATCACCGACATCATCCGCGGTAACAAGTCGAACTTCCTGACCACGAATTTCATATTGTGATAATCGTTGGAAAACGGAAATAATTTAGTGCAGACTGCTGGCGCTCACGACTGCCCTGATCTTGTGGGGAGCCGCCGGGATGTTCTGTGCCCAGGCGCGGATGGGGAAGTAATATTTTTCACCACGAAGGGCACGAAGTAACACGAAGGGAAAAAATACGAACCCCACGGAACATTAAATCCCCAAAGTACCCCTTTAACTGGGGCTATGCACCCCTAGAGGACCCCGAACCCCCCAAAGTGCCCCCAAAGTGCCAGGGCAGGCTGGGGCAGGCAAAACGGGTTAAGCTGGATCGGTGTAACGAAATAACGAGGGATAATTCCAAGGGGAAGAGAATAGCAAGCAGAAAACAGAGAGCAGTAAAAAAGGGGAGAGCTTTTAACTGCATGATTCGAGCGATTTTGGGGTTTTCGTGAGAGGTTGAGGGCAGCACAAGCTCCTGCGGTGCGGGCTCTGAAAAGGTCGCAGAGGATCATCGTTGGAATTGTTCCTCCAGAATCAGGTTGAAAATTAGGTTTTTTGCATTGATTTTTGGCAAAATATGATGAATGAACAGGTGTATAGTTTGATGGTCTCATAGTTTAGCAGTATGATTTGAATGGTACAGGCAGTTACTTGACTCGCGCGCGAAAAACCCTATAATGAAATCAGGATCGGGTGGTTTTAGCGGTGAGAGTTGAGGAGATTCTGAAGAAATCAACAGGAGGAATGCATGTCCTTTTTTCGCACTCTTGCAGCTGCGACTGGCCGGGCAGTTATCTGTCTGGCTTTGTCCAGCCTCCATCCGGGCGAGGGTACGGTCTCACCTCCAGGAGCGCTGAGGAGCAAAAGTCTTCCCGAAGAAGTTTCTTCCCAGGCAGTGACGCATCCAATCGAAATCGGGGCTTTTTTAGGCGCCAGCCCGCCCACGGCTGCGGGTGTGAATGCATATGAAGATCTAACCGGCCGGCATATGCATTCGGTCATGTGGTATCAAGGCTGGGATGCAAGTGGCCAACCTGCGTTCCCTTGCGCAGATCTGTTGCCTGTACTGGTCCATGACGGATTCCACTCGGACATCTCTTTTCACCTGACCTGGGAGCCCTGGGTGAAGCTGGCCGACATTGCAAATGGCGTCTACGATGCATATCTCACGAGCTACGCGACGGAAATCAAGAACTGTGGACTCAAGACGCGCCTGCGCTTCGCGCACGAGATGATCCAAAATGATATCCATGAAGACTGCCAGGGACAGGCGAACTGCCCTGAATGGTATCCCTGGCAGGATCAACCGGCGGATTACATAGCCGCCTTCCGGCATGTATACGATGCTTTCACGACAGCCGGGGCGACCAATGTTGAATTTGTCTGGTGTCCCAATAATTATCCATTCGATTTTAATATTGTACAAAAATATTACCCGGGGCAGAATTATGTGGATTGGCTATGCATGGACGGCTATGATTGGACGAATCAAGATGGACAGCCGGGGTGGCCGGATTGGCAATGGTTTGACGACATTTTTTATCCCATTTACCATACCTTTGTTGAAGCCGCGGACATCTTTGGCAATAAGCCAATCATGATCGGTGAGTTTGCCGCCGGGGAAGCAGGTTCCTACGAACTGCCCGGGCAAACCAAGCCCGCCTGGATCAACAACACATTCGAGCGCATAAGCAGTCCGTATTACGCCCAGATCCAGGCCTTTTATTGGTTCCAGATCAACAAAGAGCTTGACTGGCGGGTAAACTCGTCGCCGGGTAGCCTTAGCGCATTTCAGGCAGCGATCAGTAATGCTCAATTCACATCCCACTGCATGCCGGTTTATTTACCGCTTGTATTGAAAGCTCCATGAGATGAGTTCCTGACAATGAACTTATGCGTATAGCATTATTGCGGAGTCCTAGATGACGGTTTGCCCCATGGGTGCTCCTCGAAAGCCGGCTTCGGCTAGTCGCCGGTCCCGCGGCCGGGGAGGTCCCCTTTGCCCCTTCGGGGTGCCCTGTAAAGAACACAGGACAGGCAGGCGGGGATACCCTTCGGGTACAATGTGCTACGCGAAGTCATTCCATTGCCGCCAACACTTTTTACCTTCCAATAATCGAAAGGAGTGCAGCAAATGACCAGTTACATCATCGTCAGTGGTATTAGCGGCGTCTTGTTCGGTCTTCTGGACGGTTTGATAAATGCCAATCCAATCGCAAGCAAATTATACGAAGTCTACAAGCCAATTGCCAAGCCCTCTGTCAATTTTATAGCAGGGATGATTATCGACCTTGCGTATGGATTCATCCTGGCTGCATTGTTCCTGCTCGTTTATCCAAGCCTGCTGGGTGAAACCGGACTTGTGAAAGGCATAAGTTTCGCCCTGATGGTATGGTTTTTCCGGGTGGTAATGAGCGTTGCTTCGCAGTGGATGATGTTCAAAGTGCCATTGAAGGCCTTGTTGTATACCCTATTGGCAGGGTTGGGTGAGATGTTGATTCTTGGCATACTTTATGGACTTACTTTGCACCCCTTGAAATAGGCACGGAAAGAACGGAAGTTTGGAGGATTGCCTGGGTTTGCATGCGGCAAGTTATCAAAATGGTAATTGTCATTAAAAACGAAACCAACTGGCATGCAGCAACAAATTTCCTGGTGGCGGAGACGGGTGGGAATCCCAAAGGCTGGTGCAGCCGCTATGATCGCATCACCCAACGGCTTTCCGAGGGCGCAACGCTCTCCATGCAAGATGCACTGGCGCTGCTCGAGTCCGTTTCACAAAGTACAACCCAATGGTCGGTGGTGTACGACTACAGCCGCCTGACCGTGCAGGCAGCCATGAGTCATAATTATGACAGGCTGCATACTTTCCGTTTGGAAAAGTGACCGAGGAGAAGATGAATCCTACAAGCTCCATTAAAGTTAAGGCGAATGTCCTTTTAGATCCGATAGATCCACGCATCTATGGTCAGAATATTGAGCATATGGGTCGACAGGTCCTGGGAGGTCTCGTAGCCGAATCGGGATCCAAGGCTCCACAGGATAGCCGCGGGTTCCGTTTGGATGTGTTGGAATCGATCAAGAACCTGCATCCGCCGCTTTTGCGCTGGCCAGGCGGGTGTTTTGCGGATTCGTATCATTGGCCGGACGGAATTGGTCCCATCCGGCCAAGGATTCCGAACCGAATGTGGGGCAGGCTTTTGATCCGGATGGTTTTCGGAAATCCCGCGTTTCCGCTTGGGCCAGCGGAAGACAACCGTTTTGGAACCGATGAATTCATGGAGCTCTGCCAGATCGTGGGCGCCGAGCCGAGCATTACGGCAAGCCTCGGGGTGAATGATCCAGAAGAGGCCTCAGGCTGGGTCGCATACATCCGCGATAAATACGGTGCCGGGGCGGTACCGACCTGGAGTGTGGGCAACGAACAATGGAACATTTTCGAACCGGGTGGCTGTTTTTCCAAGCCGCACAAGTACGTGGAACGTTTTCACAGGTTCGCGCAAGCCATGCGGAGAGCAGATCCGGCCATCAAGCTGGTCGCATCCGGAGGCGACGCCCTGATCCTGCCACGCTGGAACGAGGAAATCATTCAAGGCATCGGCGGAAATATGGATCTTCTATCCATGCACCTCTACCTGCCGGGATGGAACCCCCTGGGTTCGCACGTCGGTGATTCCCCTGGGGATTACTATGCCATCGCCGCGGCAGGCCTTGCACTGGAGGAACAGGTCCTGCGGATCGAGGAAACAGCTGATCGTCTTCTCGGCATGGCCATGCCCATCGCCTTAGACGAATGGAATATCCTGGGCCCCTTGCGCAGGTTCACGGATCCCTACCAGACTCAGCGTGAGGCAATCGGCGTGGCGGGGATCATGCATGCCTTTCACCGTCAAGCGAAATACATAAAAACCGCCGCCATGTTCGCCATGCTCAATTCGGCCGCTCCGCCACTCCTGACAACTTTGGATACGCTTGTACGTACGCCCATATTCTACGTACTTCGGTTATATCAACAGCTTTCCGGAAAGGCCAGGGTACTATCCGAGACGAAATGCCCGACCGTGGAGACACCAAAGCTTTTGAACCTGCCTCAACGCAGATCGGTTCCTCTTCTTGATGTAAGCGCCCATCTTGATGAGCATAGATTAACCGTTTTTGTGATCAATCGCGATTATCGTGAAAATCAAGCGGCTGAGATAGAAATATCCGATTTCAGCTTCTCGCAACCGGTTCGAATTCATACGATTGCGGCAAATGGATTTTTGGCAAAGAATAGCGCGAACCAACCGGATCTGGTTACCGAGAGAATCACGGAAGTTGAGTTGAGCGGGCAGCACGTTTTTCCCGCTTGCTCGGTGTCAGCAATGGTCATGGAAAAGTCCCCCTAAATATCCTGAACGATGCCTGGAATGCGAGTCTCACCAGCCCCGCTGCTGGGGCTGTCCCCTAGAGGGAACCCCTTTCACCTTGCGGGGTGCCCTGAAAAAAGCATCCAGGACAGGCAGGTGGGCAGACGCGCTACGCCGTTCTTTTGAGCTACCTCAGTACCATGTTGAAAATATTTAAACACCTGGCATTTAATTCCAGTTATTTGTTTCGACCGCCCTGGGATACCGGTATTCCTGCACCCGAGCTAATTCGATTTATTGAAGGAAAGGCACCCGGAAATGCCATCGATATCGGGTGCGGCAGCGGAACAAACTTGTTATACCTTGCCCAACAAAAATGGAAAGTGACAGGGATCGATTTTGCAGCTTTGGCAATCAAAGCGGCGCACAGGAAATTAGAGCAATATTCAACAACTTTGTTGGTAGCAGATGCAACGAAACTCTGCGAGCTACATCTCCCGGGTCCATATGATCTGGCACTGGATATGGGATGTTTTCACAGCCTGACCAATATAGACCGGGAAGATTATGTCAAGGGGCTGGAAAAATGGGTAACACGAGATGGAGTATTTATGGTTTATGCATTCCAACCATCAAGTAATGATGGTAGAGGTATATCCAAAGAA
>Ga0209253_10002650_pt1 | contig 15839 bp, 9 predicted proteins | sample FrelakmetBRP12BR_FD_187145 | JGI IMG/M metagenome (GOLD analysis project Ga0209253, IMG submission 187145) | Freshwater lake sediment microbial communities from the University of Notre Dame, USA, for methane emissions studies - BRP12 BR (SPAdes)... | ecosystem: Environmental > Aquatic >...
AGTGTGGACAAAAAAACCAGCAGCAGGACGGCAGCAGCAGTCACCAGCAGGCGTTGGCTGACTAAGGGAAGATTATAGAACGCCGCCAGCCGCCGGGAGGCGGGACTCTCCGGTATCTGGTAATACATCCAGATGGCGTAAATGAGAGCCACGCTGCCCAGAGCCAAATATGGGTAGAAGTCCCAGGTATTGGTGGGGCGCAGAGCGCCGATGGCAAGCCCGCCTAAGAGGAATCCGGTAGCCGCACCGATTACCCCCTTCCAGCGGGCGCGCCCCAGCACAACCCCGATGACGAACGCCAGCACCAACAGGGTTACTGGCAGGGCGAAAAGGTGCGCATGCAAATCGGCGTACACGACAGTGAAGAACGGGAATTCCGTAATGGGCTCTACATCGCCCGGCGCGGGGATAGCCCGGCTGGGGATCCAATACCAATCGCCCAGGCTGTATGGCAGCGAAGAGCCACTGAAAGCCTTGAAAAACCCCTGGACTGACCAAAGCAGGCGGGTCAGAAGCCCGGCGTCGCCCACCACCCCCCCTGGGGCAATCAGACGTTGGTAGCCCTGGAAGATCATGCGCACAGTACCCAGGTTCCCCAATACAGCCATACCCATCGCACCTGCCAGACCAACCCAATATGGGTGGGACCCCGGCAGCTTCCGCGGGGAATCCACCTCAGCATGTTTGGACCCATTGTATGCTACCGCTAAATTCCATGCCAGCGAGAAGGCTCCCATTGCGATCATGGCAAACAAAGTGGGTATGATCAAATTATATGCGACGGAAGGTACGATACCCAGCCATTTCACCAGGGTGCCCACCAGCACGAAGCCATAATAGTAATAATTGAGATAGCCCCCTGCGTACCACGGATCGTAGGGCGGATAAGTGGTGCTCTTGAGCACAGCGTTGAAGTAAGAGAAGTCCATCGGCTTCTCGCCACCCTTCCAGGGGTGCCATAAATCCGGGTTTGACCTGCGGATCCAAAGATCGATCAGAAAGAATGCCAGGAACAGGACCTCAACAACCAGATAATACTTCCAACGGCTGCCTTCCTGCCGCCGCGGTTCACCGCGCTGGTAGAATGCCAGGATACCGCCGACCAGGGCAATCAAGAGAATTATCCCTGAGATGGTCAACCGCGTTGCCGGGATGTGCATGGAGCCTGTCAGCCATACCAGGTAAGACAGCAATAGCATCCCGAAAACCCGCGCCAGCGGGTAGCCGCGATCGTCCAGCCCCGGCAGCGCCAGGCGAACGATCGGATAAACGACCAACCCCAACACACCGACGCTCAAGTACCAGACCAGGACAGCCAATGATTGGTAGCGGTTTTGAAGGGCGTTTGAATCGAACAGCTCAGACCAGGTGCCTCCCTTACGTTGCTCTGCCCAACGATCAGCCGGGAGCATCAGGTTGGCCGGGTTCGAGCCGGCCTTTTTCGGGGTAATATGGACAACCTGACTGAGATCCACTGCTCCCAGGATTTCCCTGACCCGGTTAGGATCATAGTCCCCAGTCTTTTTGAATATCAGCACCTTGGGATGATCGTACACCGTGAAGGCTTCCTCGGCCGGCTGGTCGTTTATGGAGAGCGGGCCGATAGCGGGATCAGACTGGAACACCTGCGCCAGCTCGTAGCCCAGGCCGCCTTTGAACATGCCGGGTTTAGCCCGGTTATAGCAATCTGATATGCTGCGCTCCGGGGGGCAGCCCAACAAGCTCCGGTAGTATACCGAGGTGAGGGGAAATCGTTCCGGCAGGCGCGGCAAACTGCCCCACTGGCGGTTGGAGCTGATTAATAAATAATCTGCCTGGTCCAGGATGCCGAGAAAGCGGTTTAGCTTATCGGCATTATCATCGGTGTACATATTGAAATTCAGGCCGGGCTGGTAAATGCCGCCAAAAGCATCGTAACCATCCAGGCGCAGCGGTAATCCGTCGTCCCAATCCCCCTCGTTGGCGGGTGCATCCCCATTCAGGCTAACTGCACCATTTCCACCCTCAATCGCCAAGGTCAAGCGATATGGTTTGTCTTCCTCAAGATTAATGGGTTGGTCGAGCACGAGTGAGTAGCCATCCCCGCGGGGATCGACGACGGAGTTGAAATCAGAGCTTAATCTACCTGTCCCCAGCACCTCCGCCGCACCAGCGGTTTCGACCTTAACCGTCATGTTTTTAATCGCAGGATCGGCAGAGATATCCAGGGCATGGGGGAGAAATATCTCATCCAACGAACCATTCGAGCGGGAAGTAAAGTCGATCGATAATGGTTGTTCGACCTGAAGAGAGAAACCGGTTGGAACAGACAGAGGCTGGTTGAGAACGCCATCCTCGGTCTTCACCTTCAGGTTGACCGGTCCGGGTATATTCTGGTAAATCCAGCGGGATGCTGCTACGCGAGTGATCGGGCGAGCGTAGATGCGTGTGAATGCATATGCCCAGGCAAAGGTACCCAGCAGCACCATACCTCCCAAAATTGCTGCCAGCCAGGGTCCCCAACGCGCACGCCGGGCCTGTCTGTCTTTCCCCAGATCAACTAAAGCGAAGACTGCCCAGGCCGCAAAGATTGCCAGGGCAGGATAGATCGGCAGCTGGTAGCGCATCGTGGGGTTGAACTGCAAGGACTGCCAGGTGAAATAAAAAGCGATCCAGCCCCAAAGCAGTACATGCCGATGGAGCTCAGGATGGCCAGGTTTCTTGTCCGCCAGCATGCGCCAACCAGCCCATAGGAAGCCAGCCCAGCTTAAGATCCCAAGCGGGAGCCCCAATCCCCAAAGGACCATGTTCTGCAGGGAGAACCAGATTGGGCGCCGCGCCCACTGCAAAGCCGGAGGGAAATCGACGTCGCCGGCAGCCTGGTTGCGCTGCTCGCGAATATTATCCACCCATTTTTGGTTCGGCCTCACCCCGAAAAATCCGGGACCGCTGAAGGCGTAGGGTTGAAAAATGCGAAACACCAGGATGCTGACTACCGCACCTACCGCCAGGTAACCGATAATCTCAACCAGGCGCCGCGAGCGCTGATGCGGCGGTGTGGCGAGTAGCCTCAGGCCAAATGCGGCCGGGAGCATCAATGCGACCGGAGCAGCGTTTAGCTTGGATGAGACGGCGCAACCGAGGGCAACTCCAAAGCTGACGCTGAGCAGAAAAAGCGGGTTTTTGAAGAATGCAGCCAGCTCGGCACCCAGGGTGCCAGACTGGCGACCGGAAGGAACAGCAAAGGAGACAGCCTGTGCAGCTCCATTTGGGGTGGCACGATCGATTGTTAGCGGATCGAGAGGGTCAAAGCTCAACTCCTGGATATTCTCAGGCTGTTCATCCTGTTCGTCAGGTACCTGCTGCGTGGCAATCCGCACGGCAAAGTAGATCGCCAGGTAGACGAACAGGTTCAGGAATGTATCCATGGTGAAGAAATGCGATTGCTGGATTGACAGCACAGTAGCGGCAGTGAATGCCGCCGCCAGCAATCCCACCCGGCGGTCATATAGCCTGGCAGCGATCAGGTAGGCAATAAAAATCGTCACCAGGTCAGCCAGGGCAGAAAGCGCCCGCCCGGCGTTGGTCATTTCATTAAAGCCCGAATGACCGTACACCCACTCGACCACGTAACGGGTGAGAAACATGGGCAGCGTCCCGTAGACATAGAACCCGTGACCCCGGTTTTGGGGGTTCAAGGTTGAATTAACGGTGTCAAAGTATTCCGATAAACCTAACCAGGTCTTTTGATCCGGGGGGCAGTCGTCAATTGACTTCGCCAGGTCGGTGCATTTCAACGGCGAGATATCCGTGCCCACCCAAACCAGGAAGCGCTCATCCGGGTGCAGGTACTGGTACTCCCCCCAGTCCAGGCCAACTAATCGAAAGTACACACCCGCCAAAAGGATAACAACCAGCAGCAGGTCTGCGATAGCCAGAAAAATCGGCTTAGTTTTCGCCGTGGGTGCTACAGTTCTCACCGACATAGATGATGATATCTAAATGATCCGATATTGCTGGCGCTTACTTTATTGCGGCGGCACAAAATACGTATAAAAATTATGGTTCTCCACCGCAGAGGCGTACTCCTGAAGCACTCCTTGGGGATAGAGAGATTGCAGAGCTTGCAACCCCTGGGTATCGTCCGGCTTTACCAGGAAGAGCTTGGAGCGCCGGTCGGGCAGGGTATCCGGTAACTGCTCCGGCCAGATGGCGTAATCCTTAAGCGGGAAGCCTGCATTCATACCAACCAATCGAGTATCTACCCAATGAGGAAATGCGACCACCCAGGCCGTATCCGGAGATCCCACAGAGCTGGCAAACTGGCGCACAACCTGGCCCATCTCGGAAGTATTCCAGGCAGATTGCTCAAACACTCGCTGGTATTCGTCGAATACCAAACCATAGTTCTGTATGGATGCCAGCAGGATGCATACGATCCCAAATCCCCATGCAACTTTCGGACCCAGTGTCTCACCGATACGAGACGATAGGGCTGTCATCAAACCATCTAAGGCAACAGCCGCAATCAAAAACATCGTTACCATCGCGCCAGACAGCCGGTTGAGAGCCGGGTTTTCTCCAGGATATGCCAGCGATAGGATCGAGGGCATCATCAGCAGCGGAACCGAAAGCAAGATAAACAAGTCCAGCCAATGCCTGCGGCGCAGATAGCGCACGATCAGCAAGATCACTCCTGAGAAAAAGAGTGCTCCAGTGACTATGTCCAACGCGGGCCTATGTGTTACGGAGACCACCCAAATATCGCCATTATCCCAAGCAAACATGGTCAGCGCATTCCACAAATTCTGCAGGAAAATCTGTCCTGCCGGGCCGGGCAAAGGTCGTTCGATGGATCCCAACCTGGAAAACGACCGGAAAGAAAAGCCTTCTGGGTTATCCACTGCATAACGCAGCAACGGTAGAAAGACGACCAGGGAGGTCAAAGCCAGGATAACCAGGAAAAAAAGGGTTTGACGCCGCACGCCGCGTGACTGGCGGTGAAGCAGAAAGATACCAACTGCGACCAGAACCACAATTGGCAGAATGCGGATGGGAGTATAACCATGCAGACCAATACCCAGGAACAAACCGGAGAGAATAAAGTCATTGCGGTTGGAAGTGCGGATGCCCCGCAGCAGAAAATACAAAGTGGGTGCGGCAAATAACGGGTAGAGCGGAAAGCGTAAGCCGACCCGAGAAATCACATTTGGCCAGTAGGCAATACCAGCCAATACCGCTGCCAGCAAACCTATCCTGCGGCTGCCCATTTCTTTTCCGAGCAAATAGATGAAGGGCAAGGTGAGCAAACCGGCGAGCACTGTACCAATCTTAAGACTGAGAAGTGAATACCCGGTGCCGAAAAACCGAATCGTCGCGGCAGTCATATACATCTGCAGCCCTTCCCGACCAGTATTGCGTGGGAAGAAAATGTGTGGCTCACCGTGTAGAACATCCCACACATCCAGCAGCTTCTCGGCATGGTCGCTGAACATTTCAGGAGGTACCCGGTCCAGCCGGTACAGCCGGAAGAACAGGATCAGGGCGACGGCAGCTAACGAGACCAGCATGGTTCTGGTAACGGTGATCTTCCATTCTCGCTGCGAAACCAAAACCCTCGCCCGCTTCAACCAGGAATGCGTTGCTACATTAGGCAGCCAAAATGCCCAAATAATTGCCAACAACGACAGCAGCCATAGAACGATGTTGAGGGATGTGAATCGATTCTCACCGAATGAGAGGAAGGCCAGCACCATCAGAGGTAATGCTGTGAGAAAGCCGTAGATGCGAATGGTCAGCGGGTCTTTTGGATATTCCATTTCTGGCAGTGCGGCAGGTACCCATTCCATACGCCAACTCGTTACCACCAGGCACGCCGCAGAAAACAAATATAGAACTGCTCCAATTGTCCATCTGCGTTCCGGACCAGGCTCAAGAGAAAGCTGGGCAAAAAGGGCCAGGGCGAAAGACAACAAAGATAACCAGGGCAGGGAGATCACTCCGGCAGCCGGTATGGGTCTGGCTTGCACAGACGAATCGGTACGCGCAGCGGACAGGGATACTTCAATCTGCTCAGAATCTGGGGGGGCTAAATCTCCCCCTGCTTCAACTTGCACTGGTTCAGCTGTATGTATCTGGGGAGCCGGGGCGCGCCATGGTGTCAGCTTTGCCTTCAGATAATCGAGTACGCTCGGTTCTTCCATAACTTATTGTTTATCCGCGAGCACGATCATACTTTCACCCATTCTAAGCGGTATGATACTCCATCCCAATATTGCCTGCAACCCCCCGGGAGCGCCAAAGAAGAGTTTTTGCAGCTTCGCCGGCACCCAGTGCAGATACGGAGCATCCCAGAAACCATCTGAAAAGATTCGTCTCGGATGGAGATTATTCTTGTGAAGATGTTCGATCCATTGATCTGGCGGCTGCATATTGATATGAGTCGGATCTTGATAACCAATCCAGCGCTCTTTTTTCACACTTCGCATCGGTGAATCTAGATTTGGCGTCGCAAGAAGCAGCAGCCCGCCCGGTGCAAGAACACGGCTCATTTCTGCAATGGCACGCTCTGGATCGGGCAGATGCTCGACGACATGTTTTGCTATGACGATTTGAAATGATTTATCCTGAAATGCGCCCAAATCTTCAGCAGAGAGCAGCACAAAGTTCCCTTGCGGTACATTGCGGCGAGATTGAGCTAAAGCCCAGGCATTAATGTCAGCACCAAATACCTGGTAGCTGCCGGTCAACCAGCCTAACAAATGACCCAATCCGCAGCCGACTTCCAACACGCGACCTGAGGGCGGGCCGTACCGGCGGGCTAGGAGTGCATAATATCGATTAGACCACCAGTACTGGCTGTAACGGTCGAAAGATACATTGGAGTAGGCTGCTCGCTGGAAGTATGTATCGTCAAATGGGTTCGGTGAGTCTGGCATGAAACGTGATTATAATGTATTCAGGTACTGGGTTTCCTAGCAATATAGAAAGTGAATGTGCCTTGTGGATGGGGTTCAGCCTTTGCATAAGGCCGGACGATGCGTTCCGTTAATGCCAGATTCCAGTGCCGAGATACAAAAATCCAGCGTCCTATCAGGGCGTGTGGTAGCAAAGTCGGCGCGCCGAAATAATGCCCCCACTCCAGGGCACGCATCGCTTGAGGCGAAAAATAGTGCCACCATTTCTCCAGCTTGAAACCGGATTCTTTCAGCCAGCTCTCCCAGACTTCTGGAGACCGGGCATGGTGAACACGCGACATACGACGGAACCAATCGGTATACGCTTTGCCCAGGCTGGATAATCCCACACGGGATAACAGCCTAGGGATCGACAGTTCTGATAGATAACGCGGATTAGGCACGCAGAATACAAATGGCGCGCCGGGTTTGAGCACTCTGGCAGCCTCATGGAGCACTTCACGCACATGGGGTATGTGCTCGAGGACCGAATTGCTGAACGCGCTGCCGAAATAATTATCCGGGAATGGCAGACAGCCTGCATCACCCTGGACAAGGGAACGATAAATATTGCGGCGAGCAGCCTCTTTGATGGGAGAAGCCCAGGGATCTAATCCATACTCGACCGGTTTGTCAAACACCAGGGAGGCAAAATGCCCGTCCCCACAACCGATATCGAGCCTGGGTGGGGGGAGCTCGAATTCCTGATAATACTCCGCCTCAACTGCTCGAACCAGGGCGCGAAAGTAAGGTAGGTCGCACAGGTGCAACCACAAGAAGTCTTTTGCAGGTTGCGGATCAGCTTCTACGCCGTGTTGACCGGCTGGCTTTTCCTTAAACATTGGATGATGACCCGTCAACGATTTCGTATTTGATCTGCCCCGGTGATAGCTCGCCTCTTAAGCTCATCAATGGCGCATACCCTCCTGTATAAGGCCCTCGAACAAGGTTTCATACTCGGCGGCAATCGTATCCGGTGCAAACCGACGCCCTATCTCAACCGGGTCAGCTTGGTACTGATGAGGATGGGCAAGTATATCCAGGATAGCATCCGCAAGCGCGTCATTGTCGCCAATCGGCACCACTTTTCCCATACCCGTCGTGGACACTGGCTGGCGCACACCCGGCAATGATGAGGCTACACAGGCGACGCCGTTCATCATGGCTTCAATCTGAACCAATCCAAACGCTTCGGTAGAGTTCAGGCTGGGTACAACCAGCACATCCAGGTTGGGATAAAAAGATGTCATTTGCTCAGGGGTCAGCACCCCCAAGAATTGCCAGTGACCACCTTGCTCATATTTCCGTATGGTGGGCATCAGCCAGTCGAAATAATGCTGCTCTCCCAATACATCCAGGTATTGTCCGGCAAAGAGCACCTGGGCATTTGGGTGAGCGTCAAGAATTTTTGGCAGTGCATTAAGCAGGACCTCCACGCCCTTCTCGGTCGCCAGGCGAGCCGCCATTCCGATAACTGGTCGTCTTGTATCAGTCCGGTGCTGGCTGGCGAAACTCTGTACCGCGCCAATATTCGATGTTGGCAGCATAACCGGCGGAGGGATGACCTTTAATTTCGCGCGATAACGAGAGAGATATGCCGAGTTATCCGCGTAATCCTGTGTATAGGTAACGATACAATTAGACAGATTGGCTGCCAGTTGGTTCATCATGTGAACGACCTGATTTACGATGAAATTGAACGGACCTGGAGGCAGACTAAGATCGCAATGGTAGGTCAGTATGGTAGGTTTCCCCATCAACCGGGCGCGCAATGCCACTCCTGGTGCATCAAATTGAGGCAGGTGTAGGTGAACCACATCATGCTCGCGCACCAGTTTTGTTGCAGTCCTCCCGAAGGAAGGTGCAATTACCCCTTTACTGACCCGAAATGCGACCGGCACACGAATGATTTCCACCCCATCTTGAACTTCCCGAAACTGCAAATCCTTTTGGTATTGGGTTGTAAAGATGGTGATTTGATGACCGCGCTCCGCCAGAGCCTTCGCCAGCCGCTCCGCATAGATCGTCAGACCGCTAGTATGTGGGCGGTAGTATGTAAGAATAGTTAGAATTCGCATTTTACAGGAGGATTTCTTGGTTCTCTTTTGCCCACTCGATCAGCCGACGTATACCATTCTCAACTCCAACCTCAGGTTGCCAGCCGAGATCGGTTTGCGCCTTGCGAGTGTCTGAGATATATATCCGCTGGTCTCCAGGGCGCCAGTCGCTCACTTTCGCCAGAATATCGGTCTCAAAATAACGCTCCAATATCGGTTGGAACTCTTTCCACACCGAAATGGTGTTTTCAGGACCGCCGCCAATATTGTATGCCTGCCCAGCGGCAGTATCTATCCTTTCCAGCGCAACATCGTAAGCATTCAGCAGGTCATCTATGTACAGCAGGTCGCGCACCTGCTTGCCATTGCCATAAATGGTAATCGGTCTTCCAGACAGCACCGCGATGATAAACCAGGCAACCCAGCCCTGGTCTTCTACCCCGAATTGCCGCGGACCATAGATGCAGCTTTGGCGAAAAACCACGGTCGGCAGACCATAAATCCGGTGATAATCACGAATATACTGGTCGCCAGCTCCTTTGGAGCAGCCATACGGAGAATGAAAGTCAAGGGGCATCGTCTCTGGCACACCAAAAGGCAGGTCTGTATAGTGATAGCGCGTGTCTGTCTCCGAAACACGGATATCCTCCATCCCGCCGTACACTTTGTTCGTCGAAGCGTATAGGATAACCGGTTGAATCCCAGATAAACGAGCAGCTTCAAGTACATTGAAGGTGCCTAGAGCATTGACCTCAAAATCCTGGCGTGGATCCATTACCGAATTTGTGACAGCCACCTGAGAAGCCAGATGGACAATCACATCCACTTCCTGCACAACGCTGGTCAACAAAGATGCATCCCGCACATCGCCAACCACGAATTGAAAAGAATCACTGCCGTACTTCTGGCGCAGCCAGTTCAAGTTCTTGGGCGCTCCTACCCGGGAGAGATTATCATATACGACAACATTCTCGCCGCGGTCTAACAGCCGGTTCACGTAGTTTGACCCGATAAAACCTGCCCCGCCCGTCACCAGGAATTTCTCCGTCATAAATGCGTTCAAACCTTCCCATCTGGTTGCAGGTTGCGGACACGCCGATATAAGCCAGCGAGTGATTCACCATCAATTACCAGACCGTAAATCCCCAAGACCCCTGTCACCAGGTATTGTAAGAGATGGGCAGTGATGGCAGCTGCTAATGCAGCCGATGCATCCACACCGAAGATAGCCAGTGAACCGACCATTGCAGCTTCAAACACACCCAATGCCCCCGGTGAGGAGGGCGCAGCAATCCCCAGCGCGGTGACCGCCAGGGCGAAGCCTGACCAAAGCAGTTTCGCTGCTGGAATAAAAGCGACAATGAGGACGTGGTATTCAAATATGGCGATCAACCAATTCAGCACAACCAGGAATACGGCTTTCAGGAAGCGCCTGCCGTCCGTCAGTATGGCGAGGCCATTTATGAATGCCGGCACTGCATTCCCCGCCAGCTTGCGCAGCCTGGGAAAGCGGGCAGTGATTTTATCAAAGACGCCGATCGTCCATTCCCGGTTCCGCGCCAGGAGGTACAAAGTAAAGAGCGCCATCAAGACCACACCAGCCATCGTTAAAGCGATGGGAAGCTGGTTGCTGCCCCCCACCACGAACGGCAGCGTGGTAAAAAGCAAGCCGACCGCCATGGTCAGGTCCAGGATCCGTTCGAGGATGATCGTTGATAGCACCTCCCAAAAGCCAACCGGGGCTTTTCTGCTGAGGATGAAAGCCCGGGCGATCTCGCCTAAACGGAAGGGCAAGACATTATTGAGCAGGTAGCCTTCGTTCATCGTCCAAAAAACCGCCGGATAGCTGGCTTTCTCCTGAAGAAGCGTCCGCCAAAGCAGGGCGCGCACCCCCAGCCAGGAGAGCACCAACAAAATTGCCAGCAGCAGCATACGCCTATCAGCCAGCAAGATGGCTTGCTCCAGCTTTTTCAGATCCGCGAAATAAAAAACCACGGCGAGAGATACCAGGCTGACGATGACGCCTGGCAATATCCGGCGCCATTCGACCCGGCTGCGCTCGCCGTTTTCTACCGGGACTTCATCGGATGTTGAAATATCAGTCTTCTCCGTAACGCAGAACAGTCAGGAAAGCTTCTTGCGGTATCTCGACGTTACCCACCATTTTCATGCGTTTCTTGCCGCGCTTCTGCTTTTCCAGCAGCTTCTTCTTGCGCGTGATATCGCCCCCATAGCATTTTGCAAGCACATCTTTGCGTAAAGCTTTGACATTGGCGCGAGAAATGACACGCCCGGCGGCGAATGCCTGGATCGGCACCACGAAAAGCTGTCTCGGGATCACATCTTTAAGCTTGGAAATCACCGCCTGGCCTTTATGGAAAGCATCATCGCGGTGAACGATGGTCGCCAGGGCATCCACCGGCTCTCCATTCACCAGGATTTCCAGCTTCACCAAATCATCGGGGCGGTATTCCCCAAATTGATAATCTAGCGAGGCATAGCCTTTGGTACGGGATTTTAATTGGTCGAAAAAATCAACGATGAGCTCTGAGAGAGGGATCTCAAAGCTCAGTTGGACCCGATCCGGGGAGGGATACTCTTGCTCGATGAAGATGCCGCGCCGCTTGATGGTCAGATCCATCACCGTGCCGTAGAAATCAATGGGGGTGAAGATCTGGATTTTCATCCACGGTTCACGGATTTCTGCCAACAAGGCTTCATCTGGGAGGGCAGCCGGCGAGTCGATGCGCACCACGCTACCGTCCCGCAAGACAACTTCGTACTCTACAGATGGAGCAGTGACGATAATATCCAGATCATATTCGCGCTCGAGGCGTTCCTGGACGATCTCCATATGGAACATTCCCAGAAAGCCACAGCGAAAGCCGAAATTGAGCGCCTGGGAGGTTTCAGGCTCGTAGACCAACGAAGCATCGTTGAGTTGCAGCTTCTCCAGGGCGTCTTTTAAATCCCCATAGTCTTCACCTTCGACGGGATAAATGCCTGCAAAGACCATCGGCTTGGGATGGCGATATCCGGGCAGCGGCTCCCTGGCAGGCATAGCAGCCAGTGTGAACGTATCGCCAACCCGGCACTCACGCACTGTCTTCAATCCGGTAGCAATATAACCCACCTCGCCCGCTGAAAGGGCCAGCGCTGGGCGCAGGTCGGGAGCAAAGGTGCCGATCTCAACCGGCTTAATTTCAGCGCCGCTCGCCATTAATAACAACGAATCGGTAGGGGTAACACGACCATCTATCACCCGGATATAGGCGACCACACCTTTGTAAGAATCGTAATGAGAATCGAAAATCAGCGCGCGGAATGGAGATGCCTCATCCCCTTTTGGAGATGGAATCTGCTGGACGATTGATTCGAGCACGGCATCTACATTTATCCCTGCTTTGGCGGAGATGCGCAGGATTTGATCTTGAGGTGTACCCAGCAAGCTGCTGATATCTTCCGCGACTTTATCCGCATGGGCTGAGGGCAAGTCGATCTTATTGATCACCGGGATGATCTCCAGGTCGGCTTCCAGCGCAAAATAAAGATTAGCCAGGGTCTGAGCCTCGATCCCTTGAGATGCATCGACCACCAGCAAGGCCCCTTCACAGGCAGCCAAAGCGCGGGAGACTTCATAACCGAAATCTACATGTCCAGGTGTATCGATCAGGTTGAGCTCATATTCATAGCCGTCTTTCGCCTGGTAAAGCATGCGCACCGCGGAGGCTTTGATGGTCACACCCTTCTCCCGCTCCAGCTCCATGCTGTCCAGGAACTGTTCGGTCATATCACGGTCGGAGATCGTGCCGGTCAGCTGGAGCAGGCGGTCAGCCAGCGTGGACTTCCCATGGTCGATATGGGCAATAATACAAAAATTCCGGATACGGTCAGTGCTCATAAGCGCGGAGAAGTATACTCGATTTTTATCTAACCCGACATCAGGGTCATCCATCGAAGAATATTTGAACCACCAAGGGTTCGACCGGGCTGAGGGATGTGCTGTTAACCTCCATCCAGGCAAGGAATTCGGTATTGCCTTTTGGACCCAACAGAGGCGAACGAATTAAACCGCGAATGGAATACCCAATCCCTTGAGAGAAGTTTAGCACATCCAGCAGCACCTGGCGGTGCACAGCCGAATCCCGGATCACACCCTGACCACGGGCAACCAGGCTACGACCTGCTTCAAACTGCGGTTTAATCAAGGGAATTACGGTGCCGGTGGGCGAATCTCCACCGGGAGAAACCTGGGGCAGCCATCTAATCACGACCGGAAGCAGGAGCGTTAAAGAGATGAAGGAAGCATCTATCGTCACCAGGTCGACCGGCTCCGGCAGCATATCTAGAAAGCGTGCATTCGTCCGCTCCAACACAACCACACGCGGGTCCTGGCGTAATTTCCAATGCAAGATGCCCTGACCCACATCGATAGCGTAGACTCGAATTGCGCCATGCTGGAGCAAACAATCTGTGAAACCGCCGGTGGAAGCGCCTACGTCCGCGCAGACCTGTCCACTGACATCCAGGTTAAATGCCAGCAAAGCCGCTTCAAGCTTCTCTCCCCCCCGGGATACAAACTGCGGGCCCCGGTCGATTTCAAGGGAACTATCGGTGGAGATAGCGATAGCCGGCTTGACTGCCATCTGCCCGTTCACGCGTACCTGTCCCGCCATCACCAGGCGTTGGGCTACTGCCCGGCTCTCTGCCAGGCCACGCTCAACCAACAAGACGTCCAGCCGGACTTTCGGCATAATGGTATTGTATCATCCGAGCAAACGAGATTAACAATCATGTAGAGAAGGTTTAAAGCGCTCATAAATCGAACTTTCAGCGGTTATAATTGTCATGCTATTTTTGACCCGGATTCTCCAAATCCATCTGATCACTTTATTGCAGGAGTACAAAATGACCGACGCACCCTCTGCTGCCCTACAATACGCTCATAATAACGTCCAAAAAGTACTGGATGAGCTGTTTGATCTGCTGCGTATCCCGTCCATCTCCACAACACCGGAGTGCAAAGAGGATGTACGCAGAGCAGCGGAATGGGTAGCGGCGAAGCTGAGAGCTCTGGGAATGGAGAATGTGCAAATATTCCCAACAGAAGGGCACCCGGTCGTGTTCGGTGAAACCAAAAAAGCCGGACCAAATGCACCCACCGTGCTGGTATACGGTCACTACGACGTCCAACCTGCGGAGCCATTGGAGCTTTGGCACAGCGGCGCCTTCGATCCCACAGTCCGCGGGGACAACCTGTATGCCCGCGGCGCCAGCGATATGAAGGGACAGGTGATGGCAGTACTGGCCGCCATCGAGGCCATCGTGCGCACGGACAGCTTTCCAACCAACCTTAAATTTATCTTCGAGGGCGAAGAGGAGATTGGCTCCCCTAACCTGGGAGATTTTATCTCAAAACACAAAGGCCTGCTCACCAGTGATTTCGCCATCAATCCCGATTCGGGCATGCTGGCTGCTGACGAGCCAACCATCACGTACGCCTTGCGCGGCCTGGCTTATTTTGAGCTGCACATTAACGGACCGGATCACGATCTGCACTCCGGTCTGTTTGGAGGCATCGTCCACAACCCGGCTCAGGCCTTGTGCGAGCTGATCGCAGGGATGCACGACGAACAGGGAAGAATCACCCTGCCAGGCTTCTATGATAAAGTGCGCACATTGGACGACGAAGAGCGAGCCGCGCTCGCCCGTTTACCGGTTGGGGATCAAATTTATATGCAGCAGACCGGCGTAACCGCCTTGTGGGGTGAATCTGGCTACACCTCTGTCGAGCGTCTGGGAGCCCGCCCCACGCTAGAAGTCAACGGACTGCTCTCCGGCTATACGGGAGAAGGATCGAAAACGGTGCTCCCTGCCACAGCGATGGCAAAGATTTCCTGCCGCCTGGTTCCCGATCAGGATCCGGAAGAGGTCCACCAGCAGCTTATCCAATATCTGGATACCCATATACCCAAGACCGTCCAATATGAATTGATCCAGCTGGCTGGAGGGCCTGCCTCGATCTCCGACCGGCATAGTCCCGGGGTGGAAGCCATGAGCAAAGCCCTGGAAACAGTATGGGGCAAGCGCCCGTTGTTCAGGCGTGAAGGCGGTAGCGTGCCGGTGGTTGCTCAATTCCAGCAGCTTCTCGGCATCGAATCGGTGAACTGCGGTTTCGGCCTGCCGGATGACAACTACCATTCCCCCAATGAGAAGCTGCATTTACCCACCTGGCGCCGCGGGATTGACGCCTGCATCTACTTCTTTTACAACTTGAAAAAATGATTAATTAAGGTACAACCAATATGAGCGAACCTAGAATGCCCACCTATGGAGGCCAGGCTGTTATCGAAGGCGTCATGATGCGCGGCAAACGCGCCGTGGCAATTGCCATGCGTGCCCCCAATCAAGAGATCGTCTTACATACCGAGCCCTTAGCCAGTATCTACAGTAGCAGGCTGACAAAAATTCCTTTTTTGCGAGGCGCGATTGTCCTGTGGGATGCGCTTGGGCTGGGGATGCGAGCCTTGACGATTTCGGCTAACACACAGACCGAGGAAGAAACCAAGCTGGAGGGACCCGCTCTATACATTACCCTGGCCGTCTCACTCGCATTTGGTATCGGGCTGTTTTTCTTAGGACCAGCAGCAGTTGGACAGCTGATCGAAAATACCTTGAATATCAATGCCTGGTGGAGCAACCTGGCAGAAGGTATCATGCGCCTGGGATTGCTGGTGTTTTACATCTGGGGAATTGGATTTATTCCGGATGTCCGGCGGGTATTCGCTTACCATGGAGCCGAGCATAAAACCATCAATGCTTTCGAAGCCGAGGCGGAGCTCACCCC
>Ga0209253_10002651_pt1 | contig 15834 bp, 8 predicted proteins | sample FrelakmetBRP12BR_FD_187145 | JGI IMG/M metagenome (GOLD analysis project Ga0209253, IMG submission 187145) | Freshwater lake sediment microbial communities from the University of Notre Dame, USA, for methane emissions studies - BRP12 BR (SPAdes)... | ecosystem: Environmental > Aquatic >...
GGCAAGGTCATCGGGACGCGGACCTGGGGTGGCGAGATCTGGCTGAGCTCCTCCAACGTCCTCGTCGACCGGGGCATCGCCTCGGCGGCGGAAACGGGGGTCTACGGGCCCGAGGGCGAATGGCTCATCGAGGGGCACGGCGTCGACCCGGACATCGTCGTCGACAACCTCCCCCACGCCACCTTCAACGGCAAGGACGCCCAGCTCGAAGCGGCCGTCAAGCACCTCCAGGAGCTCATCGCCAAGGACCCGGTGGACGTGCCCAAGCCCCCGCCCTATCCCGACAAGAAGAAATGATCCCGGATTCCTACTTCTTGCCTTCGATCTCCCGGACGAGCTTTGTGACCTCCGGCTGGTTCGGGTCGAGCTTGAGGGACGCCCGGAGGGCCGCGAGGGCTTCCGCCCCCTGACCCATGCGGTGATAGCCCGTGCCGAGGGCGGCCAGGAGCCCCGCATCGCTATTATATATCCTGTTGCCAAGGAGCAGGCTCTGGACCGCCTCGTCGTTGCGGCCGAGCGCCAGGAGCGCCCGGCCCCTCAGGAGGAAGTACTGAAAGCGGAGGTCGGCGTCGTCCTTGATGCCCTCGATGAGGGTCAAGGCCTCCTCGGGCTTCCGCTCTTTCAGCAGGAAGGCGGCATAGTCCGGGACCATCGGCAGGTAGGACGGATTGGCCCGATAGGCGTTCTCGTAGGCCGACGCCGCTTGGGCCCTCATGCCCACCTGCTCATACTGGCGGGCCAGCATCGAGTCATAAAGGAAGCGATTGGCCACTGAGAACGACTTCGCCGCGACGACCGGATGGGGCAGGGATCTCGCCGGCGAGACGATGAAATTGGCCTTGCCGCTATCCAGGACACGGCCTTGGGCGTCCTCGAGGGCGAGCGACATCTCATAGTAGTCCGCGGGCAGGTCCGACGCCGGGAACGAACCGGCGAAGCTCTGGGCCCGGCGCGGGCCGCGGTCCTCGAGTGCGAGGGTGAAGGCGCGCCCCTGGGCCTCGCCGCCCGTCGCGCCTTGGATCAGGACCTTGACCCGGCCGCCGGCCGCGGCCCCCGCCGCGAGCCCCGTGACGGTGAACTGGTAGACGACCTGGTCGGACGAAGCGTAGGGGTTCTTGGGGTCCGTTTGGAGCCTCTTGAGATCGGCCTGGAAGGGCATCCTCGTCCCCGGCTGAGCCTTGAGGAGCTTGACCCCGAGGACCGGCCCCACGATCCGCGGCCGGCCCTCCGCCGGCGGCACGTTGATATCCTGCTCGAACACCGAGAACTCCTTGCCGGCCGTGTTCCGGAGCAGGACCGTCAGGCGGTACGTCCCTTCGATGACCGGAAAGGAATCGGCGATCGAGAAGCCCATGCCTTCGGTCTCCTTCAGCTCGTCCTCGGGGATGATCAGGGGGAACTCCTTGCCGTACTGGAAGACGGTCCTGTCCCCGGCCCGCAGGCTGACGTCGATCTGGAAGGCGCAAAAGTACTGCTCCTTGGGGGCGTAGTAATCCAAGGACAACCTCTCCGGGACCACCGCGAAATCGCAGAAGGTGACGTCGGTCAGGGGATCATGGATGATGCTCACCTGCCCGTCGCTTTTCATGTAGTTGGTCAGATATTCCGTGCTGACAATGCCTTTGAAGCTCAGGAAATGAGTGGCGTAGCTCTCGTCGAGCCCCCGTTTCGGCGATTCGGTGATGGCCGCCATGTAGATCGGGGTCTGGAGCGAAGGCTGCATCCCCGGCGCGTTCTCGCCCGGGATGATGGAAAAGGCCAGGATGGCGAGGTCGGGCTGCTTTTTGAAGAGCTCCTCGTACATCGACTGATAGTCGGACGGCGCGAAGTCCGTCATCCCCTTGACCAGCAGGCGGGCCGGCCCGTCGGACACCGGGTCGTAAAGCTTGAACTCGCCCGCGTTCTTGTACTGGCAGAAGACGAGCTGGAAATGGGTCGGCAATCCCTTCGAGGTATCCCCGTAATACGACCAGATCTCCGCGGGGTAGACGTCCATATCCCCGGCGATGGATTCCGTGCTGACCGCCGGGCCGAGGATGATGTAGAAGCGGCCGCGGTCGGTCATCCAACCTTCGCGCGCCGACCGGAACCGCCGGTTGGCCTCCTGGAACCGCTTGATGTGCTCGGCCATGAACTCGTTCTCGGGCGTCCCCGGGGTGGGATCGCGCAGCCGCCAGAAGGCCCGGATGAACAGATCCCGGTCCCGGTCCGTTTGAAGGTGCAGGAAAACGTCCCTCTCCTTGTCCTTGATGATATAGGTCGTGAGCTTGAGCCAATCCTGATAGCGGGGGTCCAGGTCCTTGGGCCTCAACTTGGCCTGCTCCCCCGAGACGGCCGGCCCTCGGAGGGCCAAAAGGGCGATGATCAGGGCCCCGGCGAGAAGGGGGCCGGGCCGGCGAAGCGGCCGCCTCGCGCGCTCGAGCTCCTGGGACATGGTCCTACCTCCCGCTCCTCATTCTATACGAAAGAACGGCGGGACTTCCACTTTTCGTTGCCCGGGGCCGGCTCTCCCCGGACGGGGACCGAATAACGGTCTTCGTCCAAAAAAATGGCGGCGCTACATTTTATTGGATAATTTTGCTTCCCCGATTTTTTCAACCAACGTGATTTGAACAACTTATCGCTTCTTCAGAATGGCATGTTTCTTGCCGATCTACGAATAGATCTACTTTACTAGAAAGGGGGTAAGAGCCAGAGCAGCCTCAGAAAAAAACAACGGGGGAATGGATCGGGGCGGAGCGACGCCCCGCAAGACGTGGGATTACGAAAGACAGGACATCGGGAACAGGAGGAGACATGAAGCGATTCGTTGTCGTTCTTTGCTGCCTGCTCATTCCTCTAGCGGCAATGGCGCAGCAAAGAACCGGCAATATCTCCGGGACTGTCGTCGATTCGGACAAGTCACCCCTTCCGGGGGTCAGCGTCACCTTGACGGGCGCGACCATCGCTCCGATGACGACGGTCACAAACGAAGAAGGAAAGTTCCGCTTCCTTTCGCTCTTTCCGGCCAATACCTACGTGATCAAAGCCGAGCTCACGGGCTTCAAGACCAAGATCGAGAGCGGCGTCATCGTCAACGTCGCCAGGACGGCCGACATCGTCGTCGTCATGGAGCAGGGCGCCATCGAGGAGCAGATCACGGTCGTTGCCCAGACGCCCATCGTCGACACCAAGAAGACCCAGATCACGCATACCGTCAACTATGAGATGCTCCAGGGACTGCCCTCGGCCAGAGATCCGTGGGTCGTCCTGCAGATGGCCCCGGCCATCCAGATGGACCGCGAGAACATCGGCGGCGTCGATTCCGGCCAGCAGTCGGACTTCGTCGCCCGCGGCGCCACGGCCAATGAATGGACCGTCGACGGCATGCAGATCACGGACCGCAATTCCGGCGGCTCGCCCACCTATTACGACTTCGACTCGTTCGAGGAGATGAATATCTCGACGGGGACGCTGGACGTCGAGCACCGCGACCCGGGCGTCGTCATCAACATGGTCACCCGGCGCGGCGGGAATAAACTGAGCCTGGGCGGCCGGTTCTACTGGACGAACAACAAATGGCAGGCCAAGATCTCCGACGCCCGGCTGTCCGAGCTCAATCTCGACGGGTACAACCGGGCCAACGACATCAAGGACTTCGGCTTCAACGCCGGCGGCCCCATCGTCAAGGACAAGGCCTGGTGGTGGCTCAGCTACGGCATCCAGCAGGTCAAGACCATCAATGCGGTCAACATCGCCGACGACACCTACCTCAACAACTACGGCGGCAAGCTCAACTTCCAGATCATCCCCTCGAACCGCGCCGAGGTCCTCTATCAGCTCAACGACAAGATCAAGTTCGGCCGCAGCTCGTCGGAATACTTCCTCCCCGGCTGGCGGCAGGGCAGCAAGGGCTATTTCGGCGCCCCCATCCTGAAGATCCAGGACGAGCAGATGTTCGGGAACAACCTGTTCATGTCGGTGAGGTTCGGCAAGTCCAATGCCGGATTCGGGATGAAGCCTGAGAGCGACCTCGACGTCGAGAAGGTCGCCTATTACGACTATGCCGGCGGGTTCTATTACAATTCGTATTGGTGGTTCTATTCCGACCGGCCCCACCCCTACGCCGTCTTCCAGACGCAGTACTTCAACGACAACCTCTTCGGGGCGGACCACGAGATGAAGTTCGGATTCGAGGTCAACAACAATAGCCGGACCTACTGGGGCGCCTGGGAGGGCGCAGGGAACTTCGCCGTCTACCACAACTACAACACGAGGACGGTCGATTGGGACGGCGACGGAACGAGGGACGTCGTCCTGGATGCCTTCGGCATCGACCTGGCCCGGATCAACATCCGGCGTTTCGATACCGGATACAACGACGGCACGAAGCGCCTGGCCATCTATTTCAACGACACGATCTCGGCCAAGCGCTTCAACTTCAACATCGGCCTGCGATTCGACCGGGCCAAGGACTACGTCAACGAGAACACCTACCGGTCGCTCTGGCTCAGCGGACAGGAGCCCACGTATCCGCTGTACTCGAACTACGCTGCGATCGCCGACGGGTTCTTCGGCGGCACCCCGACCGTCAACGCGATCGCCGGCCTGCTGCCGGACACGGTCACGCCCTTCGTCGTTCCCCCGAAGCTCTACTGGTTCTTCTCGCCCCGCCTCGGCGTGACCTATGACCTCTTCGGCACCGGCAAGACGGTCCTCAAGCTCGCCTACAGCCTCTATCCCGGCGGAGGCCTGGGGACGGGGTACAACATGCCCTTCGGGCAGTACGGCACCCTCAGGTTCTGGTGGGCCGACGGCTACGGCTACGATACGAACATCAACGGGGACAACCCGGACGGCGTCGCCACCTTCGACGAGCTGTACTGGGCCGCCTTCAGTGGGGCCCGGCCCGTCTACCACGCGTTCGATACCAAAGGCGTCTTCGTCGGCAACGAGGCCCGCGAATACGGCTACATGTACAGCGACTGCACCCTGAGGGCGACGGACCTCGAGGATTCCCACCAGTCGGTCGACCTGGCGAACTGGAAGACCGACTTGACCCATGAGGTGAACTTCTCGATCGAGCACGAGGTCTTCCACGACTTCGGCCTGAGCCTGAGCTTCAACTGGAAGAGGATGGGCCGGTACTCCTGGACGTTGGACTATTACCCCGAGCTGGATCACATCCGGAGCAAGGACGACTATGTCATCGCTGGTTATGTCCCCTCCACGCTGACCAACGGCCTGGGCCAATCGTTCGATCCGGGCGAGGCCGCGGGCAAGCCCTGGTACGTCCTGACGGCAGACCCCGAAGGCCTCTACACCGACTACTCGAGGACCGTGATGATGGACCCCAAGCGCCGTAACACGTATTGGGGCATCGACTTCATCTGGACCAAGCGGTTCTCCCACAAGTGGATGGCCAGCGGCTCGATCACCTACCAGGACCAGCGCCAGTACTTCGGGGACAACGGCTATACCGATCCCACCAACCTCTGGGCCAGTGAAGGACAGTACTACGCCTTCTACCTGGGCGGCGGCAGCGGCAAGATCACCCGGCCGTTCTTCACCAAATGGATGTTCAAGTTGCAGGGCCTCTACCAGCTCCCGTTCGACATCAGCGTCTCCGGCACGGTCTCCGCGCATGAAGGCACCTACTACCAGACCTATTTCGACCTCGAGGACGATACGCTGCCCAATCCCGACTCCTACTACAACTCCATGGCCACGACCAAGTTCAACGACCGGTCCAAGCTCGGGGACGTCTGGGTCATCAACTTCAAGCTCGAGAAAATGTTCAAGCTCGGGGTCGGCAAGATGTACTTCTCGGCCGACCTCTTCAACGCCATCAACGCCAACACGATCCTCCGCAAGCGCGACATCCACTACGGCACATTCTACTTCGTCGACAACGCGTTCGACGATTGGGCCGAGCCGTCCGGCACCAGCGGCTTCAACAATGAAGTGTTGAACCCGCTGCTCGTCCGGCTGGGCCTGAGATTCCAGTTCTAGCTCCAGATCCCACGCACGCAGACGCACGGAGCCCCTCCCGCCGAGAGGCGGGAGGGGCTTTTTTATTGTATAATCTGTCCATGCGCCGCAGGATCGTGGCTATGCTGGGCGGGGGGCTTCTGATCCTGGCCCCCCTCGCCGCTCCGGCCGCGGACACGAACGTTCTCCTCGTCACCATCGACACGTTGCGCGCCGACCGGTTGAGCTGCTACGAAGCGGGCCGCGGCCCCACGCCCGTGATCGACGCCCTGGCCTCGAGGGGCGTCCGGTTCGAGAGGGCTTTCGCCCACAATCCGACGACCCTGCCGTCCCACGCCAACATCCTCTCGGGCCTGACGCCGCTCGCCCACGGCGTCAGCGAAAATTCCAAGTCCGTCTTCCCTGCGGGGATCCCGACAATAGCCGGCGATTTCAAAGCCCAGGGATATGCGACCGCCGCCTTCGTCGGGGCCTTCCCGCTCGATTCCCGCTTCGGCCTCGGCCGGGATTTCGACGTCTACGATGACGCCTTCGCCTCCGGACCGGGCCCCGGCGGGGACGGGCGCGACCGCCGCGCGGACGAGGTCGTCCGGGCCGCCGCCGCCTGGATCTCCCGCCAGCCCGGCAAGTGGTTCTGCTGGATCCACCTCTGGGATCCGCACGCCCCATACGCGCCTCCCGAACCCTTCCTCGGCCGCTACCGGGAGGATCCCTATGCCGGGGAAGTGGCCTATGTGGATTCCCAGCTCGGGGTTCTGTTCGCGGAGCTCGGGGCCCGCCGTCTCACGGACAGGACGCTCATCGTCCTCACCGCCGACCACGGCGAGGCCCTCGGAGAGCATGGCGAGCTGACCCATAGCTACTTCGCCTACAACAGCACCCTGCACGTTCCCCTGATCATCTCCGGACCGGGCGTCGCCGCGCGGCGCGTGGTGGCGAACGTCAGCCACATCGACATCCTGCCCACGGTCCTCGATCTCCTCGGCCTCCCGCATCGGCCGGCGCTCCAAGGCCTTTCCCTGGCCGGCTCGATGAGGACCGGGCGGGCGGAGGACCGGCCCATCTATTTCGAATCAATGGAGCCCTGCTTCGACAAGGGCTGCGCCCCGCTCCGGGGCTTCATCCGGGGACGGACGAAGTTCATGGACACGCCCCTCCCCGAGGTCTACGACCTGGCGGCCGATTTCGCCGAGTCGAAGAACCTGGCCGAAAAGACCGACCTCGCCCCGCTCCGCAGGGAGCTCGCCCGGATCACCCGGACCTGGTCCTCGCCGGAGGCCGGCCGGGGCGGACGGGTGGCCGACGGCCGGACCCGGGAGAACTTGCGCAGCCTCGGCTACGCGGCTACGGCGGTCGCCCAGCCCAAGGCGTCCTACGGACCGGCGGACGACCTCAAGTCCGTCCTGCCGTTCCAGCAGAAGCTCGAACGGGGCATCCTACTCGGCGACAGCGGCCAGGCCGAAGAGAGCATCCGCGAGCTCGAGTCGCTGGTCGCCGCCAAGAAGGACTTCACGCCGGCCTACATCTACCTGGCCCGGGGGCTGGTGGGCCAGGGCCGCGCGGAGGAGGCCGTCCGGACCCTCGACGACGGCGTCCGGATGAATCCCGGCAACTACGCCCTGTTATCCGCCCTGGGGACGCTTCTCCTCACGGTCCGTCAGGACGACCGGGCCGAGGAGGTCCTGAACCGCGCCATCGCCGTCGTCGACTTCGATCCCGAGGCCTGGAACGACCTCGGCGGCATCCGGATGCGCAAGGGGGATGTCGACAAGGCCCTGGAATATTTCGGCCGGGCCGTCGACCTGGACGGCGGCTTCGCCGCGGCCTACCTGAACATCGGGGCGGTCCGCATGGAACGCTATTTCGGACAGGGCCGGCGTCCCGAGGAGCTGGCCCTGGCCGTCGATCATTTCCGCCGGGCGGCCGCCCTGGAGCCGAGGTCGAACCCGGCCCTGCGCGGACTGGCTTCTGCGCTGACGGCCTCGGGCCGCGTCGACGAGGCCCTCCCCGTCTGGGAACAGGCCGTGGCCGCCGATCCCCAGGACGCTTTCTCCACGTACAATCTGGGCGCATCCTATTTCAACAAGGGCGACAAGGTCCGGGCCGGGCGATGCTTCGAGTCGTACCTCGACCTCCGGAAGGATTCCCTCACGGCCGAAGAGAGGGGCCGGGTCCTGGAGCTGATCGCGAAATGCAAAGGCGGTCGGGACGAGGCCCGGGAGATCCGGCCGGAAGCGCCTGGCGGAGGAGGGCGATGAGACAGCGTGTCCGGCTTTTGGCGCCGGCCCTCGCGCTCTGGACAGTCGTCCTGGCCTGGGCCGGGGGAGCGGCGGGGGCGGACCTCAACGTCCTCCTGGTGACGATCGACACCCTCCGGCCGGACCGGTTGAGCTGTTACGATCCCCGGCTCGGCCGCACGCCCCGGATCGACGCCCTGGCCGCGAACGGCGTCCTGTTCGAGCGGGCCTTCGCCCACGATCCGGAGACCCTGCCCTCGCATACGAACATCCTCCTGGGGATGACCTCGCTCGCTCACGGCGTCGCGGAGAACAGCAAATCCGTCGTGGCCCCGGGGTTCCTGACCCTGGCCGAGCTGCTCAAGAGCATGGGCTTCGCCACGGCCGCCTTCGTCAGCGGCTTCCCGCTGGACTCCCGCTTTGGCCTGGACCAGGGCTTCGACGTCTACGACGACCGCTACCCGGCCAAGGCCCGGGCCGGCGAGCACTATTCGGAGCGGCCGGCCGAGACGACTGTGGCCGCGGCCTTGCAGTGGTTCGCCGCCCCCAAGGAGAAATGGTTCTGCTGGGTTCACCTCTGGGACCCCCACGACCCTTACGCCCCGCCGGAGCCGTTCGCGACGACATACAAGGACGATCCCTATACGGGAGAGGTCGCCTATGTCGACGCCCAGCTCAGCGTCCTGTTCGAGGAGCTCGGCAAACGGCGCCTCTTGGACAGGACGCTCGTCATCCTGACCGGCGATCACGGCGAATCCCTCGGCGAGCACGGAGAGATCTTCCACAGCTATTTCGCTTACAACACGACGCTGTGTGTCCCGCTCATCGTCTCCGCGCCGGGGCTCAAAGCCGCCCGGGTCAGGGACGCCGTCAGCCACATCGACATCTTCCCGACGGTCTGCGACCTTCTCGGCGTGGAGAAGCCGGCGGCCCTCCAGGGCGACTCGCTCCTCCCGCTCCTGCGCGGCCGGGCCCGGAAGGCGCGGCCGATCTACTTCGAAGCCCTCGAGGCCTATTTCAACCGGGGTTGGGCGCCCCTGCGCGGCGTCATCGAGAACGGGAAGAAATACATCGATTCGCCCATACCCGAGCTCTACGACCTGGAGAACGATTTCGCCGAGACGCGCGATCTGGCCTCCGCGTCCGACCTCGCGCCCTACAAGAAAAGGCTCCAGGAGCTCCTGGCCGCGGGCCGGTCGTCCCCGACGGCGCACGCCGGGCGGACGACGACGGACCGGGAGACGCGGGAGCGGCTGCGCAGCCTCGGCTACGCGGCCTCCCGCATGACCCAGCTCAGATCGTCCTACGGTCCCGAGGACGACCTCAAGACGCTGCTCCCTCTCGAGCAGAAGTCCCAGGCGGCGGAACGGCTCAAGAAGCAGGGCCGCGTCCCCGAAGCGGTCAGGCTCCTCACCGACGTCTTGAAGGAGCGGCCGGACTTCGCCAAGGCCTACGACCAGCTCTTCCAGATCTATCGCGCCCAAGGTTTGATCGACGACGCCCTCGGGGTCTACGGGATGGGAGCCGCGGCCAACGAGACGAATTATCTGTTCGTTTCGGAGTACGGCCTCGCCCTGGTGCGCAACGGCCGCATCCAGAAGGGCATCGAGGTCCTGGAAAGGGCCCTGGCGCTCTATGACCAGGACGCCGAGGTCTGGGACGCGCTCGGCGTGGCCTGCGTCAATATGGGGGACCTGGAGAAGGCCCGCGAGAATTTCGACCGGGCCCTGGCCCTGGCGCCGGATGACGCCGTCTTCAACGGCAACGCGGGCACCTTTTACGTCACCATGGCTATGAAGGCCCGGAACCCCGAGCCGGCCCGGTCGGCCGTCGCCTACTTCGAGCGGGCCATCGCCACCGACCCGACCTTGGCTTCGTCCTACAACGGCCTGGCCGGAGCCCTCCGGCTCCTGGGACGGAAGGACGAGGCCCTCGCCAACTGGGAAAAGGCCGTCGAGCTCAAGCCCGACTTCGACATGGCCATTTTCAACCTGGCTGTGGCCTACCTCGAGAACGGCGACAAGGCCAAGGCCCTCCAGTCCTGCCAGAGGTATCTCGAGGTCCGAGGCCGGGCCATCACCCCCGAAGAGCGGCGGGAGATCGATTCGCTCATCCAGAGATGCAAAGGCCCGGCCGCGGACGGGCCTCCGGGACAGCCGGCGAAGGGAGCGGCATGATCGGATGTCGCGGCCGGCTGAGTCTCCGTGTCCTCTCCTTCGGCCTGGCCGGGATCGTCGGGGCCGCCGCAGGGCCGGCGCTCCCCTCGCCCCGTCCGCCGTCCGGCGCGGGGGCCAAGCCGAACCTCCTCGTCATCACGATCGACACCCTGCGGGCCGACCGGGTCGGCTGTTACGGAGGTTCGCTCAAGACCGCCAACATCGACCGCCTGGCCGAGCGCGGCGTCGTGTTCCGGAGGGCGTTCGCCCCGGTGCCGACGACGCTGCCGTCCCACACCAGCCTGTTCCTCGGCCTCGGCCCGCTCCGGCACGGCGTCCACGACAACAGCAATTTCATCGTCGGCCCGGAAGTCCTGACCCTGGCCGAGCACCTCAAGGCGGCGGGCTACGCGACGGCGGCTTTCATCGGCGGATTCCCCCTGGATTCGCGCTTCGGCTTGGCGCAGGGCTTCGACGTCTACGATGAGACGCTCGAGGAACACGGCTCGAACGAGCTGTTCTACCGGGAGAGAAAGGCCGAGGCCGTCCTGGGCCGCTCGCTCGAATGGCTGGCCGGCCGGCCGGGACCCTGGTTCGCCTGGGTGCATCTCTTCGATCCGCACCATCCCTACGAACCCCCCGAGCCTTTCCTGTCCCGCTACAAGGACCGTCCCTACGACGGCGAGGTCGCCTACGTCGACGAAGCCCTGAAGAAGCTCGTCGACGAGATCGACGGCCGGGATTGGGGCGGCAACACCGTCATCATCCTCGCCGCCGATCACGGCGAATCCCTGGGCGAGCACGGCGAGGACACGCACGGCTTCCTGGCCTATAACGCGACCCTCTGGGTGCCTCTCATCCTTCGCGCCCCGGGGCTGAAGCCCGGCCGGGTGGATCAGGCGGTCGGGCTCATCGACGTCTTCCCGACGGTCTGCGAGCTCCTGGGGGTCGAGGCGCCGCGCGGCCTCGACGGCCTGTCGCTCCTGCCCGCGGTCAAGGGCCGGCGGCTGCCCGGGCGGGCCCTCTACTTCGAAGCCATGTTCCCCTACTACAGCCGGGGCTGGGCGCCGCTCTTCGGGTTCCTCCAAGGGACGGAGAAGTTCATCGAATCGCCCATCCCCGAGCTCTACGATCTCGGGAGCGATTTCGGCGAGCTCAAGAACCTCTTGCCCGGCCAGGATGCCGGAAAGCTCAGGGCCCGGCTGGCCCGTCTCGCGGGCGGGCTTTCGCCCACGGACCGGGCGGGGCAAGAACAGACGCTCGACCGCGAGGCTCAGGAAAAGCTCCGCAGCCTGGGCTATGTCTCGAGCCCCCAGCCCGTGCGCAAGTCCGCCTACGGCCCCGAAGACGACGTCAAGACCCTCTTGCCGTTCCACCTCCGATGCCAGGAGGCCCAGTCCCTGTTCGACCGGGGCCGGAGCGCGGAAGCGATCGAGGAGCTCAAGCGCGTCCTCACGGAGCGGGAGAACTTCGACGGCGCCTATGCCACCCTGGGCGTGATCTACGCGCGCCAGGGCCGGATCGCCGACGCGCTGGCGGTGCTCCGGCGAGGCGTCGAGGTCCTGCCGGGGAACTACATGGTCGCTTCGCCCTATATCCATATGCTCGTCAAGGTCGGGCGGTTCGCGGAGGCCATCCGCGTGATCACGGCGGACGGCCGGTATCCCTTCCAGAACGTGGCCGACAGCTGGAACGTGCTGGGCGAAGCCTACCTGAACACGGGCGATCTCGAAAACGCCCGGCGCGCCCTGGAAGCGGCCTTGGCGCTGGACGAGAAGGACTACCTCGTCCACCGGAATCTTGGCGACGTAGAGTTCGCCTCGTTCGGCCGAAGCCGTGACCAGGAGGCCTACGCGCGGGCGCTGGCCTGCTACGAGAGAGCCCTCGAGCTCAATCCCCGCGACCCTTCGTCACATAACGCCTTGGGTTTCAGCTATTTACATGGAGGGCGCCCGAAAGAGGCGATCCCCTATCTCAAGAAGGCGCTGGAGCTTTATCCGGGCTACGACACGGCCCTCTACAACCTGGGCTCGGCGTATCTCGGAGCGGGCGACTACGAGAAGGCACTGGAGAACTTGAGCCGGTTCCGGGAAAGGTTTGGGGCCTCGCTGAGGCCGGACCAGCTCAAGGCGGTCGATGCGATGATCCAGCAATGCCGGTCGAAGCTCGGCCGCTGAACCGCGGCCAAGCGAACGTGGCGGCGGCCTGTCTCTTCGGACAGCCCGCCGCCGGAGGGACCCATGAGGATCGTTTCCCTGTCAACGGAACACGAAGCGGAGTTCTGCCAGTGCCTGGAGGACTGGTCGGACGAGATCAAGGAGGCCGGCGACCATAAGGCCAAGTGGCTCGAAAAGATGCGTCCAAGAGGCCTAAGGGTCCGGCTCGCCCTCGACGACAAGGGAGAAGTCGGGGGGATGATCCAGTACGTCCCCATCGAAGAGTCGTTCGTCGACGGCCAGGGCCTCTATTTCGTCCATTGCATCTGGGTCCACGGGCACAAGAAAGGGCGCGGGGATTTCCAGAAAAAGGGAATGGGCACGGCCCTGCTCGAGACCGCCGAACAGGATGCCCGGGAGCTCGGGGCCAAGGGGATGGCCGCCTGGGGCATGGCCATCCCTGTTTTCATGCGGGCATCCTGGTTCAAAAAACACGGATACAAAAAGGCTGACTCGATCGGCATGCAGATCCTCCTCTGGAAGCCGTTCGCGGAGGATGTCGCGCCTCCGCGCTGGATCCGGAAGAAAAAAACGCCCGCGCCCGTGCCCGGCCGGGTGACCGTCACAGCCCTCGTCAACGGCTGGTGCCCGGGCATGAACATGGCCTTCGAACGGGCCAAACGCGCCGCCGCGGGATTCGGCGACAAGGTCGGGTTCCGGCCGGTCGACACGTTCGACCGCGAGGTCTTCAGGGAATGGGGCGAGCCCGACGCCATCTTCGTCGACGGGAAGGCGATCCGCATGGGGCCGCCGCCTTCTTATGACAAGATCAGGAAGGCCATCGCCAAGAGGGTCAAGAAGCTGGATTAGAGGCCGCCGGGGCGGTCACGGCCGGACCGGAGGCCTTCTCGGCCTTTAGGGCGTTCATGGGGTAGACCCTGTGCTGGGCATGGTCCCTCTGGAAGATCGACAGCTTGAAGAACACCGCCGAAATGACCACCGTATGCATGAGCCAGCCCGCCAGGTTCCCCCGCGGCGACTGCTTCTTCATCAGGCGCCACCATCGTTTCAGGATGCTCGTCCATGAATAGAAGCGCCGGTTGATCCTGCGGAAGGCCTCGAAGATCTGGGCGGGACTGGCGGACTTGGGCCGGAAGACCAGGTGGTCGCCTTCGTAGTGGGCCAGGTCCCGGTCGACGATCCGTCCCTCGGCCTCGACGGCCTGATGAAAGGGCGTCCCCGGGATGGGGATGGTGATGGACAGGAGCACGGTGCTCGGATCGACCTCGTCGAGCCTGTCGGGGATGCTCTCCAGGTATTCGGGCGTGTCCTCGTCCAGCCCGAGCATCAGGCCCGTGAACGACAGGATGCCCCGGGACTTGAGCTTGTCGAAGAGCTCCTTGTACTCCTCGACCTTGTTCTGACGCTTGTGGACCGAGGACAGGCTCGGCTCGTTCATCGATTCGAGCCCGAGAAAGGCCATCCCGCAGCGGGCCTTGACCAGAAGGTCGACGAAATCGTCGTCGTGAAGGCAGTCGAAGCTGAACTGCGCGCCGAGGCCCCAGAGCTTGAGCTTGGCGATCTCCCGCAGGAGCTCCTTGGCATAACCCATGTCCCCGCCGAAGTTGTTGTCCAGGAGCATGGCCATCTTCCTCTTGGCGAAGGGAAGCGCCGAGGTGGCCGTCAGGTCGCGCAGGACGTCCGGGATGGGCCGGACCCGATGGGGAGCGTTCTCGATGCTGAGCTGGCAGAAGCTGCACTTGAACTTGCAGCCCCTGGTCGCCTCGGTCACGACCGCCACGGCGAACTGGGGCTCGACCAGGTCGTAGCGCGGGGGCGGGATATTGTCTAGCGGAGGAGCGAAAGGCGCCCGATAGACCTTCTGGAGACGGCCGGCGACCAAGTCCTCGATGACGCCCGGCCAGACGCGCTCCGCCTCGCCGATCACGGTAGCGTCCATGTGGGGGATGACCTCTCGGGGGAAGGTGCTGGCGTAACGGCCGCCGGCGATCACGATCTTTCCCCGCCGGCGGAACTTCTCGGCCACCTCGAACGCGTGGGGCGCGCAGAAATCCATGAAGCTCAGGGCGATGAAATCCGCGTCCGTGTCATAATCGATGGGCCGGACCATCTCGTGCAGGACTTCGACCTCGACGAGCGGGGGCGTCAGCCCGGCGACCAGGATCCCGGAGAGCGGAGGGGCGGGCGACCTGGCGAAATAGGGCTGGCCCTCGCCGAGGTTTTGAAAGAGGACGATGATCTGGAGCTTGGGTTTATTCATGGCAGACCTCCCGAGGCTCACGCAGCCGGGCTGCGGTCCGTTCCATGGCTTTGTCGGCCGCGGCCGGGAAGAGGCGGCGGACCCACTTCAGGGCCTTTCCTTCGGCCGACAGCACGAGCTCGTTCTTGCCCTTCTCGACCGCTCGGACGACGGCCGCCGCGACCTTTGCCGGGTCGGCGTATCCGGACGCCGGCCGCCGGGCGCCGCCCACCCGTCTTTCCCTGAGGAAAAAATCCGTCCTTGTGTAGTTCGGATAGACGACCATGACGTCCACACCGGCGACGCCAAGCTCGGCCCTCAAGCTCTGGCCCAGGGCCGCCAGGGCCGCCTTGCTGGCCGAATAGGCCGCAAGATAAGGAACCCCCCTGAGGGCGGCCACCGAAGCGATATCGATGATCAGCCCGCGGCGCGACGCCTTCAGGGCGGGGAGCGCTTCCATCGAGCAGCGCAGGGCTCCGTAGAAATTGACTTCCATGATCGCCCGGAAATCCTCGATGGTCGTCTTTTCGGCGTCGCCATACACACCCGCTCCGGCGTTGTTGACGAGGATGTCGAGGCCCCCGAACTCCCGGACGGCCGCCCCGACCGCGCCTCGGACCATCGCCTGGTCACAAACATCGCAGACCAGAGCCAGAGGCTTCGCCTGACCTCCTGCCGCCCTGGTCACTTCCCGGGCGACCTCTTCCAATCCTCCGAGCGTCCGGCCTGCCAAGGCCAGCCGGGCCCCTTTCCGGGCCAACTCGAGGGCCAGCGCCCGGCCGATACCGGAGGACGCTCCGGTGATGAAGATCCGCTTCCCCGCGATCGTTCGCATCGGCTAGCTCCCTTCCCGTGCAGGAACGCGGCCCCGCTCGCCGGTCCTATCGTAGTCGTGGATCAAGGTCCCCCAGATCGTCCGGATGAGCAGGATCCCCGAGGCCAGACAGGCGAAATTTATGGCCCCGTTGAGGACGGCCTCTCCGGGGCCCAGGCTGTAGATGCCCTGGCGGACGTTGAAGGTGACGTCGAGGAGGCCGAGAAAGACGAGCGCCCCT
>Ga0209253_10002652_pt1 | contig 15834 bp, 13 predicted proteins | sample FrelakmetBRP12BR_FD_187145 | JGI IMG/M metagenome (GOLD analysis project Ga0209253, IMG submission 187145) | Freshwater lake sediment microbial communities from the University of Notre Dame, USA, for methane emissions studies - BRP12 BR (SPAdes)... | ecosystem: Environmental > Aquatic >...
CCGCCCGGATCAACAACGGCCGCCTTGCCGGTGTCCTCGCAGCAGAGCAGCGAACAGTTCTGGGCATAGGGAGTAACCGGAATAATGAGCGCTTTCATGATTCGCAAGGTTCCTTGAGTCTTCGTTTGATGGCGAGTCTAGGATAAACGGATTCAGCCAGTTAAGTGCGACCGGATTCCCAGTTCCAGCGTGGAAAACTGGGCGGCACCCGCCAGCCAGTGATGCCCCCGATGACGTTGGCAATCCAGTTGAGCTGCGGCACTCCCAGGGTTCCTTCAATGCGGCAACTCCGCTAAAAACCCCCGCACATCCACCACGAAGCGGTCGCGGTGCCAGAGCTGTGGGAAGTGATCGGCGTGCTCGTAAATCAGCAACCGCGAGCCCGCGATGCGCTCGTGTACCCAGCGCGCCGTTGCCAGGCTGTAAAAATGGCTTTGCTCGCCGTAAATCAGCAAGGTGGGTGCGCTGATGGTGGACAGGACGGCACGAAAATCGGCAGCGGTCAGGCTCTGCCAGCAGGCGATCAGCGGGGCAGGATCGAGGCTGCGCAGATAGGCGCGCAGGCGGTCGAACAGCTTGGGCGCGTTCCAGTAGAGCTTACTCACGCGCTGGTTGCGGCCACGCGCGCCCAGCAGCAGCACCGCCTCGGCAAAGTCCTGGCGCAGTTCCACGATAAAAGCATGGTTACGGTCGGCATCGAAATCGCCGTAGATGCCATACTGCCAGGTGGAGTCGGTGATCAGCTTGGGTGACTGGTCGATCAGCACCACTCCGGCCAGCGCCCCGTCCCCATGGCGGCGTAAATACTCCCAGATAGTCAGCACGCCCATGGAATGGCCGACCAGCACGGGACGCCGCAACTGGTAATGCGCAAGTAGTTCAGCCAGATCAGTGGCCAGACGTTCCAGGCTGGGAACCGTGACGGTACGCGGCGAGTGTCCACCATGACCGCGGGCATCCAAGGCGTAGCTGCGGCAGTCCTGGGCTAGCGCCGTCTGGAAGGGAAGCCAATCACGGTGATTGGCGGTCCAGCCATGCAGAAACACCAGCGGCCTGCCGGCGCCCATCACCTTGACGTGGATCACCTCGCCGTCGGAACAGTTAAAGCGCTCAAGCGGAGTACTCATTCCTACACCTCCGCCAGATTGCCCTTCTTCTCCAGCCAGTTCTTGCGGTCCCCGGCACGCTTCTTGGCGAGCAGCATGTCCATCAGCGGCAGAGTGTCGTCATCGGGCTCGATGGTGAGCTGCACCAGGCGCCGGGTGGTGGGGTCCATGGTGGTCTCCCGCAGTTGCAGCGGATTCATCTCCCCCAGTCCCTTGAAGCGGGTGACGCTGACCTTGCCCTTTTTCTTGTCGGCGGCGATACGGTCCAGAATACCCTGTTTCTCGGCCTCGTCCAGAGCGTAGAAAACCTCCTTGCCTACGTCGATGCGAAACAATGGAGGCATCGCGACGAACACATGGCCCGCCTCCACCAAGGGACGGAAATGGCGCACGAACAGGGCACACAGCAGGGTAGCGATGTGTAGGCCATCGGAATCGGCGTCAGCCAGGATGCAGACCTTGCCATAGCGCAGGCCGTCGAGTTCGGCGGAACCGGGGTCCACCCCGATGGCCACGCTGATATCATGAATCTCCTGAGAAGCCAGCACCTCACTGGAATCCACCTCCCAGGTGTTGAGGATCTTGCCGCGCAGCGGCATCACCGCCTGAAATTCCCGGTTACGGGCCTGCTTGGTGGAACCACCCGCGGAATCGCCCTCTACCAAGAACAGCTCGGTGCGGGCCAGATCCTGAGCGCCGCAATCGGCCAGCTTGCCGGGTAGAGCCGGGCCGCTGGTGACCTTCTTGCGCACCACCTTCTTGCTGGCGCGCAGGCGCTTCTGGGCGTTTTGTAGGGCCAGTTGGGCGATACGCTCGCCGGCCTCGGTATGCTGATTCAACCACAGACTGAAGGTATCCTTGACCACGCCGGCCACGAATACCGCGCATTCCCGGGAGGTCAGGCGTTCCTTGGTCTGGCCGGAGAACTGGGGATCCTGAAGCTTGACCGACAGCACATAGCAGCAACCCTCCCACACATCCTCGGGCGCAAGACGCACACCCCGCGGCAGCAGGTTACGGAACTCGCAGAACTCCCGCACCGCGTCGGTGAGACCGGCGCGCAACCCATTGACATGGGTACCGCCCTGGGTGGTAGGGATGAGATTCACATAGCTTTCGGACACCCCTTCGCCGCTCTCCGCCAGCCAGGCCAACGCCCAATCGGCGGCTTCCCGCTCACCGCTCATGTGACCCACAAAAGGCGGTTCGGGCAGGGTGTCTGCACCCTGCAAGGCTTCCTGCAAATACTCAGGCAAGCCATCTTCGTAGCACCATTCCCCGCGCTCGTTGGTGGCTTCGTCAAAAAAGCTCACCTTCAGGCCAGGGCACAACACCGCCTTGGCCCGCAGGATATGCTTGAGGCGGGGCGATGAAAATTTCGGGGAATCGAAATAACCGGGATTGGGCCAGAACCGCACAGTAGTGCCGGTGTTCCTCCTGCCCACCTCGCCGACCGCCTCCAGTTCGGAAACCTTATGGCCATCGGCGAACGCCATATTGTACTCCTTGCCGTCCCGGCGCACCCAAACTTCCAGATGTTTCGACAAGGCGTTGACCACCGACACGCCTACGCCATGCAGCCCCCCGGAAAACCGGTAGCTGCGCTCGGAGAACTTACCGCCGGCGTGCAGTCGAGTGAGGATCAATTCCACCCCTGGAATGCCTTCTTCGGGATGGATGTCCACGGGCATGCCGCGACCGTCGTCACTGACCTCCAGGGAACCATCGGCATAGACTGTTACTTCGATGGAATTGGCGAAGCCAGCGATGGCCTCGTCCACACTGTTATCGATGACCTCCTGGGCCAGATGGTTGGGACGAGTGGTATCGGTATACATCCCCGGGCGCCTGCGCACCGGGTCGAGGCCGCTGAGCACCTCGATGGCCGAGGCATCGTATAAATTATTCATTGATTAAAAGCCGCCTGGGCAGGTGGAATTAGGGCGATACTGTCATTGCAGTGGGCAGGAAACTGCCCCTAGGGGCGAGTTTAGTCACGATCCAATCGCGGTTAAACCCGCGCCCACAGCAAAATAACCACCTTGGTCGGCTTTAATCAAGGAGGGAATGGTTTTTATCTAAGCCCAGTCAGTCAAAATCCGCCACCAAGGCGGCGCGGCTGGGTTCTGGCAAGGAATCGAGAGTCACGCTGTAATAAGGATGGTCGATGCCCAACGCCAGGGTGGCTCCCGCCTTGGCGGCAGCGATCATCGCGGGGGTAAATTCGAAGCGCAGAAAGTGAACGGAGGAGGTTTTCTGCTCATTCTCGCGTTCCATATCCTCATCGGCGATAGCCAGTACGGGTTCATAGTCGACCACCTGCATCCAGACCTTATCCTCTATGCCTCGAAGCTTCGCCAGGGCGTGCTTGCGCTCTTCCGCATCCTCGTACTCGATCAGAAAAGTGGCCTTGAGATTGCTACCGTCCGGAATCAGCGGATTATAGGCCGCCAGTTCCGCTTCGATCCCCTCGGCTTCGAAGATGCGCTCCACTCTCAGCATCTCCTGAACCTGGTACTGCATGGTCAGACGATCTTCGAACAGCAGGGTGGCGTGCCCACCCAACAGCACTTTCCGGTGCTTCTTATGTTCCAGCACCCGAGCGCGAAAATCCTTGCGCTGTTCGGCATAGGCTTCCAGACTCAGCAGATCGGCACGTGCAAGTTTTTTCATAAGGCACTCCTCTGAGGTCAGCGGCCCGATACGCGCAGCCGCTCCTGGCTTTAAGGGATATCGGGTTAGTCAAAGACAGTTTCAGATACCGTAGGCTAAGCGCAGCAGAGCCAGGGGATGCTCCGGTTTGGAAACGTTCTCGAGTCCGTTTTGAATATGGTGACCGGCAATCGGACAATCACTGGCGTAATGATTGGCCTCAGCCTTTTGCACCCGATCGACTACCGGCTTGCCAATTTTCTTGGCCATTTCATGGGTCTCCGCTTTCACTCCATAAGTACCATCGTGACCAGCGCAACGCTCGATAGCCGTGACCTTGGTATCCTGCACCAATTCCAGCAGGTCGCGGGTTTTTAGCCCGAGGTTCTGCACTCGCAGATGGCAGGGCACATGATAAGCCACTGAACCTAATGAATTCTTGAAGTCAGTGCGCAGAAGCCCCGCCTTGTGGCGCCGCATCAGATACTCGAACGGATCGAAGACGGCATCGCTCACCTTCAGCACCAGCGGATCTTCGGGGAAAAGCAACCGCAGTTCGGATTTAAACATCAACACGCAGGAGGGCACCGGAGCGACGATGTCCCAACCCGCATCCACCAACCCGGCCAGAATGGGCATATTGACGTTCTTGAATTTCTCCACCGTTTCCATATCGCCCAGTTCCAGCTTGGGCATGCCGCAGCAGCGGGTATCCTGGGCGAGCAACACAGGAATGCCGTTATGCTCAAAGATGGCAATGATGTCCTCGCCAAGCCGCGGCTCATTGTAACTGCCAAAGCAGGTACCAAACAAAGCGACCTTGCCACGGGTATCCAGGGTGGGCTGGACTTTAACATTCAGCGGTAAATGCTTGCCTACCCGTTGCTGCAAAGTCCGCGGCGCGTAATCCGGCAGGTAGGCATCGGCATGGATACCGATCGCGTTCTGCATGAGCTTGCGCGCGGTGGGATTCCTGTTGACCGCGTTCACCGTCTGACTGACCACAGGGATGCCCGCGAGCTTACCGGTCAGGTCGGTGGAAGTGATTAGTTTATCGCGGATCGAGGTCTTGCCCTGCTTGAACTTCACCGCCTTGGCGCGCAGCATGAGATGGGGGAAGTCCACGTTCCAGGGGTGCGGCGGAACGTAAGGGCACTTGGTCATGTAGCACATGTCGCAGAGATAGCAGTGATCCACGACTTTCCAGTAATCGGTCTTGGCGACCCCGCCCAGTTCCGTGGACTCCGACTCATCGATGAGATCAAACAAAGTGGGAAAAGAATTGCACAAACTAAAGCAACGCCGGCACCCATGGCAGATATCGTAAACCCGCTCTAACTCTGCGAACAGCGACGCTTCCTTGTAATAGTCCGCATCGCGCCAGGCGATGGGGTGGCGTATCGGTGCCTCCAGGCTGCCTTCCCGTTTGCTATCTTGTTCGGCCATGGACCTGTCTCCCCCTGCGTGGACGGGCGGCCAACGGGAAACTCCAGTAAGACCGCCACGGATGAATCGTGAAGTTTAAAGGATTAATGTTCGGAATGCGCAGGCGCTGCTGTTATTTTCTTTAAGTCGTAACAACTGGGGCCGGCGGTTACCCGGCCCCTACCCCTAACCCCCTCGGACTTACAATTGATCCAGCGCCTTCTGGAAGCGGTTGGCGTGGGAACGCTCCGCTTTCGCCAAGGTTTCGAACCAGTCAGCGATTTCATCAAAACCTTCTTCGCGGGCAACCTTGGCCATGCCCGGATACATATCGGTATACTCGTGGGTCTCGCCGGCAATAGCTGCCTTCAGGTTGCTGGGAGTTGGCCCAATCGGCAAACCGGTAGCGGGATCGCCCACTTCTTCCAGGTATTCCAGATGACCGTGGGCATGCCCCGTCTCGCCCTCGGCCGTGGAGCGGAACACAGCGGCCACATCGTTGTAGCCTTCCACATCAGCTTTGGCTGCGAAGTACAGATAACGGCGATTGGCTTGAGATTCGCCAGCAAAAGCGGCCTTCAGGTTTTCCTCGGTTTTACTGTTTTTCAGTGCCATACTCAAAATCCTCCACGCATTAGAATTTACTTGTCTGCAAGATTTTAGACGTAGTCTAAACCTTGTCGTTCAACATTAAAACCATAGACTTAACTTTGTCAACGTCAAGTCGAATGAAAACGTGAAATTGACCAACGCTGCAAGGCGGGGTAACGTAGGTTTTGGCTAAAAAATAATGCGCAATCATGGCGGTAAAAAAATCCACACCGATCAACTTTGAAAAGTCGCTGGAAGAACTGGAAAAACTGGTCGAGCGAATGGAGAAAGGTGAACTCAGCCTGGAGGATTCCTTACAGTGCTTCGAACGCGGTATCGAATTGGCCCGTACGTGTCAGGCTGCTCTACGAATGGCTGAACAGAAAGTGGAAAAGCTCATGGAGAGAAATGGACAGATTGAGTCGGTTCCCTTCGATGAACAGGATTGAAACCATGGCGTTCGCAGATCTTGTCAAGCGCTATCAGTCCCGCGTCGAGCAGGCTCTGGAGCGGCGGCTGCCGCAGCCGGATATCCATCCCGGCCATCTGCACCAGGCTATGCGCTATGCCGCGCTCGACGGCGGCAAACGTATCCGCCCACTGCTGGTCTATGCCGCCGGCTCGGCAGTGGGAGTCGCCATCGACACCCTGGACGGTCCCGCCTGCGCTGTGGAAATGATCCATGTGTACTCCCTGATCCACGATGATTTGCCCGCCATGGATAATGACGATCTGCGCCGCGGCAAGCCCACCTGTCACAAGGCTTTCGACGAGGCCACCGCCATCCTCGCCGGAGATGCCCTGCAAGCCCTGGCTTTTCAAGTCCTCAGCGAGGACCCAACAATGGCGCCAGAACCTGGCATCCGTCTCAAACTCCTGGCAACCTTGGCTCACGCAGCCGGTTCCCGTGGTTTGGTAGGAGGACAGGCGATCGATCTGGCCGCCGTGGGCAAAGAGTTGAATTTGACTGAGCTGGAAAACATGCACATCCACAAGACCGGCGCCCTGATCCGGGCCAGCGTGCTTATGGGCGCCCTCAGCCAACCAGCCATTGCCAGTGAAACTCTGCGGCAGTTGGATCACTACGCCAAGTGTATCGGGTTGGCGTTTCAGATCCGTGACGATATCCTCGACGTAACCGCTGATACCGCCACGCTGGGCAAACAGCGGGGGATGGATATTGCCCTCAACAAACCCACCTACCCAGCCCTGCTGGGTCTGGAGGAAGCCCGTCATCAGGCGCTAACGCTCTATGAGGATGCCCTGCAAAGCCTCGGTTCGTTTGGGCCCGAAGCCGATACCTTGCGCTGGATTGCCGACTATATCGTCGAGCGCGCTTATTAGCCTCACCAGGAACCATGAGCGTTTATACGTTTTTGCGTTTTTTTAGTTTACTCTTGGTTCTTGCAACCCCCGCATGAGCGCCTGACAATACAACTTAAGTCGCTCAAGAACTTGGCAACATGACTATGGGACAAGTATTTCCAATTCTGGATACCATCGACACTCCCGCCGATCTGCGCAAACTACCGGAAATCAAACTGGTACCTCTGGCGGACGAGTTGCGTGAATTTCTGATTCAATCGGTCGCCAAGACCGGTGGCCACTTCGCCGCCGGCCTAGGCACGGTGGAACTCACCATCGCGCTGCATTATGTCTTCAATACACCGGAAGACCGGCTGGTATGGGACGTAGGCCACCAGAGCTACCCCCATAAAATCCTGACCGGCCGTCGCTCGCGGATGGATACCATGCGCCGCAAAGGCGGTCTGGCCGGCTTTCCAAAGCGTGGCGAAAGCCCCTACGATACCTTTGGCGTTGGCCATTCCAGCACCTCCATCAGCGCTGCCCTTGGGATGGCCATTGCCGCCGAACGGGCTGGCAGCGATCGCAAGGTGATAGCGATCATCGGCGATGGCGCCATGACCGCCGGCATGGCCTTCGAAGCGCTCAACCATGCCGGCGATCTCAAACCCAATTTGCTGGTCATCCTCAACGACAACGAAATGTCCATTTCCCCTAACGTGGGCGCCCTGTCGACCTATCTGACCAAGGCCCTGTCGGGCAGGATCCTGTCCGGCATGCGCGAAAGTGGCAAGAAAGTCCTCAGCCAACTACCGCCACCCATGCTGGAGATGGCCCGCCGCGCCGAGGAGCATGTCAAAGGCATGGTCACCCCCGGCACTTTGTTTGAAGAAATGGGATTCACCTATTATGGTCCCCTGGACGGCCACGATTTGCCGACCCTGGTGCAGACCCTGCATAACTTGAGCGTCCTCAATGGACCCCGCTTGCTGCACATCATCACCCGTAAGGGCAAAGGTTATAAACTGGCCGAAGACGGTCCCGTCACCTACCACGCCGTCAGCGTCTTCGATCCCGCGCGCGGCATGATTCCAGCCAACCCTAGCAGCAGTCCCGCCTATACCCAGGTGTTCGGCGACTGGCTGTGCGATATGGCCGAGCAGGACGAGCGCCTGATGGGCATCACCCCCGCCATGCGCGAGGGTTCCGGCATGGTACAATTCTCCCAGCGCTTTCCCAATCGCTACTTCGATGTCGCCATCGCCGAACAACACAGCGTAACACTGGCTGCCGGGATGGCCTGTGATGGCCTGAAACCCGTGGTAGCCATCTATTCCACGTTCTTGCAGCGCGCCTACGATCAGGTGATTCATGACGTAGCCCTGCAAAATCTGCCAGTGCTATTCGCTATCGACCGGGCCGGCCTGGTCGGGCCGGATGGTCCCACCCATGCCGGCAGCTTCGATCTCAGCTATCTGCGTTGCCTGCCTAACCTAGTGGTCATGGCGCCCGCCGATGAAAACGAAACCCGGCAGATGCTCTATACCGGCTTCCAGCTCAACCAGCCCAGCGCCGTGCGTTACCCTCGCGGCAAAGGTCCGGGCATGCCGGTGATCAAGGAGATGTATGCGCTGCCCATCGGCAAGGCGGAGTTGCGCCGCCAGGGCAGCCACATCGCCCTGCTCGCCTTCGGCAGTATGGTGAGCGTGGCTGAGGTGGTGGCGGAACGAATTGACGCCACGGTAGTCAATATGCGCTTTGTCAAGCCTCTGGACGAGGATATGGTGGTGCGGATGGCCTCCACCCACGAACGGTTGGTCACGCTGGAGGAAAATGTGGTGGCGGGTGGCGCCGGCAGCGCCATCAACGAGTGCCTGGCGGCACGGGGCATCTTAATCCCGGTATGCAACCTCGGCCTACCCGATCGCTTCATTGAACACGGTGAGCGCAGTGAATTGCTCGCCGATTGTGGCCTGGACGTGGAGGGCATTGTGGAGACCCTGGAACGATCACGGAGACTCGATTGTCCAATTTAATTGGGAAACTTAAAATCCGACTTATTCGCTCAGGAATGTGAAAATAATCGCAAACTTCCCCTATCCAGGGTTAGCAATCCATCTGCAACCAGCAGTTACTCAAGCTGCTGAACCTCATTCTATGTCAACGTTTTCCCGGCTAGCGACCCTTATGTGCATTCATGCCAGTTCGGTAACACCTAGCAGCCTTGCCTGTACGCCCCAAGCAGAGGACTCCATCGCATGAAGCCACTCAATCCGGCAACAGAATCCAACGTTGTCCATATTCCCGACGTGCAGAACAGCGCCGACACCCGCCGTATTGCCATCAACAAAGTCGGAATCAAGGATATCCGCCATCCTGTCCGGGTTAAGGACCGCAGTGGCGGTGAACAGCACACGATCGCCAACTTCAATATGTACGTAAATTTGCCCCATAACTTCAAGGGCACGCATATGTCACGCTTCGTGGAGATTCTCAACACGCACGAACGTGAAATCACCGTGGAATCCTTTAAGGACATCCTGACCGAAATGACCGAGCGTCTAGAGGCGGAGGCCGGTCATATCGAGATGAGCTTCATCTATTTCGTCAACAAGACAGCCCCCATTTCCAGAGTGGAGAGTCTGCTGGACTACGAAGTCACGTTCATCGGCGAAATCAAGAATGGCAAACCGATCATGAATGTCAAGGTAGTGGTGCCGGTAACCAGCCTGTGCCCCTGCTCCAAAAAAATCGCCAAGTATGGCGCCCACAATCAGCGTTCCCATGTCACGGTCAATGTACGTGTCCAGGGCTTCGTATGGGTCGAGGAGTTGATCGAACTGGTCGAGGAGGAAGCGTCCTGCGAATTGTACGGCCTGCTCAAGCGCCCCGACGAGAAATACGTTACCGAGAGGGCTTATGAAAACCCCAAATTTGTCGAAGACATGGTGCGGGACATAGCCGCCAAGTTCAACGCCGATGAGCGGATTGGCGCATATTCGGTGGAATCGGAAAACTTCGAGTCCATCCACAATCACTCGGCTTACGCCATGATTGAGCGCGATAAGGAAAAAGAAACGAATTGAATGGCGAGCCCGGCGCCAGATTCCTCAGTGCAATACCCGGGTAGCCGTCTGCAACAGATCCCACAAATCGAAAACGCGGGCTACGTAGGCGTCGTGAAGTTTCAATTCTCCGCCTGCCTCGCCCTGCAGGGCCGCCTCCAGGGCATCGACCAGCTTGGCTAATTTCCGTTCGTGCAGGCCCAGCGCCTGCTGAACGGGATCGGTTACGATTCCGGCCAGCGCCGCAAGCACGCCTACCGCCAGCATCAATCCACCGGTAGTCGCTGCCAGCAAACCCGCCGAAACCGTCGCCGGAAAAACACCATAGTACAGGGAACCCAGGGTTGGGCCCAAGGCGAAGTTAGCGACTGCCAACTGCTGCGCCAAGGCAGCGGCGGCCGTGCTTCCCATCGCCACGGAACCGGGCGTCAGCTTGCTGAAGGCGGCGGCGCCGGCCGCCAAGCTAAGCAGCGAACCCGACAGGTCCGCCGCTGCCGTGCGGCTTGCCGTGTAGGTGCGCAGATGTTCTTCCAGCTTCTCCTTGAGACGCTGTCGCTGCAGCAACTCGTCGAGTCTGACCAGCTCCGGCAACAACAGGCCGACAATGGCCGGATGGTTGAGGATTTCTTCAAACAGCGCATCCCGGGTGCAGCGGCGCTCTCCCTGTTCAAAAGGGATCTCCAAAAACTCGCTGTAGAGCAGCCATTCAACCTCCCGCTCCACATCAGTCTTGAAGCCCGGCGGCACCTTCCCAAAGCAGTTCGCGGTACGTCTAAATCCCAACTTACGGACAACCGCCGCCCCGCTCCGCGAAAGTAGGTAGGGAATGGCCCACACCGCATTGGCGGGGGTGCGCAACAGATCCATGCCCAGTGCCCGCCGATTTAATCGCGCCGAGCCCCGGAACGAGAAATGCTTTTGTGTGAAGGGCTTGATTCGCTCCCGGCGCGTCGCGATGTAGCGAGCCGAGGACTCCCTCACTGCGGCGTGGACAGTATCGGCGATAAGCTCGTCGGACATGGCGAACATCCCCCAGCAATCCAACATCTGGCTGACAACCCGCTGACCATAGATCGATCCCCAGCGGTATCAGACCTTGAACTTCCTGACCAATCGTCCCAGTTCCCGCAGCGAGTCTCTCCGCTCCAGGCGGCCGTAGCGCAGGCCGGTGTAGAGCCGGGTGATCAGCCGGACCCGCGCGGCCAGTTCAGGATAGCGATCAGCAACCCGCGCGGCGAAGTCCAGAGGACCCTCATGGGCTTCGCGCGCCAGACCCCGGCGAGCCAGTTTAGCGCAGAACCGCTGGTAAGCACGCGCCACCGGGTCAACGGAGGGACGCCGGCGCAGCGTGTAAAGACCCACCATCACTAGGCCCACGCATCCCAATATTACCACCATGGCCATGGTCATGCCGCGCCAGTCCACCGGTCCGAACCCCAGATTGGAGAGAAATTCCCGCTGCTGATCATAACCATAGGCCAATACCCATTCGTTCCAGGTATTATTAAGGGAATCCCAGCCTAGGGCGAACTGGCGCAGCCAGGGATTGTCACGGCGCACCAGGAAAGGCAACAGGGTAGGATCTGCAACGGCGGCATACAGGCCGCGCTCCACCCGCTCGGGCGCGACCGCCGCGGTGGGATCGACCCGCACCCAGCCCCGTTCCTCCAGCCATACCTCGGCCCAGGCATGGGCGTCGGACTGGCGCACGATGAGATAACCGCCCAGGGCGTTGGTCTCCCCACCCTGATACCCGGTCACCACGCGGGCCGGAATGGCGGCGGCGCGCATCAGGAACACGAAACTACCAGCGTAATGCTCGCAAAAGCCCCGGCGAGTCGCGAACAGAAATTCATCGATTCCCTCCTCACCCAGCAGGGGCGGCTGCAGGGTATAGTGGAAAGGTTGTTCTCGAAACAGCTTCAACGCAGCCCGCACCACGACCTCGGGCCGCGGATCGCGACTCTGCCATTCCTGGGCCAGGGCGCGAGCGCGGGGATTGCCTCCATTGGGCAGTTGCAGAGCGCGAAAGCGCTCCGCGGGACTCAACATGCCGGTGCGGTACTCGGGATATGAGCGCATTTCATAACGCAGCACCTCATTCACCGGCTTGCTGCGCAACAACTGTAGGGAGTCGGTAACCGCGGCTTCAGCGGGCACGCTGGCTGGCAGGTCAAGGGCGAACAGCCAGCGCTTGCCATGCGGTTCCAGGATCACCGCGTAATCCACCGCTGCCCCCGTGGCGGCATAGCTGAACGTAGCGCGCGGCACTTCTTCCAGCCGTGTCCAGGTGCGCCCATCGTAGCGCCACAGCACGGGGCCGCGCCAATACAACTGGCCGACAGAGGGGGCGGCCGTGGCGAAGCGCACCCGAAAGGCCACGGCGTCCGACTGGCTGAGCTGGCTGATGGAGCCCGGCTGCATTTCATCGGACATCCCAGTGAGCCCGCTGTAGGCATCCTTGGGCAAGCCCCACAAAGGCCCTGGAATGCGTGGGAACAGGACGAACAAAATGAGCATGACTGGCACGGACTGGAGCAGCATCCGAACGGAGATTTGCAACAGGGCCGCGGGCGTGATGGCGGCATGCTGGCGCTGGACGGCCACCTGAGCGGCCAGCATGACAACCAGGATGACCAGCAAATAGGCCGCCATGGGTAAACTCTGGGTATACAGCAGATTGGCCATGACCAGAAAATAGCCTAGGAAAATCAGCATCATGCCATCGCGCAGGGTACGCAGCTCCAGGAACTTCAAGGCCACCATGGCCGCCAACAGGGCAACCCCGGCAGCCCGGCCAAACAGTGTGTGATAGGTATATAACACCATCCCCACGGTAAACAGGGTGATGAGCAACAGTACCCAGCGGCCCGGCAAAGCGAACGCCGGCACCCGGGCGGCCTGCCAGCGCCAGGCCAACGCCAGCGCAAACTGCGCCCCCAACCACCACGGCAGATGTTCCAGGTGCGGCACCATGGCCAACGCTAGCGCCGCCGCCAACCAGTGCAAAGCCATCAAGGGCGACAGGCCAGGCGCCGCTTTACTTTTTTGTTCAGCCACGGTCGTTTGCTGCGCTTGCCGAGGGTGAATACAGCGCCAGGGCTTCGAGGCAGCGACGGCGATGCTGCTCTCCGCTGCCGGGGGACAGGACCAGACCAGGCAAACGCAACCCGTACTCCCGCTCCTCGGCCTCGGCCTTGAGCACCCACTGGCAGAGCTGGGCAAGGCGCGCCTCCCCCTGCTCGGGCGCCAACAGTTCCCAGTCGAGCCATAATCCGGGGCGGCTCTGGTCGGTGAAGCGCTTGACCAGCAACCCCCTCCCCTGCGCGACTGCCTTCCAGGCGATATGGCGCGGCGAATCACCCGGCACATAAGCGCGCAGACCTGCGTAGTCCTCGCTACCCATCCCCCACTCCCCAGCGCCACTGCCAGGCAGGCTAGCCGCTTGCGATGGCAGGGGGCGGCGGCCACGGGGTTGCGGATACACGATGCAGGTTTGTTCAAACTCCAGCCAGCTCCAGGCCTGGAACAACCCCAGTGGAAAGCGCGTCAGCACCTGCAGGCGGCCCGGCCGCAACAAGCCGCGCCGCGCGGCGGGCATTGTCAAGGTAAACCCAGCGGCGCCCTGGGCTGGAAGGTCAGCGTACTGAGGCAGGCCATGCTTCCCTTGCAGGGCGATGCCATAACGAGGATATGGATCGGGATTGGTCACGCTGTAGCTAAAGCTCGCCGCCTGGCCGGCGAAAACAGGATCGATGCTGCCCATCTGCACCTGTAACTCCAGCAGATTGCCATGGCTGCGCCACATGGCGTTGAGGGCCACGGCAGCCAGCAGGAAGGTGAGCGCGAAACCCATGCTGTTGTTGTAATTGATGGCCCATAAAAACATCACCAGCAGCAGCAGGGCAAACAGATAACCATAGCCGGTGGGCAGAATGTAGATGCGCTGGCGATCAAGCCGAACAGGACTGCGTTGAGGACGGTACCGGCGCGTCGCCCAGGCTTCGATCCAGGCCATGGGCGCTAATCTGCCACGCCAGAATGCCAGTCGATGGCTAGAAACCCTGCCCATACCTTAGACAGGAATCGCTACCGCGGCGATCAGCCGTCTCACCAGTTCACCCTGGGACTGCTCCAGATGCTCCTCTCCTGGATGCAGGCGGTGCGCGATGACGGTTGGCAATACCGCCTGTACGTCTTCGGGCAGCACATGATCGCGGTGGTTGAGCATGGCCCAGGCCCGTGCGGCCCGCAACAGGGCCAGGCCCGCCCGCGGCGACAAACCACCGTGAAACAGGCCGGATTGCCGCGAGAATGCGAGGATAGCCTGCAGATAATCCAACAAAACCGGTGCCACATGTACGTCTGGCACCGCTGACTGTAGCTCCGCTAACTGGGCCGGCGACAGGCACACCGGCAGCTGTGCCAAGCGCTCGCGACGATCCCGGCCCTGCAACAGCGCGCGCTCGGCCTGGGCATTGGGAAACCCCAGTTCGATGCGCATTAAAAAGCGGTCCAGTTGCGACTCCGGTAGTGGAAAGGTACCCACCTGAGTGGTGGGATTCTGGGTCGCAATGACAAAGAACGGCTCAGGAAGCAGCCGGGTCTCGCCTTCGATGGTGACCTGTCCCTCCTCCATAGCCTCCAGCAGAGCACTCTGGGTCTTGGGCGTGGCGCGATTGATTTCATCGGCCAGGATAAGCTGGGAAAAAATCGGTCCTGGATGGAATACAAAAGTGCCTTGCTGGCGCTCATAAATGGCGGCGCCCAGGATATCCGCCGGCAACAGATCGCTGGTGAACTGGATGCGTTGATAGTGCAGTCCCAGCACCTGGGCGAAAGCGTGGGCAAGTGTGGTCTTGCCCATGCCGGGCAGATCCTCGATCAACAGATGGCCTCGGGCCAGCAAGCAGGCCAGCGCCAGGCGAATAGCGCGTTCCTTACCCAGGATGACTGTGCCGATGTGATCGACCGCCGCTTCCAGGCGGTGCTGGCGCTCTTGCGGGAGCGCCTGTGGTTCCGTGGCGAACATGTAAGCGTACTCCCTCTTGCTTTGCACGGTATCCCTGTTGCTGGCGGTAATTAGCCGGATCGTTGCCGGGATAATCACCGCGCTGTGGTTATTTTAACAGTCTTGAGACCCTCGGTTAGAAACTAAAGTTCGTGCTTGCGTAGCAAGATTATTGTTCAATGAGTTGGCATTGAGACAATAACGCTTGCGTCAATGGTTCGCCTGATTTTCCCAGCGGAGACTGTATTTGCCGGCCCAGAGTTGGTGGATAATCTCCAGCGCCTTGTAATGCGTTTCCAGATCCCCCAGACTGTCAGGCGATCGAGTAAATCCGCCGTGTGTCCGTTGCGACACCAGCACAGAATTCACTATATCAACGCTGGCATGGTAACCCCGCTATGCGAGTAGCTCATTGAGACTTGCGAAAACGTCCACCGCGTCGCGTCATGCTTCGGCATATAACCTCAAAATCGCCAATTACCGTTCTCGACCAAGTCGCCATTCACGGCCAGGGTACCGTTGTAGTCCAGCACCAGATGGGAGAGTTGGAGCAAGCTGAAACCCGGAATCTCAATCTCGATCAAGATCTTCCCTCCGTGGCACGAGCTTCGCTGGCGGCGACAGGGATCGCGTTTCGCATCACCCAGTAGCGCAACAGCAGGGCGGCCAGCAGCGCGCA
>Ga0209253_10002653_pt1 | contig 15833 bp, 11 predicted proteins | sample FrelakmetBRP12BR_FD_187145 | JGI IMG/M metagenome (GOLD analysis project Ga0209253, IMG submission 187145) | Freshwater lake sediment microbial communities from the University of Notre Dame, USA, for methane emissions studies - BRP12 BR (SPAdes)... | ecosystem: Environmental > Aquatic >...
GGTGGGGGAAATTGACGGGGTTCGTCGTCGTGATCGGCCCCGTATGGCAGACCGTGCACGAGGTCGGCTCGCTTCCGGCTCCGAGCCCGCCGTGGGCTTCAACGACCCCCATCAGGCCGCCGCCCCTCGCCTTGGGGTGGCAGACCCGGCAGCTCCCGAGGCTCAGGGCCTTGCCCTGGTACTGGAGGAACTGGTAGTGGTCGCTCTCCTCCCGGGAGGGGACCTGAGCGTGGGGGCTGCCGTGGCAAGCGGCGCAGGACAGGCCGCCGTGGCCGGCGGCATCGCGGTAGAGGGTCAGGCCCGTATCGACCTCGGCGACGAATGTGTGGCAATCGGCGCACTTCGGTTCTTTCACCCAGGGCACGCGCCCGTTGGTGATGGTCGAAGCGACCGAGGCCGCTGTGCCGTGGCAGTCCGTGCAGGCGCCGTCGGCGCCCGTATGGGCGAGGCTCCGGTGGCCGAGGGTTTCCGCGCCCGGATGGCAGTCGTAGCAGGCGGCCGAGGTCGTGGAGTGGAAGCCGTGGATGACCTGGGACAGATACAGCCCGGAGGATCCGGGGCCGGTCTGTCCCAAGGCCGGGCTGGAGTGGCAATCGGCGCAGAGGACGGGGAGGCCGTCGAGGGCGAACGAGGTCCCCGAGTTCTGGTCGTGCTCTTCGAGGACGGACAGGACCGCGCTGGCGCCGACCGACTTTCCGTGGCACTTGTTGCAGCTGATCTCGTCCGAAACCGGGACGGTCGCGCGGGTCCTGGCCAGCTCGGCCATCGTCGCAGAGTCCCGGACGACGATCTCGGCGACCTGGTAGGGCTCCCACGTCCCGCCGTCGTCGATCGGGACGACAGGCACGCCCACGGCCTCGAAATGGTCGTCCCGGAGGACCATCGTCCCCGAGAGGCCGTTGTGGACGTCGGGATCGACGAAGTTGAGGCCGGTGTCGGGGGCCAGGGCGACGCCGAAGAGGTCCAGGGAGTTGTCCCAGAACCCGGCGTAGATCCTGAGGGGGTCCTCCTCGGTCGGGGGCGTCGATTTGCCGTAGGAATAGGTGTTGCCGACGATCGAATACTCGAGGGTTATCCCGGTCGTCACGATCTCCGGCGGGTCGCCACGGAGGATGACCTGGGCCCGGATCGTGCTGTAGGGCGGGAGGAGGACTTCCCGGTCAAAGGTCGGGCTGAACTCGTGCATGCCGGTCTCGCTCCAGGCCAGGACGATCGTAGACATCGACGCCGCCGGGATGGCGATGGGTTCGACCGTGCCGTTGCCGTCTTCGGTCGTGGAGCAGGACGCCATGAGCGCGACGATGAAGGCAACGAAAACGGGAAGGGCGGGTATCGATGGGCGACGGTCGGACATACGGCTCTCCTTCCGGACTATTATTCCCTGAAATCCCATAATTTGCAAACGTCCGCCGGGCCCGGTCCGTTTCCTTGTCTCGCGGGGGAGGGCGTGATAGAATCGAAAAGGATGACCAGAGCCGCTGTTCTCTGCGCTGTTTTGGCCGCGATAGGAGCGTTCGTCCCCATGTGCGCCTCCGAGACGTCCGATGCCCGCCGCCTCGCTTCTTACATCCCTTCGACGATCGGCCCCTGGCTTTCCGAGGCCGACCAGTCCTTCGATGCGGAAACGGTCTTCGATTACATCGACGGGGCCGGAGAAGTCTACCGGTCCTACAACATGAGGCTCCTCATCGCCCGCCGTTTCCAAAAGGACGGCCGGCCCGACATTGTCGTCGATGCCTTCGACATGGGCGCGAGCGCGGACGCCTTCGGCGTCTTCACCCACGACCTCGACGGCGAGGACGCCGGGATCGGGCAGGGTTCGACCTACAAGGCGGGGCTCCTGTCGTTCTGGAAGGACCGCTATTTCCTGTCCGTCTACGCGGAGGAAGAGACGACCGAGACGCGCGCGGCCGTCCTCGACCTCGGGCGGCAGATCGCCGAGGCGATCCCGGGCCGGGGAGAGCCGCCGGCGCTCCTCAAGCTCCTGCCCGTCGACGGCCTCGAGGCCCGGACGACCCGCTTCTTTCACACGGCGTCCGTCCTCAATTACCATTATTTCGTCGCCGACGCGAACATCCTCCTCCTCGGCCCGGAGACCGACGCGGTCCTGGCGGCCTACGGCGGCAAGGAGGACCGGAGCCACATGCTCGTCGTCTCCTATGGCGGCGTTGCGGGGGCGGGACGGGCGGCGGAGTCGTTCCGGCGCGAGTATATGCCCGACGCGGGAGGGAACCCGGCGGTCAGGACCGAGAACGGACGATGGACGGCCGCCCGCGCGGCCGGAAGATATTGCGCCGTCGTTTTCGACGCGATCTCCGCGGAGGCGGCGGTCGCCCGGCTGGAGGCCGTGGAACGATCGATCGCGTCCGCCCGGGGCCCGTCGCCTTAAAACGGAAAGGACGGACTCCGGGAAAGGCACGACGACTAAGATAAGGAGGAGAGCCCATGAGCCGAAGACCGATCACACGTAGAGATTTCTTGAAGGTCGCGGCCGCCGCGCCCCTGGCCGGGGCCATGATCCCCGCCCTCCATGGAGCGGCTCCGGCCAGCGCGGATAAGGTCCGCGTCGTCCTCGTCCGGGATCCGAGCCCGCTCGGGACCGGAGGCGCTCCGCCGGCCGAGGTCGTCCAGAAGATGCTCGACGACGGCGTGCGCGCCCTGCTCGGCGAGACGGACGTCGTCAAGGCCTGGAAGAGCCTCATCCGGCCGGACGACGTCGTCGGCATCAAGACCAACGCCTGGCGCTACATCCCGACGACGGCCGAGGTCGAGCAGGCCATCAGGCGACGGGTCATGGACGCCGGCGTCGGCGAGGACCGGATCGCCATCGACGACCGGGGCGTGCTCCGCAACCCGGTTTTCCAGAAGGCCACGGCCCTGGTCAACGCCCGGCCGATGCGGAGCCACCACTGGTCGGGGGTCGGCAGCCTGATCAAGAACTACATCATGTTCACGCCCCAGCCCGCGGCCTGGCACGGCGACACCTGCGCCGACCTGGCCAAGATCTGGGACCTGCCGATCGTCAAGGGCAAGACCCGGCTCAACGTCCTGGTCATGTTCACGCCGCTCTTTCACGGCGTCGGCCCGCACCATTACGCCAAGGAATACACCTGGGAGTACAAGGGCCTCATCATCAGCCGCGATCCCGTGGCCGCCGACGCCACGGGCCTGCGCATCCTCCAGGCCAAGCGGAAGGAGCACTTCGGGGATGACTCACCCCTCCAGATGACGCCCCACCACATCCAGCTGGCGGACACGCGCCATCACCTCGGCGTCAGCGATCCGGGCCGGATCGAGCTCGTCAAGCTCGGCTGGGACGAGGGGGTCCTGATCTGAGATGCCGATCTACGAGTACCGCTGCGCCGATTGCCGCCGAAAGACGACGATCGTGACCCTGTCCGTCGGCGCCGCAGTCGACGCCGTGTGCCAGCACTGCGGCTCCCGGTCGGTGACGAAGCTCGTCTCGCGGGTCGCCGTCCGGCGCTCCGAGGAGAGCCGTCTGGAGAGCCTGGCCGATCCCTCGTCGCTCGCGGGTCTCGACGAGAACGACCCGAAGAGCGTGGCCCGGTGGATGAAGAAGATGGGCCGGGAGATGGGCGATGAGGCCGGCGAGGACTTCGACGAGGAAGTCGACAAGGCCATGGACGACGCGGCGCGGAGCGAAGAGGGCGAGGGACCGGGCGCGGCAGGTGACGAGGATGGTTTCTGAGCGCCCGGCGGCGCATGAAGGAGACAGGCCATGACGGGTCTGACGGGCGTTTATTTGTTCATCGGAGGCGGCGTCTTCGGCGCGGCGGTCGTCCTCATCATCCAGCTCGTCCTGAGAAAGCAGTCGCGAGAGCTGGCCCGGGAGATCATCAGCGAGACCGAGAGCGAGAAGGTCGAAAACCTGGAGGCGTTCCTCGGCCGGGTCAAAGATTCGCTGGGGGCCATGTCCCTCGACGCCCTGAAGACGACGTCGGACGAATTCCTGAAGCTGGCCGAATCGCGGCTCGGCCATATGACGCAGTCGGGCGAGAAGGACCTCGAGGGCAAGAAGATGCTGATCGACCAGACCCTCGGATCCATGCGGACGGACCTCCAGAAGATGCAGGACCTTGTCGCGGGGTTCGAGAAGGACCGCGTCCAGAAGTACGGCGAGCTGTCCGCCCATCTGCGGACGGCGGCCGAGCAGACGGCCAAGCTCCAGGACACCGCCAACCACTTGAGGCAGGCCCTGGTCAGCACCAAGGCCCGCGGGTTGTGGGGCGAGCGGATGGCCGAGGACGTCCTCCAGCTGGCTGGCTTCGTCGAGGGCGTCAACTACCTCAAACAGAAGGCCCTCGAGGGCGCGGGTTCGCGGCCCGATTTCACCTTCAACCTGCCGCAGGGGCGGAAGGTCAACATGGATGTCAAGTTCCCGCTCTCGAGCTACCTCCGTTACCTGGAGACAGAGAACGACATGGAGCGGGAGGTCCAGAAGGGACAGTTCCTCAGGGACGTCCGGGCCCGGATCAAGGAGGTCACGACCCGCGACTACATCAATCCCGAGGACGAGACCCTGGACTATGTCCTCGTGTTCATCCCCAACGAGCAGGTCTATGCCTTCATCAACCAGAACGACCCGGCCATCATCGACGAGGCGCTCCGGAGCAAGGTCGTCCTCTGCTCGCCGTTCACGCTGTTCGCCATCCTGGCCATCATCCGCCAGGCCATGGACAACTTCACCACGGCCAAGGCCGCCAACGACATGCTCCGGCTCATCGGCGGGTTCAACAAGGAATGGCAGAAGTTCCGGGAGTCCATGGACAAGATGGGCCGGAAGATCGAGGACGCCCGGGACGAGTTCGAAAAGTTGAAGACGACCCGCTCCTCCAAGCTCGAGCGGCCGCTCCAGAAGATCGAGGACCTGCGCCGGCTGAAGGGGATCGAGCCCGAGCTGGCCATCGGTGAGGCGGAGGTCCAGGCCCTCGAGGAGGCCGAAGAGGCCGACGAGACCGAGTGCCTCTGACCCGGCCCAGGCTCAGGGCCGCGGCCCGAAGATGGCCGTTCCGAGGCGGACGAGGTTGGCGCCCTCGGCGATGGCCACCCGCCACGAATGGGACATCCCCATGGAGAGAAGCCGCATCTCGACGCCGGGGATCGCCTCCCGCCTGAGGGCGTCGAAGACCCGGCGCGTTTCACGGAAATAGGGCCGCGAATCCTCCGGGGCGCCTTCGAACGGGCCCATGGTCATGAGGCCGAGGACGCGCAGGCGGGGGAGGGCGGCGAGCTCCCTGACGAGGGCCGCGGCGTCTTCCGGGAGGACGCCGGCCTTCTGGGGCTCTCGGCCGCTGTTGATCTCGATCAGGACCTCCATCGTCCGTCCCGCCGCGGCCACGCGTTTGTCGAGCTCGCGCCCGAGCGCGACGGAATCCACGGTCTCGATGAGGTCGAAGATGTCGACCGCCCGCTTGGCCTTGTTCGTCTGGAGGTGGCCGATGAAATGCCAGCGGGCCCGGCGGCCCACGGCCGGAAAGACGTCGGCCGCTTCCTGGACGTAGTTCTCGCCGACGACGCCGACGCCCGCCTCGAGGGCTTCGAGGATCTCGGCCGCGGACCGCGTCTTCGCGGCCGCGACGAGCTCGACGCCCGCGGGAAGCTCCGCCAGGATGGCCTTGACGTTCGCTGCGATGCCCATCGCGACCATTCTATCAGAATTTGCTATAATCGGGCGGTCCGGGGAGGGAGCGCATGACCATCCGCGAAGAGCTCGAGAAGACCGAGCAGAGGATCCTGTCGCCCAAGGCCAGCCTCAGCTCGCGGTCCAAGGGTCGAGTCCGCCCCGAAGGACAGCACCAGATCCGGACCGATTTCCAGCGCGACCGCGACCGGATCATCCACTCGAAATCGTTCCGCCGCCTCAAGCACAAGACCCAGGTCTTCCTCTCGCCGTTCGGCGACCACTACAGGACCAGGCTGACCCACTGCCTCGAGGTCTCCCAGATCGCCCGGACGGTCGCCAAGGCCCTCCGCCTCAACGAGGACCTGACCGAGGCCATCGCCCTGGGCCACGACCTCGGGCACACCCCCTTCGGCCATTCCGGCGAGCAGACCCTGCGCAAGCTCCTGCCCCACGGCTTCCACCACGCCGACCAAAGCCTCCGCGTCGTCGAGAAGCTCGAGTACGAAGGCAAAGGCCTGAACCTGACCTTCGAGGTCCGGGACGGCATCCAGCGGCATTCCAAGGGCCGCGGCGAGATCTTCGACGAGGACGTCGAGGACATGCCCTCGACCCTCGAGGGCCAGATCGTCCGCGTTTCCGACGTCATCGCCTATGTCAACCACGACGTCGACGACGCCTTGAGGGCGGGGATCATCAAGGAGGAGAACATCCCGGCCGGCCTGATCAAGGTCCTGGGCAAGTGGCACGCGACGCGCATCGACCGCATGGTCATGGACGTCGTCGAGGCCAGCCTCGGGACCGGACTGGAGCGCATCGCCATGAGCGACAGGATCATGCGGGCCGTCGTCGAGCTCCGGGAGTTCCTCTACCAGAACGTCTACTTCAATTCCTCGGCCCGTGACGAGCTGCGCAAGACCGAGAAGATCATCCGCGACCTCTTCGCGTTCGTCATGGAGCGGCCCGAGGAGTACGTCAAGGGCTATCCCCCGGGCGATCCGGTCATCGTCCGGGCCGGGGACTTCATCGCCGGCATGACCGACCGCTACGCCATGTCCCTCTACGAGCAGCTCTTCCTGCCCAAGTCCTGGCCGATCCTTTAGGTCCGGCGGCGGGCGTTCCGACTTGATGACGGAGGTGTCGCGATGTCGGGTCAAGGCGCATTCATTCGGGCGGCAAGATTCTGCGTCTGGACGGTCGTTCTCGCCCTCCTGAATCCCTTGACCGGGAGCGCCCAGGTCACGGCCCGGGAAGAGAGGATCACCCTCCCGACCTACAAGGTCGGCCCGTTCGAGCCCAACCCCATCTTTTATTCGGGCCGCGCCTACCAAGGGGCCAAAGGACCTGTCTATCCCTATCCGCTCCTGGACAAGCTCACCGATGTCAAGAGCGACCGGTTCTATCGCCTCCTCGTTCTCGAGAACGAATACGTCCGCATCGGCGTCCTGCCCGAGATCGGCGGCCGCATCTTCGAGGCCGTGGACAAGACCAACGGCTACGACTTCGTCTATCGCCAGCACGTCATCAAGCCGGCCCTCATCGGGATGCTCGGCGCTTGGATCTCGGGCGGCGTCGAGTGGAACATTCCCCACCACCACCGGGCTACGAGCTTCATGCCGGTCGATTCCGCCATCCAGACCGGCTCCGATGGGAGCGCCACGATCTGGATCGGCGAGATCGAGCTGCGCCACCGGATGAAGTGGCTCGTCGGGCTGACTCTGCGGCCCGGTTCGAGCGTCCTCGAGGTGACGACGAAGGTCTTGAACCGGACGCCGTTCGCGCATTCCATGCTGGCCTTCGCCAACGTCGCGGTCCACGCCAACGAAAACTACCAGGTCCTGTTCCCCCCGTCGACGGAGGTCGCGACCTTCCATGGCAAGAACCAGTTCAGCCGCTGGCCGCTCTCGACCGAGGTATTCAACGGCCAGGACTACACGAAGGGCGTCGATGTCAGCTGGTGGAAGAACCACCTCCGGCCGACCTCCTTCTTCGCTTTCGACGCCGAAGAAGACTTCCTCGGCGGGTATGACCACGGCCGGAAGGCCGGCGTCATTTTCGTCGGCGATCATCACATCGTCCCGGGCAAGAAGCTCTGGACGTGGGGGACGGGCTCCGAGGGCAAGACGTGGGAGAAGATCCTGACCGACGAGGACGGCCCCTACCTCGAGCTCATGATCGGGGCCTGGTCCGACAACCAGCCCGATTATAGCTGGATCCAGCCGGGAGAGGTCCGAACGGTCACCCAGTTCTGGTATCCCGTCCGCGCCCTGGGCGGGCTGAAGAACGCCAATAAGGACGCGGCCTGCGATATCGCCGTCGAGCCGGGGAAGGCCCGGATCGCCTTGAACGCCACGTCCGAACAGAAGAACGCCCGGTGCGTCCTCCGGTCAGGCGAAAAGGCCCTTTTCGAGGCGACCCTGGATATCGGCCCGGGAACGCCGTTCATCCGCGAGGTCACGCTCCCCGCCGGGGTCGAGGCGTCCTCTCTCGTTCTGGAGCTCTTCGACGCCGACGGCCGCGAGCTCATCGACTATGCCCAGAAGCCTAAGAGGAACGCACCGCTCCCGCCGCCGGTCGTGCCGCCGCCCGCACCCAAGGACGTCCAGACGATCGAAGAGCTCTATTTCGCCGGGCTGCGGCTCGAGCAGTTCCACAATCCGGCCATCGAACCCTATCCTTATTATGAAGAAGCCCTCCGCCGGGACCCATCGGATGTCCGGGTCAATGCCGCCATGGCCGTCCTCTATCTCAAGCGCGGGATGTACGCCGAAGCCGAAACCTGCCTCCGCAAGGCCCTGGCCCGCTCGACTTCCAACTACACGCGCCCGAAAGACGGGGAAGCCCATTACTATCTGGGGATCGCCTGCCGCCGCCTCGGGAAGATCCGCGAAGCCGAGGACGCGTTCCAACGGGCGGCGTGGGACCCGGCCTGGCAGGCCGTCTCTTTCCGCCAGCTGTCCGAGATGGCCTCGACCCGCGGCGATCATGCCGGGGCTCTCGAGTTCGTCGACAGGGCCTTAGAGGCGGGTCCGTCCACGGCAGGATGCCTCGTCCTGAAAGCGACACTGCTTAGGTGGCTTGGGCGCGCTGGCGAGGCCGCGGACGTCATAGCGGCCGCGCGACGGGCCGATCCCCTCGATCCGTGGGCGCGCCAAGAGCTCGGTTTTCTTCGGGCCAAAGGACTGGATACCGGGGATCCGGGGACGGCTTGGGTCGAGCTTCCTGGGCGGCCTATGCATGGGGATCTTGACCCGCTTGAAACGGCCCTGGAATACATCGCCTGCGGTTCATATGACGTTGCCGCCTGGATGACCTTTCCACCCGCATTGTCCAAGCCACTCCCGGCCTATCTCTGTGCCTATGCTACCGAACGAGTGGGGAATAAGCCTTTGGCCTTAGACATCCTTCGACGGGCCGCCGCCCTTCCGCCGGACCTGGTCTTTCCTTTCGAGCTCGAATTCATCGACATCCTTGAATGGGCGATGAAGAGAAACCCAGCAGACGCTCGGGCGCCTTATTACTTGGGGAATCTTTTATTCGATCTTCAGCCGGAGCGAGCCATTTCATACTGGGAGAGATCGCGCGAGCTCGACCCGGGGTATGCCCTTGTTCAGAGGAATCTCGCACTGGCCTATGCCCGGATCAATAATGACCTGCCCGCCGCTGTGGCCTCGCTGGAGAAGGCCGTCGCCCTGAACAGGAAGGATGCCCGCTTCTACTACGAGCTCGATGTCCTGTACGAGGCCGCGGGAACGGACCCGGCGAAGCGCTTGGCCTGGCTCGAAAAGAACCACAACATCGTGGCGGGCAACGACAATGCCCTGGCCCGGGAGGTCGGGCTGCTCGTTCGCGCCGGGCGGGCCGCGCGGGCCATCGAGATCCTGAAGGAGCACCATTTTCACGTCTGGGAAGGGGGAGGGGAGATCCACGGGCTCTGGGTGGAAGCCAATCTCAACGAGGGGCGGCGACTGTTCAGGATGAGGAACCTCGTCCGTGCGCTTGAAGCGTTCAACGGCGCGCTCTCCTATCCCCGGAACCTCGACGTCGGACCGCCCTCGAGCGGTCCGGGATCCCCGAAGATCTATGTCCATCTCGGGCAAGTGCAAAAAGCTCTCGGGCACACGGCCTTGGCCAAGTCCTGCTTCGAAAAGGCCCTCGCGTTCGGGACCGGCCTATCCGAGCAAGCTTACTACCGGGGCCTGGCCCTGCAAGCCTCGGGGCGTCAGGCCGAAGCGGTAAGCGTTTTCGAGGGATTGGTCAAGCGGGCCAATGACGCGCTGGCCGCAGCCCCGGGCATGGATTTCTTCGAGAAGTTCGGCGAGCGCCAGTCGGCAAGAGTGCGCCAAGCCAACCTCCATTTCCTGGCCGGGCTGGGACTCACGGGGCTGGGGAAAGACGCCGACGCCGCGGTCGAATTCGGCCGGGCTCTCGAGGCCGACCAGGGACATTCTGAAGCCCGCCGCTTCCTGAAAAAGCCGCGGGGATGAGGAAGCTATGAACAAGACCGTCAAAGCTCTCGCGTCCTTCGCCGTCGCGTTATCCGTCTTGATATCGATCTTGGTATCGGCGTCCTGCAAGAAAGCCGGGCCCGATCCTTATCGCGAAGCCGCCCTCAAGGCGGCCGCATGGATCCAGGCCAGCGCCATCAAGATCCCGGACGGCCTGTCCTGGCCGTCCATTCCTGCGGATCCCCAGTCTGTGACGTTCGACCTCTACAGCGGCGTCCCCGGAGTCGTTCTCTTCTTCTGCCAGGCTTTCCATTCAACCGGGCAAACGGACTATCTCGACGCCGCACGCGGCGGAGCCGATCGCCTGCTTTCGAAGCTGAATTCGGTTCCCGGTGCGGGCCTCTATGTAGGGCTCTCGGGGATCGCCTTCGCCCTTGAAGAAACGTACCGCGTGACCCGCGAGGATAAGTACCGGCGCGGATTCCTGGCCTGCCTCGATCGGATTCGGGCTTCCTCCAAGAGCGCCGGAACGGGGATCGAATGGACTTCGACGACGGACATCATCAGCGGCAATGCCGGGACAGGCCTCTTTCTCATCTACACCTTTCATGAGACGGGCGACCGCGCCTGGCTGGACCTGGCGGCGGGGGCCGGATCTCGGCTCATCGAGCTCGGCCGTCCGGAGAGCGGCGGACTGAAATGGGCCATGAACCCGGAATTCCCGCGCCTCATGCCGAACTTCTCCCACGGCACGGCGGGCATCGCCTATTTCCTGGCGGCGCTCTATCGGGAAACGAAACGGCGGGAATTCCTCGACGCCGCGCTGGCCGGAGCGAAGTACCTCCTCTCGGTGGCCAAGACCGATAGCACGAGCTGCCTCATCTTCCACGACGAGCCCGACAACATGGACCTCTATTACCTCGGCTGGTGCCACGGTCCCGTCGGCACAGCCCGGCTGTTCTTCCTCCTTTCGGAGGTCACGGGCGACCGGTCCTGGCTCGATTGGGTGCGGAAGTCGGCCAACGGCCTCATCCAGAGCGGCATCCCCGAGCAGGAGAAGCCCGGCTTCTGGAACAACGCCGGCATCTGCTGCGGCCTCGCGGGCGTGGGGGAGTTCTTCCTGGACATCTACGGGGCCTTGGGAGATAAGGCCGATCTGGCCTTTGCCCGGCGCGTCGCCGACCGTCTCCTCGGGAAGGCGACGGTCGAGGACAGGAAAATGTTCTGGGTCCAGGCCGAGCACAGGACCAGGCCCGACTATCTCTTCGCCCAGACCGGCTACATGCAGGGCGCCGCCGGGATCGGGACGTTCCTCCTGCGCCTGGCCGCGGTCGATCGGAAGAAGACAAAAAGGATCGTCTTTCCCGACACGCCCTTCATCCGCTAACGCCCCGTCCGTCGCAGCTTTGCCCCTCCCCGGTTTCATGTTATCATGCCTGCCTCGAGGGGCATGTCCCGCGGAGATTGAGGAGAACCACCCCATGGCCAGAATCGACGACCTCCGGAAGATCGCCACGCGGCTCCGTATCCATTCCCTGCGCATGACCACGGCGGCCGGCTCCGGACATCCGACGACCTGTCTCTCCGCGGCCGACCTGGCCGCGTGCCTTTTCTTCGGCGAGATGCGCTGGAACACCAAGGACCCGCACGATCCCGCCAACGACGAGTTCGTCCTCTCGAAGGGTCACGCGGCGCCCCTCCTGTGGGCCGTCTACGCAGAGGCCGGGATCATCCCGCTGCAAAGCCTCCTCGATCTCCGGAAGATCACGAGCGTCCTGGAGGGCCATCCGACGCCCCGGATGCCGTGGGTCAAGGCGGCCACCGGCTCGCTCGGCCAGGGGCTATCGGTCGGCGCGGGAATGGCCCTGGCCCAGAGGCTCGACAAGTCCCCGGCCCGGACATTCGTCCTCCTCGGGGACGGGGAGTGCGCCGAGGGCCAGGTCTGGGAAGCCGCGGCCGCGGCGTCCCATTGGAAGCTCCGCAACCTCGTCGCGGTCGTCGACGTCAACCGGCTCGGCCAGTCCGATCCGACCATGCACCAGCACGACCTCCAGGCGCTCAAACGCAAGTTCGCGGCCTTCGGCTGGGACGCCGTCGTCGTCGACGGACACAAGATCGACCGGATCCTGCCCGCCTTCGCCGGGGCCGGGAAGACGGGCAAGCCCACGGCCGTCCTGGCCCGGACGCTCAAGGGCAAGGGCGTGAGCTTCATCGAGGACACGAACGGCTGGCACGGCAAGCCTCTCAAGGCCGACGAACTGGCCCGGGCGCTCGAGGAGCTCAGCTATCTCCCCGAGATCGACTCCACGCGCTTCATCCACAAGCCGAGGCCATTCCGGAAGACGAAAGCCGTTGCCGCGGCGGATTTCCTCCGGACCGCCTATAAGGAAAAAACGGCGACCCGACTGGCCTACGGGAACGCGCTGCTCAGCCTGGCCAAGGCCGATCCTGCGGTCGTGGCCATCGACGGCGATGTCAAGAACTCGACCTATGCCGACAAGTTCTTCGAAGCCCATCCGGCCCGGACATTCCAATCCTTCATCGCCGAACAGAACATGGTCGGTGTCGGCATCGGCCTGGCCGCCAAAGGCTACATCCCCTTCATGGCCACTTTCGCGGCCTTCCTGACCCGGGCCCACGACCAGGTCCGCATGGCCGCCTATTCCTTCGCCAACATCAAGCTCTGCGGCTCCCATGTCGGCGTGAGCATCGGCGAGGACGGCCCCTCCCAGATGGGCCTTGAGGACCTGGCCATGTTCCGGGCCGTCCCGGGGTGCGTCGTCCTCTATCCGAGCGACGCCATTTCCGCGGAAGCCGCGGTCGCGGCGGCCGCAGCGCACAAGGGCATGGCCTACATCCGGACGACCCGGCCGGCGACACCGCTCCTTTATGCGGCCGGCGAGACCTTTCCTGTCGGCGGCTCCAAGGTCCTGGGCAAGCGGGACGGCGATCGGGCGACGGTCGTCGCCGCGGGCATCACGGTCCATGAGGCCCTCAAGGCCCGGGCCGAGCTCGAGAAGGCGGGCATCGGCGTGCGCGTCCTCGACGCCTATTCGGTCGCCCCGCTCGACGCCGCGACGCTCGGCCGCGAGATCATGGAAACGGGCGGCCGGGCCGTCGTCGTCGAGGACCATTTCGCCGGCGGCGGGCTGGGCGAAGCCGTCGCCGCGGCCCTGGCCGGCAAGGCCGCCCTGAAACACCTCTGTATCCGGGAGCTGCCCCGGTCGGGGAAGCCCGAAGAGCTCCTGGAGACGTACGGGATCAGCGCCTCCCATATCGTCCGGGCCGTCAGGGAGCTCGTCGCCGGGTGAAAACGCGCCGGCCCTCCCTGGCCGCGGCGTCGGCCGCCGTTATTCTCGTCGTCCTGAGCGCGGTCCGGCCCGCGCCGGCCGCTGCCCGGCCCGGCCAGGAGAATCTCCGGGGAACGGTCGTAACGGTCCATGATGGCGACACGGTCCGGGTCCGCCTGGAAGGCGGTCCCGAAGAGACGGTCAGGCTCATCGGGGTCGATAGCCAGGAGCTCGATGACGCCCGTGAGGCCGTCCGTCTGATGGCTTTCCTGGCCAAGCGGTTCACCTTCGGCCGGCTCTACCGGGCCAAGGTCACCCTCCTTCCCGGACCCGAGGCCAGGGACGGCTACGGGCGTCTCCTGGCCTTCGTCCGGACCGCCGACGGGGACCTGTTCAACGTCACACTCGTCCGGGAAGGCTACGCGTTCGCCTTCCTCAAGTTCCCCTTCGACGAGGCGCTGAGGGAGGAGCTCAAAGCGGCCGAGGCGGATGCCCGTCGCTTCGGCCGGGGCCTCTGGAGGAGGGAGCCCTATCCGGTGATCTCGGCCGCCGAGGCGGTCAGGTTCGTCGGCGGGATCTTCACGGTCAGGTTCCGTTGCCTCAGGTCCTACAAGCGGAGCGGCTTCCATCTTCTCGAGGCCGACGGAGCGGCCTTCGACGCGGCCATCCCCCTGAGCGTGTACAGGTCGCTCCCGGGATCTCTCGATTTCGAAGGCCTCACGATCGAAGCGACGGGGATGATCGAGCTCTACAAGGGTCGCCCCCAGATCATGATCGGCGTGCCCGTTCAGCTCCGGAGCGCCGACCGATAGGAGATCCGCCATGCCCACGAAGATCACCGCCGACATCCGGGCCGCTATCGCCTCCGCCGTCGGCGCCGCCAACGCCTTCTCCGACGCCGAAAAGGCCGCCGATTACGGCCACGACGAGTTCTCGCTCCGGGAGATCGCCCACGCCCCGGACCTCGTCGTCCGTCCCGGGACGACGGATGAGGTCGCCGCCGTCCTGCGCATCGCCGACGCCCACCGCATCTCGGTGACGCCGCGCGGCGGGGCCACGGGGCTCTGCGGCGGGTGCGTCCCCGTCCTTGGCGGGATCGTCCTCTCCCTCGAGCGGATGAACAGGGTCCTCGAGATCGACGCCGACAACCAGATGGCCGTGACCGAGGCGGGAGTGCGCCTGTCCGAGTTCACCCGGGCCGTCGAAGAGGGCGGGCTCTATTTCCCGCCCCATCCCGGGGACGAGAGCGCTATGATGGGCGGCCTCGTCGCGACGAACGCCGGCGGCAGCCGGGCCGTGAAATACGGCACGATCCGCAACTACGTCCGCGGGCTCGAGCTCGTCACGGCGTCGGGCGACATTCTCCGGCTCGGCGGCAAGCTCGAGAAATCGAGCACCGGCTACAACCTCATGCACCTCGTGATCGGCTCGGAGGGCACGCTCGGCGTGGTCACCAAGGTCGTCCTCCACCTCAAGGCCAAGCCCGGGATCATGCGCTCTCTCGTCGTCCCGTTCGAGGAGCTGGAGCCGGCGCTCGAGACCGTCCCGCTCATCATGAAGAGGGGGATCGTACCGCTCGCGGTCGAGTTCCTGGAGATCGAGCCGATCACGCTGACCGAGGAGCACGTCCACAAGAAATGGCCGACGAAGCTCGGGAAGACCCATCTCCTGGTCATCCTGGACGCCCCGTCCGAGGAGGAGATCGACCGCCTCTCCCAGGCGGTCGCCGAGGTGTGCTGCGAGAAGGGCGCGATCGACGTTTTCATCGCCGACACTCCCAGCAAGCAGGACGAGGTCCTGGCCATCCGCTCGAAGATCTACGACGCCATCAAGGCCGGGACCGTCGAGATCCTCGACATCGCCGTTCCCCGGGCCGAGGTGGCCGGCCACGTCCGCGTCGTCCGTGAGGTCGCGGCCAAATACGGGATATGGCTGCCGACGTTCGGCCACGCCGCTGACGGCAACGTCCACACCCACATCATGAAAGCCCGCTTCGAAGGCGGCAGGATGGTCCCCGTCCCGGAGAGCGAATGGCGCCCCAAGGCCGATCCGATCCGGATGGAGCTCTTCCAGGACTGCCGGGCCCGCGGCGGGGTCATCTCCGGGGAGCACGGCATCGGCCTGGTCAAGAAGCCCTATCTCTCCCTCGTCCTCGACGAGCGGCAGATCGAGATCATGCGCGGCATCAAGCGCGTGTTCGATCCCCACGGCATCATGAACCCCGGAAAGATATTCGACTGAGGCCTCCCGGGATTGCCAAAACGACGGTTACGTGCTATGGTTTGAGCGTGCGGGGCGATGAAATCATGACCGGATAGGGGGTCACGCATGGTCGAACGCATCACCGAGATCTACGTCATCCTGGAGAACAAGCCGTCCCAGCTCGGGGACCTGTGCAGCTTCCTGGCCGAGAACGAGATCAACGTCGAGGCCATCGGCGTCTTCCACGACACG
>Ga0209253_10002654_pt1 | contig 15832 bp, 9 predicted proteins | sample FrelakmetBRP12BR_FD_187145 | JGI IMG/M metagenome (GOLD analysis project Ga0209253, IMG submission 187145) | Freshwater lake sediment microbial communities from the University of Notre Dame, USA, for methane emissions studies - BRP12 BR (SPAdes)... | ecosystem: Environmental > Aquatic >...
CGTGGGCGTAGTCATACATCGGGTAGATGCACCACTCGTCGCCGGTGCGGTGGTGGGCAGCGTGGAGGATGCGGTACATCACGGGGTCGCGCAGGTTGATATTGCCGGAGGCCATATCGATCTTGGCGCGCAGCACGCGTGCCCCATCGGGGAACTCGCCGGCGCGCATGCGCTCGAACAGGTCCAGGTTCTCTTCGACGCCGCGATCGCGATAGGGGCTGTTGGTGCCTGGCTCGGTGAGCGTGCCGCGGTGCTGGCGGATCTCGTCCGCGCTCAGGTCGTCGACGTAGGCCCTGCCTTTTTTGATCAGCTTGAGGGCCCATTGGTAGAGCTGCTCGAAGTAGTCCGATGCGTAGAACTCGCGCTCTTCCCAGTCGTAGCCCAGCCAGTGGATATCCTCTTTGATCGAGTCGACGTATTCCACATCCTCTTTGACCGGGTTGGTGTCGTCGTAGCGCAGGTTGCACTTGCCGCCGAAATCTTCGGGGATGCCAAAGTCGATGCAGATGGCCTTGGCGTGACCGATGTGGAGATAGCCGTTGGGCTCGGGCGGGAAGCGGGTGTGCACCCGGTCGTACCTGCCGCTGCGCAGGTCTTCCTGGATGGCGGCGCGGATGAAATCCCGTGGGATAACATCCCCAGGAGCCTTATTCTCGCTCTCTTCGCCTGACAAAGCCGGCTGGGTGGTGTCTTCGCTCATAGGGAACCTCAAATTTCAGAGGGCAGGGTAGGTCGTTTCTTTCCTGCCGGGGTGTGATTCGTCCTATTATAACAAACCGACCAGCCGGATGTAAGATGTCACGGATTCGGGCGAAGTGAATCGAGGTGTTTACCGGAACGTCAACGGTAAATATATGTCGAAGACTTCTGGCACAACCCGGAAAATCATCGCGGCGGTTTCCGAGCCGCCGGGGGCAGGGAGAGGGTCCCAAACGGTGACAGGGTAGTCACCGATCGAGCTTACATCGGCGGCGGAAATTGTGGCTGTCAGATGGGTAGAGCTGGGGAAGAACGTCGGGCGATCGTTCCCGTCCCAGCGCACCACGCTGCTGGCTGTGAAGCCGGTGCCGGCTACCGTCAGCGTTAAATCGGCGGCGTCGCCCACACCCAAAAGAGCCGGATGGATGGATTCCAATGTGAGAAGTGCCGGGCCGTTATCTACCAAAATCTTCGAAGCGAAGGGCTGCAGGACCAGGCTGCCGAGTACCGGTCCCTGATCCAGGTCCAGGTACTGGCGGTTTCCCAGGTCGATGGCTTCGAGGCTCTTGGTTGGATTGTAGAAGACAACGCCGCGCGAAGTTTCACCGAAGGGTTGGTCGAACCAGTTGGTTTTAGAATGAGTGTCTTGACCACTGAACGCCTGCCATTCCGTAAATGTCTGGCGTGTCCACGACGGTCCATAGGCGATATGCTCGTCCACGTAGGGATGGAAGATGTAGTTGTAGTCAGATGACAGGATGTTGCTGAGGTTGTAAACGTACAGGGTCCAGGCGTTGGATGCCAGGCCGTAGACTGTATTCGCGCTGAGGGTCACCTGCGTTTCGCTGCCGCCCAAGTCTATCTGAGCACTGTATTCTGTTCCCGATGAGGCGTTAAAGACCGTGTTGCCGATGATCTGACCCGTGGATCGCTGGAACACAATTCCCGAGACTGTCGTATTGATGACTGTGTTTCCGGTGGCTTCTACATCCCGAGAATAATTATCGATGTAGAGACCCATACCGAAAGCCGCACGCGAGGGATGGCACCCATCCACATTGCCGGGGATATCGACAATGATGTTGTCCCTGAGATGGATGTTATAGACCCCGGTTGCAGCCAGGCTGTCGTCCCCAAACGTGCGAACACCGCCACAGTCGGCTTTGGAATAGCAGGCTTGAGTGATGAAGTTGGATTCAAGAGTTGTCTCAGGGCCGAAAATATCTACACCGTTATAGCCGATCTTCTCAAAGCGGTTGTAACGCAGGATGTTGCCGTAACCCGAATCTAACACTTCATACCTTCTGATCCGTAAACCATCCCCGTTTTCAGTGCATTCGTTCGAAGTGAGACCGCAGCCCATACCGGACCTGCCCAGGTTCTGGATGAGAGCGATGTTGCGGATAATGTTGTCCTCGAACGTGGATTCGGCAAAGTAGCCGGTGATACCGAAAGCATTGGCTCCATCGATGACATTGTTCGTAAACACCAGGTGGTGCCCGCCCCGCAAACCCTTCCTCCCATTCGATGGTCGCTCCAGCCAGCTGCTCAAGTTGACACCCGCTGCGTCCACGTCCTTGATGGTCATATTGCGGACGGTAAGGTGGTGATAGATGTCGTTGTTCATTCCACCCGGGGTGCCGATACCGTGATTGAACCAATTCTTGATCTCCAGGTTATCGAGGATCACGTAGGCTGTGGCAGATCCATCGCTCAGCATGACCCCACCCTGGCGGAGGGTGTCGCCACCCTCCAGGACAACCGACCCCTCGATGTTGCCGGGGGAGCCGACCGTCGAGTACAGGTAGACCCGCCGGTTAACCTCGTCGTAATACCATTCGCCATCTTGATCCAGGGTGCTGCGATGAGAGTTAATAAAGTATCCCCAGCCTGTGCAGTCTGTCCAACCTGATATCAGGCAGGACAGGCCTTGATTCAAGGTCAGTGTCCCGCCGTTCGATGCAGTGACCTGGCGGTCAAGCATTGACCAACGGATATTCTTGATATGGATGATGGCGCCGCTCCAATCGAGGGCGGGCAGCTCGTCATCGGTAATCTGGTCGCCGCCGGCGCTGTGAGCATCCACGAACGAATAGCCTCCGTTGGGCGCATCGATATTGGGCCAGCGCCCCAACCTCAGGCGCTCCCCATTTCGAAACAGCTGGTTGATACCCAGCGGGAACTCTCCTGACGGCAGGTCGGCGCGATAGACATTGCCGGAGTCCAGCACCCACCCGCCAATCGGGCGCGAACCGGATATGACCGGCTTTTCTGCGCAACCGGTGGGATACGAGCTGAACTCGATCGGTGCGGTTTCCGTCCCGGACTTGCTGAGGATCAGCTGTTCAGCCATCCAGATATCGCCGCATTTGAACAAGACACGATCGCCGGGCTGCAAGTCCAGAGCGTTCACCCTGCCAATGGTAGCCAAAGGGCTGCTCTCAGACAGGCCGTCATTGCTGTCATCACCCGTCGAGTTGGAGACATAATAGGTCACCGCGGACGGCAGGGCCGAAACGGGCCGGACCTGCGCTCCCAGGCAGGCGATAAAGGCGACGATGTAAATAATCTTTTTATCGAGCATGATCAACTCCGAACGATCCGATATCCTTATCTGATGATACCCTATACCCTTCTGTGCGGCCCGCTAAAGGGCTCAGCTTGATCAGTATATCGGCTGTAGTTCTTGAGAAACCCTACATTCTTGTTAGGAAAGAGGAATAGCTTGAGGATAATTGTGCCGCGGCTATGATTGGGTGTCGCGGCGGTCGCCCCAGGCGGGTCCCAGCGGCTGGAGGCCGGATGATGCTGAAGCGTATTTGACGCCTCGCAGCGTTCGTGGTAAAATTTCGACCGCTCAACCCTGGGGGTTCGTCTAGTGGTAGGACAGCAGACTCTGGATCTGTATGCCGAGGTTCGAATCCTCGACCCCCAGCCAGGATCGAAAGCCGGATGTGCATCCCGACATCCGGCTTTCGATTTTGACACCCCCCATATTCAGATTCTTCGGTCGCGAAAAGCGCTCCTTCAGGGTGACGTACATTGGCAAATTTGTTATCCCGAACCGACTTTAGATAGATTCCAAAGATCAATTCCGGGCCAGCTCATGGCTCCCAGAAAAGCTGCATCAAGGCAAACACGTACGGCTCCCCGTTCACGTACTCTACGCCTACCAGCCAGTTGCGCCAGTCCAGCTCAATGCCGGGCGAGCCAGGCTTCGCCAGGGAGATGAAATTGATGTTTTTGTAGTCGGCGGGCCACTGGAAGATGTAGCTGTTCGGCCCCAAAGCCGGGTCGTTGCAGGCAGTATCGTATGGGCTGCTCAGCACCTCGTCCAGCTTGGGGAGGACTTCATCCTGGAAAATCCCCGAGATGTCCATGCCGCTCGCCGGCTGGGTGCCCCAATTTACCGGCACCTGGCTGTCGAACAGGCGGGCTGCCTCTTGGGGAGAAAATTGGACCCGATTCCCGGTGCGGAAATAGTTGAGGTTCAGCCCGTGAGCCGGGCTCACCAGTGCAGCCAACTGATCCCCATCCCGGCGGCTCAGCGCGGCTTTCAGGCTTTCGATCAAGGCACCTGCCTGCGGGTCGGCGCAGAACTCGGCCGGGGACTTATATTCTGTGAGATAGCGGGAATTGACCCAGCCGGTCGCGGCATCCGGCAGGCGAATCTCCACCCAGCGCTGGTCGCCAACCGTGCTCTCATCACCGGTGAGGGTGATGCCAATGAAGTCCGGGGCAAGCTGGCCGATGATCTGAGCCTGGGGACCAGGCTGGCTGCGGACATTGAGGATATCATCCGCCGCCACGAGGATGATGGCATAAGTGGTATCTGCCGGCGGACCGCCCTTTTCGAGCGAGGTCGAGGTTGGGGCGGAAGCTGCCGGATTGGGCGCCTTTGGCGGGACCGTAAGGGTGGACACGACGGGCGGCTCGATTGGCGAGGCGGGTATGGGGCTTTCGAGGCCGGACTGGTTTGTGGGGATAGGGGTAGACACAGGCAGCTCTGGGGCGCTCCCCTGCGGGCTGAGCGCCCTGCACGCCAGGGTGAACGCCAGTGCCAGGCTCCATAGAAGGGCGATTTTCGTTATCCGGTTCATCGTTACTCCCATGCTATAATCCTGTCACCATGATCCTGGTCACAGGCGGTACAGGTTTTATCGGACAGGCGCTGGTGCGCAACCTGGTCGAGGCCGGGCAGCCGGTGCGCACCTTGATCCGTCCCTCTATTAAGACGCCCAACCTACCCCTGGGAGTTCCCGTCGAAGTGGCGTTGAGCAGCTTGAACGACGAACGCAGCCTGCGGGCGGCGATGGTGGGCGTGGATATCGTTTACCATTTGGCGGGGGTCGAGCATCGCGGCGCTTACGAGAACCTGGAGGAGGTGGATATCCGCGGCACGCGGGCTGTCGTCGAAGCGGCTGCGGATGCACGCGTAGAGCGCATCTTTTACGTCAGCCACCTGGGCGCCGACCGGGCCTCCGCTTATCCGGTGATCAAGGCCAAGGGCATCGCCGAGGAGTTCATCCGCCGCAGCGGATTGGATTTTACCATCCTGCGCTCGGCAATCGTCTACGGCCCGCAGGATGGGTTCACCACCGGGTTGGTCCGCCTGCTGCACGGTCTGCCCTACATCTTTCTAATCCCCGGCGATGGGAAATCCCTGCTCCAGCCGCTGTGGGTGGAGGACCTGGTCACCTGCCTGGCCTGGGCTCTGGACGATGATACCACCCGCAACGAGACCTACGAGCTGGGCGGCCCGGAATATTTCACTTTCAACCAGCTCCTCGAGCTAGTCATGCAGATCATAGACGTGCACCGGCGGCTGGTACACACCCGCCCGCCCTACGTGCGCTGGCTGACGATCTTTTTGGAAGCGTTGTTGCCCGGATTACCCAGCTCGGTTTACTGGCTGGATTACCTGGCGAGCAACCGCACCTGCGCGCTGGATACCGTGCCGCGCGTCTTCAACCTGATGCCGGCGCGCATGTCGCAGCGCCTCGAATATCTTAAGAACCTGGATTGGCGCCGGTCGATGTATCGCGACCTCATCCGCAGGCGCAGGGCGGTATCCTGAGATGCAGAACAATCTATCATGAAGAGCGATCTGTGATGGAGATCAATCCTTGATGAAAGTCGACCTGCGCCTGCTAGAAGAAGTGGAGGACCTGAAAGCAGTGGAGGACTTGCAGCGCCAGGTATGGACCGGCAGCGAGACCGAGATTGTGCCCGTGCACCTGCTGGTCGCCACCATCCATAACGGCGGGCTGGTGATCGGGGCTTACGACGAGTATGAGCCGGGAGTCCGGCGCCTGGTCGGCTTTGTGTTTGGTTTCCCCGGGATATATACGACGCCGGACGGACCGCGCCCCAAGCATCACTCTCACATGCTGGGGGTGCACCCCTCCTACAGGGACCAGGGGATTGGATTCCTGCTGAAGCGCGCCCAGTGGCAGATGGTGCGCCACCAGGGGCTGGACCGCATCACGTGGACCTTCGATCCCCTGCTCAGCCGCAACGCCCACCTGAATATTACCCGCCTGGGAGCGGTGTGCAGCACTTACCTGCGCTCGGTATACGGCGAGCTGCGCGACGGGACCAACGCCGGGCTGCCGTCCGACCGCTTCATGCTGGACTGGTGGGTGAACTCGGAGCGGGTGAACCGCCGCCTGAGCCGGCGCGCCCGCCCCCCGCTGGACCTGGCTCATTTCCTGGCTGCGGGCGCTGAGGTGCTCAATCCGACGCACATCGAAGGCGGCAAATCTGCCGGGGGAGATTTCGCCCGCCCGGGGGAGTACATCCCGGGTGAGAGCGAGCCGGACCCGGAGGAGCAAGTGGTCCTGCTGGTCGAGATCCCTGCCGACTACCCCTCGCTAAAAGCGGCAGATGCGGAGCTGGCGATCGCCTGGCGTATGCACATACGCACAGTCTTCGAGAGCTTGTTCCAGGGCGGTTACCTGGTCACCGACTTCGTCCACCTGCCCGGCACACACCCACGCAGCTTTTATGTCTTGTGCTATGGAGAGAGCACCCTGCCGCTAATATGAAAATCGACCGGATTACCCTTACCCATTTGCGCATGCCGCTGGTCAACCCGTTCGAAACTTCATTTGGACGGATCGAGAGGCGCGACTGCATCCTGTTGGAGGTTGCCAGCGAAGGACTGCTGGGCTACGGCGAATGCGTCGCCGACCGCGACCCGGGGTATTCGTATGAGACAGCCGGTACCGCATGGCATATCCTGGGAGATTTCATCGCCCCGGCGATTTTGGGGAAGGATGTCCGGTCGCCTGGGGAGTTCCAGGAAAGGGTGAGCGGCGTGCGCGGCCACCAGATGGCGAAAGCCGGCCTGGAGATGGCTTTGTGGGACCTGATGGGCAAGCGGGAGGGCCGCTGCCTGCGCGATCTGTTCGGCGGCGTCCGGGAGCGGGTCGAAGTGGGCGTGTCGGTGGGCATCCAGGCCTCGCCGGAGGCGCTGGTGGAGGTTGTGGCGGGCTACGTGAGCCAGGGCTACCGGCGCATCAAGATCAAGATCAAGCCCGGGCGGGATGTAGCGGAGGCGAAAGTTTTGCGTATAGCCTTTCCGGACATGCGCCTGCAGGTGGATGCCAACTCTGCCTATACCCTGGAAAACGCCGACCGCCTGAAGCCACTGGATGACCTGGACCTGCTGCTGATCGAGCAGCCTCTGGCGGAGGACGACCTGTGGGACCACAGCCGCCTGCAAGCCAGGCTTTCCACGCCCATTTGCCTGGACGAGAGCATTCTCTCCGTACGCCACGCCCGGCAGGCGCTGGAGATGAGAGCCTGCCGGGTGATCAACATTAAGGCCGGCAGGGTGGGGGGGCTCAGCGAAGCGGTCGCTATCCACGATCTGTGTTCCAGCCAGGGTGTGCCGGTCTGGTGCGGCGGCATGCTGGAAACCGGCGTGGGCCGCGCCGCCAACCTGGCCCTGGCATCACTGCCCGGCTTCACCCTGCCCGGCGATATATCCGCCTCCGACCGCTACTACACCCAGGATATCACCCACGAGCGCTTCAACCTCAACCCGGACAGCACCATCGACGTGCCGGACGCTCCCGGGCTGGGCGTGACAATCGACCCGCAGGCGCTCGAGCGATTCACAATAGATCGCCTTGTGATCGGGGGGATATAGGAAAAGATTGAATCGATCACATCCGCGTCGGATTCGCGAAAATACATTGAACCGCAAAGGGCGCGAAGATTTTGCAGGCAAGGATGGAACTTCCGCCGATAGAGCGTCTCCCTAACTGTCCGCCTGAAATTTGTTAGTAGTTCCCCCTCGGTTTTGTTGCTTTTTAAAACACAGTGGGCTATACTTTTCTTAACTGAGGAGGAAATATGCGCATCTACGATATCACCCTGAAACTGGCTCCGGATATGCCCACCTGGCCTGGCGATCCCCCGGTCGAGGTCAAACAGCTCCAATCGATGGAAGCAGGGGCGGATAACAATCTCTCGTATATCAGCATGTGCGTACACGCCGGCACCCACGTGGATGCTCCCTATCATTTCCTGGGGGGCGATACCCTGACGGTCGATCAGCTGCCCCTGAAGACCCTGACCGGGAGGGTGTATGTCCTCGAGATGCCGGATGTCAATCTGATCACTGCCCAGGCTTTGGTGAAGGCGGATATCCCGCCCCGCACCCGCCGCCTGATCTTCAAGACGCGCAACTCCCAGATTTGGACCCATCCCTACCGCAATTTTGAGACTGATTACGTCGCCATCAGCCCCGACGGTGCCCAGTTCCTGGTGGAACGCGGCGTCAAGCTGGTCGGCGTGGATTACCTGTCTGTTGCTCCGTACCAGGACAGCAATCACACCCACCAAACCCTTCTCAAAGCAGGGGTGGTGATCATCGAAGGCCTGGATCTTTCGCAGGTCTCGCAAGGACGCTACAGCCTGTACTGCCTGCCACTCAAGCTGGCTGGCGGTGACGGCGCTCCGGCGCGCGCCATTTTAATCGGGGTGTAAGGGGTTGCTTTGATCGTTGTGGTGATGCTTCGCTGCGCTCAGCAAGATATTCAATGATCGCTATGAAATCTAGAGTCTGGCTCGCGGGTCTGGTTTTATTTTGTCTCGTGTTCATCAGCTCAGCCTGCCGCAGCCAGGCGACTCCCGAAGGAGAGGTGGATATGTCAATCCAGGTGACGAGCAGCGCCTTCAAAGAGGGCGAGAATATCCCCCGCAGGCATACCTGCGACGGGGAGGACCTGTCCCCGGCGCTGAGCTGGTCGGGAGTCCCACAGGGGACAGCCAGCCTTGCGCTGATCGCCGATGACCCCGACGCCCCGGTGGGCACCTGGGTGCACTGGGTGGTTGCCGACCTGTCCCCCGAGCTGTCCGGCTTGCCGGAGGGCGCAGCCGGGTTGGGTGTGGATGGGGTGAACGGGTTCCGCAAAACGGGCTACGGCGGCCCTTGCCCGCCGAAAGGATCGACCCACCGCTATTATTTCAAAGTATATGCGCTGGATAAAAAATTGGGTTTGAAATCCGGCATGACCAAATCGGATGTGGAGAAAGGCATGCAGGGGCACATCCTTACCCAGGGGCAGCTCATGGGCCGCTACAGCCGGTGACGGCTCCAGGTCAGTCTACAGCCGTTTAGCCGGTTCATCCATGATCCCGGGCCCGGGCAGGGTCGCCCCGCCGTCGACCACGATGATCTGCCCGCGGATCATGCTCGCCGCCGGGGTGCACAGGAAAGCCACCACCTCGGCTACCTCCTGGGGGGTGACCAGCCGTCCAGCAGGGGTGTGCGCCAGCGCTTTGGCGATGATATTCTCCTGGCTCTGCATTGAATCGAAGTGTTTGAGGGCGTCGGTCAGCACGATACCCGGCGAGACGGCGTTGACGACGATACCCTCACGAGCCAGCTCTACTGCCAGATAGCGCGTCACCGCCTCCAGGGCGGCTTTGCTCGCCCCTACAGTGACGTAGTCCGGCAGCACCCTGGATGAGCCCGGGCTGGTCAGGCTGACGATTGCACCGCCGCGGCGCGTCTTCATCAGCGGCGCGGCGCGCTGGGCGGCAAAGAGCAGCGAGCGGGCGTTGATGTTCATCGTCCAATCCCACCCCTTGGAGCGCTGCTCCATCGCCGGGCGGTTATAGCCCGATGCGGCGTTGTGGATCAGGAAATCCAGCCCTCCAAATGTGCTCTCGACTTCATCGAAAAGCCGGTCAAGCTCGTCGATCTCTCCTATATTGGCTTTGACCACCAGCGCCCGCCGACCCAACGCACAGATCTCGGCGGCGGTCTCCTCCGCCGGGAGGCGGTTGCGGAAGAAGTTCACCACCACGTCTGCCCCGAGGGAGGCGAAGTGGATGGCGATGGCGCGCCCGATGCCGCGCCCGGAGCCGGTCACCAGGGCGATTTTGCCTGCGAATGGATGCTCGAGGTTGGGTCTGTGTGCGCCCATGAGGCAATTATAACCCTGTGGATCCAGCCCTAACCCCGGCTGCAAAGAACGCAGCTTTCCCCTCTCCCGAGTTCGGGAGAGGGGAACCGAGGCCGCGAATTGGGCGAATGAGGCAATTGACGATTTGGAAATGCGAGGATGGAGGGACGAGATTCGATACGCTCCACCCGATACAGCTACATTCGTTGAGAGGGGAACCAGTCCATGAATAACGCAAATAGGCATGCAAGAGGCGCTCACTGATACCACCCAGCAGCCAGTCGGCTTTTCAGATATGCAATTCAATTGCATTCTGCTTGATCTTCCTATATACTGAGTAGCAAAAGAACTCCCCTCTCCAGAAAAGCGAGGTGTTATATGAGGCTACCCAGGCGCATTTCTAATTTAATCATCGCCGCAGCATTCCTGATAACACCCTTATTCCCTGGCGAGGCCGCAAGCTTCATCCCCATGTCACCGGAAACGATCACCACTCCCCCTGCGGAGAGCCAACCCAGCCAGGTTACGGGCCCCGGCGCGCTGCGCTTCCAGGCGCAACCCCGCACTCTATTCACCACACCCGTAGCCACCGCTCCTGGTCGCATGGGTGTGGTGAAGCAATTCGAAGAGACATCTTTCTATTTCAACCACACCGATTTCATCAGCCCTACCCTGGGATGGGCGGTTGGCTTGCCCCATTGGGATCAGGCATCGGGGGTCTATACTGGCACCCTGCTCAAAACAACCGATGCGGGCGAGAGTTGGATCACCCTGACGGTGGGTCTGGCTGAAACATTAAACGGAGTGTCCTTCGTGGATGAATACAACGGTTGGGCGGTAGGCACGCGGGGGACTATCGTACACAGCGCCGATGGCGGCTTGCACTGGGTCCAGCAGGCCGTCCCCACTGTGGATGAATTTCGCAGCGTGGTCTTTGTTAGCGCTAGCGCCGGGTGGGCGACCAGCGTGCGCATCAACCACTATGACCAATGGGGTCATCCCGACGATTGGCGCGCCAGCTTGTGGCACACCAGTAACGGGGGCGCCTCCTGGGAAAAACAAAGCATCCCAGGCGAGGCGGCGATCTTAAACCGGTTAGATTTTGTGGATGCAAATACAGGCTGGGCAGTGGGCGTCAAATACACCGGTGATGACGCCTACGGGCGTCCCACCCACCGGGCAGTCATCTACCATACCGCCAACGGCGGGTCTAACTGGACGGAGCAAACCTATGCCGCCGAAGAAGCCCGCATCACCTTCACTGCCGTCGATTTCATCGACGACCTGCATGGTTGGGTGGTCGGCTTTCACCATGTTTTTGCCGCTCCGGAGGGAGTCATCTTCCACACGCAGGATGGCGGGCAGACCTGGGAACGCCAAAGCCCCAATCATAATCTGATGGACGTCCAATTTATCGATGCTCTGCGCGGCTACACCGTCGGGTTCGACTATATCGGCGCCCAGGGACCGCCAGTGCTGCGCACGCAGGACGGCGGCGCCACCTGGGAAAAAGTAGTGATGCGCAACAACGACCTGGAAGGCTTGTATGCAGTGAATGTATCGGGAGAGCGCGTCGTCGCCTTGGGCGATCACGATTTCCAGGCGATATCCAGCGACCCCTGGGGATATTACGAGCCGCCACTGGGTAAAAACCTTTTCACCCAGGAATATATTAATGTCCACTACACTTTCCAGGATGTGTTCTTTGCGGATGCTCTGCATGGGTGGGCGGTGGGCAGCCGCAGCTTCCTGCCCGATCATTCGGGCCAAGTGATTTTCCACACCAGCGATGCAGGCCAGACATGGCACAAACAGTACGAGCAACCCCCGCTGCTCGACACGTTATTCAGCGTCTTCAGGCTGGATAGCGTCTTTTTCATCGACGACCAAACGGGCTGGGCGGTGGGCATGTCGGAATACGATCAGAGCCATGATCAGCGCTGGGCGATCCTTTTTACCGATGACGGTGGTCAGACCTGGCAAGAACAAGGCAACGAGCTCAACGTGAATCTCGCCCCAGAATTTTTGGATGTCCAGTTCCTGGACAGCCAGCATGGCTGGGCTTTGGAGGATGGTCACTATGACCCGGATTCCGACGAGATGACTATCTACCTGGCGAGCACCCAGGACGGTGGTCAAAATTGGGAGTGGGTTAACACCCACATTACGGGCAGCCTTAGCGTCGGATTCGCCCTGGTTCAAGGCGCGCTGGACATAGTAGACCCAGAACACATCTGGGCAGTGGGCGGGCTGGGTCAGGTGATTCACACCAGCGACGGCGGCGCAAACTGGATCACCCAGACACTCACCTGCGATTGGCCGATCTGTGTTAAGCGCCTGTTCGATGTAGACTTTGTCGATATCCAGCAAGGTTGGATTGCCGGAGAGGGGCTATACCACACCAGCGACGGCGGCAGCCACTGGGAGATGCGCCCGATGGATTATAAAGTCGATTTTCACGACGTGCAATTTCTCGATCCCCTACACGGCTGGCTCGCCGGGGACAAGGGTGTGATCCTTTACTCGGACAACGGCGGCGCAAGCTGGCAGTTAGCTGCTAATCCAGAGAGCAGCGCAAACCTGCGCGGCATGTACTTTACCGGTGCCCACCAGGGCTGGTTGGTTGGCGAAAACGGTACAATATTAACGACCGTAGAGCTTCCTTTCGAGACCTTATTCTTGCCGCTGGTGACGAGATAATTGCGTTGGCTCCCGCGTAGACTCCAACACATTCCTTCACTGTGCTGGTGCCGTAAGGTGGGCGCAGCCTAGCGGCGTCCAATCGAAATAATTGCCGATGTTTGATGTGGTCATGCCACCTTGTGTGGATTTCACCCGCTTTCCGCACAGGTCCTCTACCACCCTTGAAAACAAGTGCATTTGTTCATTGTCCTAACCGGAGAACTGTGCCTCTCGGTCGAGCATGATCGTGACCTGATTGCCAGGAAAAACGAGGCGCTTACTCGTAGCGCAGCGCCTCGGCTGGCGTGACCTGCGAGGCCTGCACGGCGGGCAGCCAGGTTGTCAGCAGGGTCATGGCGTACGCCAGCCCAGACACGAAGACGATTTCCTTCCACGGTACCTGGAAGGTAAGACCCGGTATCTCGGTAGCCATATCCGTGATCATTTGAGAGGCCGGGATCAACGCCAGGCCGACTCCCAGGCCAATGCCTAACAGGGATACGAAGGATGACTCGATCAAGAAGATCCAGCTCACCATCTCGCGCTGGAACCCCAGGGCGCGCAGCATGCCGATCTGCTGGCGCCGCTCCACGACGGAGCGCGTGCTGATGACCCCTAGTGCGGCAACACCGACCACCAGGCCAACCGTCATAAAGCCCAACAGAAGCTGCTGGAACACGAGCTGTATCGCCATTGAGTCGCGCAACTCCTTAATCAAATCGACACTTTCCAGGCCATTCTTCAGAAAGGCGCTCTCCAGCGCGGCGCTGGTCGAGGCTGGATCGGCACCCTCTGCCAGACGGACGAAGTACGTTGGTGCCGGCAGCTCGAGGTTCAGCCCTTTTTCCAGCGTCTCCTGCGAGGTCATCAGGCCGTAGCCCGTGATCGCCGACTGCTCGAGAACACCGATAACGGTCACTTCGAAGGTCGCTTCGGTGTTCGGCTCGCGCACTTCCAGCCGGATCGGCTTCATCGTCTCGTCCTCGAGGTAGACGCCCTGCAGACTGAACTCTGGTCCGCCGATCACGATGTTGGTGCTCGTGCGGGAGGGCACGGCAAGACGGTCCACTACGGCGTAGCCGGGTTTGTCGCGGACCGTCTCCCAGATCTCAGCCGCAGTCGTGTAGCCCTCCGCCATGACGCCGATACCATAGTCGACGTTCTTCAGGTAAGCGTCGTCTGCGGCCTGAATTGGGTAATCTGCCCAGCGCCAGGCTTGCCCCTGTCTGACCTCGACAGGCAGGTTGATCAGGGAGGCGATCACGGCGTAGTCCACCGGGCGCAGACCCGGCTGTGTGGTGATGGCGCGTGAGAGATCATCCACCGGATTATTGCTGCTGTAGTCCATCCTCAGGTCGAAGCCGCCCGTAAACTGTTCTGTATCGGTCAGGACGATTTCATTCACCTTGAAAAGCGCCGCCATGAATATCACGCTAAACATGATGACGGCGAATATAGAGATCGTCATCCCTGTGCGGAAGCGGTTGGACAGCGGATAGGCGATGGCCATGCGGAGCACCGGCGCAAAACGCGGTGAACGCCCCAGGATCAGCAGGATCAGGCGCAGCAGCAGGTCGGTGTTGAACATAATCACCAACACGGCTCCGGAAACGATCAGGATCCCAGAGATGAAGAGCATCTCTGGGCCGCCGCTCATATCCGGCACTCCGAAGATATCTTGCAGGTAGCGATTGGGCAGCGACCAATAAACCGTCAGCGCCAGCCCCATCAGTGTATATGTGATCCGGTCCAGGAGGGTGACCACGTTCCAGGACCGGCGGCGGGCAAGCCGCCGGAACAGCGGGCTCAACAGTCCACGCAGCAACAGCGCGCCGCCGATGATAACGAAGGATACACCCAAACTGTACGCGGCGGCATTGGTGTTCTGGAGGCCAACCGACGTCAGAAGCAATCCCAGCAGCAGCGTGAACGGCCCGCCTGTAAACCCTAACCACACCAGCCGCAAAATACTGACCGGCAGGCCGATCAGCCAGAGGCGCAGAGCGTGGATGAGACGCAGACGGAAGAGCGCCCGGAAGCCATCGGCCACGATTCGGAACGGCGCCAGCAGGCGGTCCCGCAGGTAGCTCGGCGGCCGCGGCGGCTCCGGCAGATCGCGGATGGCGGACACAATGTTCAGATGGCTGACGCGATTGGCGGAGAAGAGCACGGTGGCGAAGGTCACCAGCATGCCGAGCGAGTAAGACACCAGCAGGCTGCGCAGGCTGACGTTCGGGCGAATGGCGAGACCTACGTCCGTGAACGCCTGACCCAGCGTGAATGCGATGATCAGCCCGGTCGCTACGCCCAATGCTACACCTACGGCGGCTGCTGTCAGGTCGTAGGCCGTCCCCTCGAAAACGAACATTTCCACCAGGTGGCCACGCTGGGCACCAACTGCCCGCGTCATACCCATCTCAGACTTGCGTTCGGCAGCCAGCATAACGAAGATCAGGAAAATCAGCACCACCCCGGCTGTGATACCGAACAGGCCGGCCACGATGAAGATGGTGGTGAAGGCGCTGGCAGCCAGGTCGCTTGTGTCCAATGTATCGCGCTTGCTGTCGTCCACGACCAGCTCGGAAAGATCGCCGAACAATCTCGACAGCCGGTCGCGCAGCGGCTCGCTGCCCCAACCGGCGTCGGCAAGGATGGACTGCACATGATCGGCCAGGCCTTCGTCGGCCAGCAGGCTGCGCGTCTCCGGCGACAGGCCGCCGGATTCCAGGCCGCCCGCCAGGGCCAACAGATCTGCTTGTGTGTTGCCCTCCTCACGCTCCGCCGCCGTTCGTAGCGCCTGGACCACGGCGGGATCACGCCTCAGAAAGGCGTAAAGCTGCGCGGCCACCTTGGGGTCGCTCAACAGCCCGCGCAGGTAAGTGGTTACCTCCTGGCTGTGCGCCGCGCCATCCAGCGCATCGCCCTGGTTAGAGACAACGATCATATTGATGTTACCGTGCTGGTCAAACATTCTCTGGGCCTGGCGCAGGTTGACGAGCATGCGCGGCTCCTCGCCCTGCGCGGCGATA
>Ga0209253_10002655_pt1 | contig 15831 bp, 11 predicted proteins | sample FrelakmetBRP12BR_FD_187145 | JGI IMG/M metagenome (GOLD analysis project Ga0209253, IMG submission 187145) | Freshwater lake sediment microbial communities from the University of Notre Dame, USA, for methane emissions studies - BRP12 BR (SPAdes)... | ecosystem: Environmental > Aquatic >...
ACTGTTTGCGAGGACCTCAATCGTAGTTTATGAGCATATTGTCCAAATACGTACTCCAGGAGTTCTACAGGCTCTTTGCCTTTTGCGAAGCCCTCTTTGCGTTTCTTTTCCTCACCGTGGACTTCCTGCAGAAGATCGACAATTTCATTGAAGCGAAGGCGACGAAGGCGGCTGTTCTGCTGTACTTTCTGTACAAAGCCCCTTTTATCATGGTGAACATGGTGCCGCCGGCGGTTCTCATTTCAGTGATCGTCATGTTTTCATCGATGAAGAAAAAGAACGAACTGACCGCACTCCGAACCTCTGGGCTCAGTCTCTTCACGCTTTCCAAAACCATGATGCTGGGGTCCCTGTTCATTGTGGCCGGGATGTTCCTGGTTTCAGAAACGGTTGTGCCCTACACGAGTTCCAAAGGCAACAGCATCTGGAATGTGGATGTCCAAAAGCAGGATCCCGGGCTTTTCTACGGGAAAGAGGAAATCTGGTACCGCGGGGGCAACGCGATCTACTGGATCCGGCAGTTCAATCCCAAAGAGAAAACCATGGGAAACCCGAGTTTCTATTTTTTTGACAGTGGGTTTCGTGTGGTGAAGAGGATTGAGGGCCGCAAGGGGATCTGGGAAGGCAGCACCTGGAGGATCGAAAACGGAATCATCCAGGAGCTGAAGGAAGACGGCCAGTATGGCTTTACAAAGTTTGATGTCTATTCCCTTGATCTTCGGGAGACGCCCGAAACGTTTATGAGGGGGACGAGAAAACCGGAGGAGATGAGCTACTGGCAACTCAAGCGCTATGCGGAAGCGGTGCGGCAAGAAGGCTATGACAATGCAAAATATCTTGTGGACATGAACATCAAACTTGCCTTTCCCTTCATCAGCCTGATTCTTCTCACCATTGGGATTCCTCTGGCCCTCAGCGTGAAGAAGGGCGGAACCCCTCTGGCCGTGTCCATAGGCATGGCCGTGTGTTTTCTCTATATCCTCGTTCTGGGCCTTTCCCGATCCCTGGGGCTGGCCGGCGTTTTGCCTCCCCTTTTCTCTGCCTGGTTGGCCAATTTCCTGTTTCTTTTTCTTGGAGTCTACATGATGATCCACATGGAAAGATAAGATGCGCACCAGACACAGAGAGCACAGAGAAAAGCTTTTTCATTTGCCGGGAGATACCGGCAAATGAAGAGGTTCTGAACGGAATACCAAAACAAACAGTTTTCAAAACGTTAATCGCAGTGAGGCTATTTTCGCTTTTCGGTATCCCTGCCTGCCGGCAGGCAGGTCCCGAAAGGCGAAAAACCCTCTGAGTCCTCCGTGCCTCCGTGGTGAATACTGGGTATTGGGCTTTCAGACTATGGAAAAAGAACCCATTAGAATTTTGAGAGTCATTGCTCGCCTCAACATCGGCGGGCCTGCGATCCAGGCCGTCACCTTGAGCGACCTTTTCTCAAAAGGTCGTTTTCGGACCCGTCTGGTTTGCGGGCAGGTCGGCACTCATGAAGGGGACATGTCTTACCTGGCATCCTCCCGACAAGTGGATCCTGTGGTTCTCCCATGCCTCAGAAAAGAAATATCCGTCCTCGATGACCTGAGATCGTTTTCCGAACTTAGAAAGACCATCAGCGAATTCAAACCCCATATTATTCACACCCACACAGCGAAAGCAGGAACCCTGGGAAGGCTGGCCGGAATCAGTCTGAATGCTCAGAAGATTCTTGGACAAAAGATCAGGTTGGTCCACACCTTTCACGGCCACGTGTTTCACAGTTACTTCAGCTCTCTGATGACTTTCGCCTTCATAAAGATTGAAAGGTTTCTTGCACGGTTCACCGACCGGATCATCGCCATCAGCGCTTCCCAGGAAAGAGACATTTGCGAGAACTACAAAATCGCCAAACCTCATCAGGTCCAGGTTGTCCCCCTGGGATTTGATCTTTCGGGTTTTGAAAGGCTCAGTCCACCGACGCCCCACGGGGTTTTCTCTGTGGGAATCATCGGTCGACTGGCCGCTGTGAAGAACCATCGAATGCTTTTTGAGACGGTGAAGAGTCTGAAAGACCATGGGGCGGACCATGCTTTCAAGTTCTTTGTGGTGGGAGATGGGGAACTAAGAGAAGAACTGACCCGGGAGGCCAAAGCGCTCGGGATAGGAAAAAATGTCCTCTTCACGGGTTGGCAGAAAGAGATGCCGGGGGTCTACCAGGGACTCGATGCCGTGGTGATCACCTCCCTCAATGAAGGAACACCGGTGAGCCTTATTGAAGCCATGGCTGCCGCTAGACCTGTCATCGCCACGGATGTGGGCGGAGTCAGGGACCTCATGGGAGAGATTGACACGGAAAGAGGAGAGGGCTATAAACTGGCTCGCCACGGTATTCTCGTACCCTCGGAGGACAGAAAGGCCCTGGCTGAGGCTCTGCTTTTCGCGCTCAGGGAGAAAAGCTTGACGATTGAGATCGCTGAGCGGGCGAGAAAACACGTGCTGCGGAAATATCCCCTGGAGAGGCTCGTCAGAGACATGGAGGCTCTTTATGAGGGATTGGTCAGGTCTTAGTGATTCACCAGGAGCAGAGAGCACAGCACGGGATAGCCACAACCAATTTTGAAGCACAAAATCCTGGCGGCTTCCTAAGAAGTCGTCACTCCGGTGAAAACCGGAGTCCAGAGGTCCTGAAACTGGTTGAATAAACTGGATTCCGGCTTTCGCCGGAATGACACAAAATGGTGGTTTCCGGCTTTGTTCGAATAGATCAACGTTAGTAGTAAGGAGAAACGTTTTTATTCTCATGATCATGGAAAACCTTTTGGTTTATAATTTTCTCGCCTTTATGGGGGCCCTTGTGCTTTCTCTGTGTTTGACGCCCCTGGTGAGATCGTTTGCCCTTCGCACGGGCCGGGTTGCTGTTCCCAAACACACCCGGTGGCACAAGAAGGAAACCGCGCTGATGGGAGGAGTCGCCATCTTCCTGTCCACCATGGCATTGTGGCTTGTCGCGGCTTTTGTCCTGGGCTGGAACCATTTCGGAAAACCCTTTATCCCCATCGCTCTTTGCGCTTCAGGAATGTTTCTGCTGGGACTGATCGATGATCTGCGCACCATGGATCCGCAGCACAAGCTTGCCGGCCAGATTGTGCTCACGGCCATTCTGGTCTTCCTCGGTTTCAGGCTCGAATGGACCTCTTACAAGACCATCAATCTTTTTCTTTCCATTTTATGGATTGTGGGGATCACCAACGCCTTCAACCTCCTCGACAACATGGACGGGCTCTCGGCGGGCGTTGCCTTCATTGCCGCCCTGTTCACCTTTTTGCTCCATATTTCCAGCCCCAGCGCGGTCTCTCTGGCGGCTGTTCTTCTCATGACCGCCTCCTACCTCGGAGCTCTCCTGGGATTTCTGGTTTACAACTTCAATCCCGCTTCCATTTTCATGGGTGATGCGGGGAGCCTTTTTATCGGCTTTGTGATGGCCTGCCTCATGACCATGGGAGGTGCAGGGCAGGCCGTGGGAGGGAACGCCGCCAACCTTCTGTCCGTGATCGCGATCCCCATCCTCATTCTTTTCATCCCCATCGTGGATACAGGGTTCGTGAGTTTCATGCGGAAGCTCTTCAGCCGGCCTATCTCTCAGGGAGGGAAGGACCACTCCTCGCACCGGATGGTGGCGATCGGCCTTTCGGAGAGAAAAGCCGTATTGGTCCTTTACGGCTTTTCTGTGGCTTCGGGGTTGATCGCTCTTGCGATACGGCACCTGAACGTCAGTCTGACCCTGGCGCTGATCGCGTTTTACCTTCTGTTTGTCCTTTTCTTCTGGATCTACCTGGGAAGGGTCAAAGTCTACTCAGAGAAATCGATTCTCTCCGAAGAAAGCACGAATGTCCTCACTCCCATCCTTGTGCAGATCACTTACCGAAGGAGGCTCTTTGAAGTTCTGCTCGATGTGGTGCTCATCTCTGTTTCTTATTACACCGCGTACCTTCTTCGTTTTGAAGGACAAGTAGGAGAGGACTTCGACTTTTTCCTGAAGTCCCTCCCGATCATGCTCGCCTGCCAGACCTTCTCCTTTTATATCATGGGAGTCTACCGGGGGATATGGGAAAGCACAGGCGTCAAGGACTTGATCGGATATGTCAAGGCGATTTCCATCGGCGCGGTGATGCCCATGCTCATCCTGCTTTTCATCTACCGGTTCCAGAGTTTTTCCAGAGCCGTCTTCGTCATTTACTGGGGCGTCATGCTCATCCTGGTCTCCTTGTCCAGGCTTTCCTTTCGACTCCTGGACGAGGGGGTTCGCATTCCGAGTCGCAAAGGAGATCGCGCTATCATTTATGGAGCAGGAATCGGAGGTCAATTCGCCCTGAAGGAAATCCAGAGCAATCCTGATCTCGGCCTTCAACTGGTCGGCTTTGTGGATGACAATCCCAGACTTCGGGGAAGAAAGATCAAGGGTTACCCGGTCCTTGGCGGCCAGAATGAACTGGAGGACATCTTTCGAGGGTATGATATAAAAAAAGTCATCATATCATTCAGACAGGAGGGTGAGGAGAAGGCTAACGAGATCAGGCTCCTGTGCCGTAATCTGGGGGCGGAGATAGATGTGAAACAGATGAGGCTGACGATCAGCTGACCATTTCCGGAATGAATCACATGAAAACCCCTTCCGCCACTCCGGGGATACATCCTCTAGCGGCCTATATACCCGGACCTGTTGAGCGCTTTGGCAGACGTCTCAAGGTCGAGTACCTTGGAATGGCCTCTGTTTATTCGATCATTGCGCTTTTGTTTTTCGGTGATTTTTCTTCTTGGTACAAAACGATCCTGGCCACTCTAGGGGCCTTCTTTCTCTTCTTGGGGCTTAAGAAGAAAACAGAGGATCACCTTGTCGGCTCCCTTGTTCTCTTTGCTGCGGTGAGTGTCGCGCAGGGCCCGATTCACTTTACCGAGTGGGTTGTCCCTTACATGCTTTTCGGGTTGGCTGTCTTCACCATGGAAGGATACCGGGAGAGGCGGCCCACGCGAATCTATGCCCTGCCGGCGTTGTTCTTGGGTTGGTCTCTGGCAGATTCATCCTGGTGGTTGGGCCTGGCATTCGCTGCCTTGTACCTGGCTTTTCCCCGTGCCGAAAAACCGCACCTTCGGCGCCATCTCGCTTACGTGGTGATCCTCAGCCTCTTGCTAGGCTTTTCCGCTCATGCCCTATCTTATGGATCCATCGGTTCTTCGTTCCGGTTTTTTCCGTCAGGCCACGTGTCTCTCGATCGCACGGGACTGGAGGTGCTGGTGGCCATAGGGGTTCCCACCCTCTTGTGCCTTGCGCTTTACTGGAAAAGGCTCGTAGCACCCCACCGATGGAACACATTGCTCTTTGCCTGTCTTGCTCCCTGGGACGGTCGGCTCTCGGCTCTCTTCGGTATGGTTGCAGCGGTTCTTCTTTGTGCGACCGTATTCAGGGACAGCGTGGATTCTCCCAACATGCGTCCTTTTTTCAAACATTTTGAGTGGCACTATTTCTGGTATGTTTTCGCCGTCGCGTTATGGGCGGTTCTGAGCCGGTGGGGAATAACATCTGGTTGGTTAATGTGAGGATCCGAGGCGCGTCCCCGTTTAATGATTGACAATCTTTTTATGCTTCCTATAAAAGATGAGCCAGCCTCTTGCTTTTCAATATGTTGGAAAAACAGCGAAAAAGGAGTTATTAATCGTCTCGAAATAGTATTGACGGATCGCTCCCCCTCACCCCCGTATCAGGTACGGGGCAGGCTCTGCCCTCTCCCCCAGGCTTGGGGGAGAGGGTTGGGGTGAGGGGGTTTATGCGTGTCAAGACAAATATAGGAACTTTCATATAGGCCTCGCAAAGTAAGGAGACGGCATGGACTACAATCTTTCGATGGAGCAGGAGATCCTCCGAAACTCAGTTCGCCAGTTTGCGGAAAAAGAAATCAAACGGGTGGCCAAGGAGCTCGATGAGAAGGAGGAGTTTTCCTATGATACGATGAGGAAGATGGGCGAGCTTGGACTTTTCGGCATGTTTGTGTCTGAGAAGTATGGCGGCCAGGTCATGGATTACGTCTCCTACATCATCGCCACCGAAGAGGTGGCCCGGGTCGATCAATCTCATGCCGCAACCATCGCGGCAGGGAATTCCCTGGGCATCGGCCCTCTCTACTATTTTGGAAATGAGGAGCAAAAGCAAAAGCACCTTCCTAAGTTATGCACAGGGGAGTCCCTGTGGGGGTTCGGACTGACAGAGCCGAATGCAGGCTCGGATGCGGGAAACAGCCAAACCACGGCGATCTTGGACGGGGATGAGTGGGTCATCAACGGGAGCAAGATTTTCATCACCAATGCCGCCACTCAGATTACCACCGGCGTGACCTGCCTTTGCAGAACAGGGACAAAGGCAGAGGGCCGGCCCGAGCTTTCCTGCATCCTTGTCGAAGCAGGCACGCCGGGGTTCGTGGCCAAGGAAATGCATGGAAAGATGATGTGGCGTGGTTCGAACACGGCCCAGCTCTTTTTCGACGATTGCCGGGTTCCCAATGAAAACCTTCTCGGGCCTCGAGGGCAGGGGTTTTATCAGATGATGCAGACCTTGGATGGGGGACGTTTGTCCATCGCTGCCATGGGGCTCGGAGGGGCGCAGGGCTGCTTTGAACTGGCCATGAAATACAGCAAGGAACGGGTCCAATTCGGAAAACCGATCGCTACCTACCAGGTGAATGCATTCAAACTGGCGGACATGGCCCTTGAAATCGAGTGCGCCCGCCTTCTCCTTTACAAGGCGTGCTGGCTGAGAGACAACGACAAAGCCTTCCGAAAAGAAGCCGCCATGGCCAAGCTCTACTGCTCGGAGGTGATGTACCGATGCGCAAACCATGCGGTCCAGCTCCACGGCGGTTATGGACTGATGAAGGAGTATGATGTCGAGAGGTTCTACAGGGATCAGAAACTGCTGGAGATCGGGGAAGGGACATCGGAAGTGCAGAGAATCGTTATTTCAAGACTGATCGGAGCGGTGTGAGAAACGGTTCAAGGGTGACGGCACCCTTCGACAAAGCTCAGGGCAGGCAAGGCGCACGGAGAGGAAAGCTGGAACAGGGATCATGGCCTTTTGAGGGGTCCGCCACCAAATCCTGCACCGCAAGTCAATTGCTTACGGCTCCTAAACGAATGAGCGCCAGCTGATCAAATCATGTTAGATTATATCCTCGGCAAAGATCTTGCCCACTATGTCAAAGCCCATCGGGGCTTGCTGATCTGCTCCCTTGTCCTCACGGGGCTGTCAACGCTTTTCGTGGTGATTCCTGTTTATCTCATTCAGCCTTTCATAGACGAAGGGATGAAAAGCGGGATAGACCCTGTCACCTGGAAGATCCCCTGGGTGGCCCTTCATTTTGAGGGAGGGTTTTCCTGGAACCGGACGGAGGTTGTCCTTCTTGAGGGGGTTTCCCCCAATCGGCTCGTTTTCGTCTTGGCTTCCATCGCCTTCTTGTCGATGCTCATTAAGTCTGTGATCGGGTATGTGAGTGAGCTCGCTTCTGCCGCCTTCTCCAACAGAGCCATCCGGTCCGTTCGCATGGATCTCTTCGGAAAATTCGTCTCTCTTCCCCTTGGATTCTACCATAAGGAAAAAACAGGCGAGCTGATTTCAAGGTCCACGGCGGATTTGACGGTCATGCAGGAAAGGATCTCCAACATCCTTATCGGTCTGATTCAGTATCCTCTGACGGCTGTCGTTTTCCTCGCCTTCCTGCTCTTTTCCAATTACACACTCACCCTGCTCGTGTTCTTGGCTTTTCCGTTGATTGTGGGGCCCGTGCGGCTGTTCGGGAGAAAGGTCAAAAAGCATTCGTCAAGGGTCCAGGAGAATACCTCGTATGTGACGGCAGCCTATCAGGAGACGCTCCTTTGCCTCAAGGTCGTACAGGGGTTTTTCATGTCTGAGACAGAGGCCAAGAGGTTCCAGGATCTCGCGAACCGACTGTACAAGAGCGTCATGCGGTGGTGCCGGTGGAATCTCGGCTTGGGCCCAATCCTTGATTCTATTGCTTTCTTGGTCCTGCCCGGGCTTTTCGTCGTCGGCAAAGTTTATTTTCATCATAGCCTTGGTGAACTCATCGCGTTGATGTATGCCTTTCAAAGGCTCTACGCGCCGGTCAGGAATCTGGCGAAAATGAACAACGAGCTTCGCACGCTGCAGGGGTCTACGGAACGGGTTTTCGGGATCATGAGGACCACTCCGTCGATCCGCGATGACCAAGGTGCGATTGAGCTTCCCAGACACCGCCAATCCATTGAATTCAAGGACGTGAGCTTTTCCTACGAAGGGGGAGCTGCTGTCCTTCAAGAGGTTTCTTTTTCCATTCGAGCAGGGGAGATGGTGGCCTTTGTAGGGTCCACCGGCGCGGGGAAGAGCACGCTCCTTGAACTGATCCCCCGGTTCTACGACGTCACCAGCGGCTCTATCACCATTGACGGCACCGATGTTCGCCAGGGGACTCTGGGTTCCCTACGCAGGCAGATCAGTACGGTCAGCCAGGAAGTGCTGCTGTTTCATGACACCATTGCCCATAACATTCGCTACGCCAGGCCGGATGCAGGCTTGGAGGAAGTGATGCAGGCGGCCAAGGCGGCATACGCCCACGACTTCATCCTGGCGCAGCCTCAGGGCTATGACTCTCTGGTGGGAGATCGGGGAACGTTGCTCTCCGGTGGGCAGAGGCAGCGCATCGCCATTGCAAGGGCCATTCTTGCAAACCCTTCGATTTTGATCCTGGATGAAGCGGCATCCGCGCTGGATGCTGAAAGCGAGCAGTTGGTGGAGGCATCGATTGATGCCTTGAGAGGCGGGAGGACCATTCTCGTTGCAGCCCACCGTTTGAGTACGGTCCGGAAGGCGGATCGCATCTATGTGCTGGAAGGCGGAAGGATCGTTGAATCAGGGACGAGAGAGGATCTGTTGGACTTGAAGGGGCGTTTCCGTCAGCTTCACGACATTCAATTTAGCGCATAGAGCGGTTTACGGTGCAAGACCAAGTCGTCAGAAACCTACCTCTTCGCTTCCAGGGCTTGCGCAATGCCGGCCGCGGTGAGGCCTCGTATTCGGACCGTCTTGAGCCTTCCGGTCTTCCCAGAGATGATCTCAACGTCTCCCCTGGGTACTCCGACTTTTTCCGAGAGGAACTTGACGAGGGCTTTATTCGCCTTGCCCTCTACAGGGGGATCGGTAATTTTCACCCGGTAGATGTCCTTCTCCTTGCCCGCGATTTCGGTTCTTGAAGACCTCGGGATGACCTTGACCCTGATGAGGGCTTCCGTTTCCACTTCTCCCATCACCTGAAGCCTGCCGCCATTTCAACAAGGCTCTGGACGACAAAGGTCTGAAAGAAAATGATGGCCAGAATGACAATAATCGGCGAGAAGTCTATCCTGCCGAAAGACTGAGGAAGCTTTCTCCGGATACGGAGCAGCACAGGGTCCGTGACCGAGTTGAGAAACCGGACAATAGGATTGTAGGGATCAGGATTGACCCAGGAAATGATCGCCCGGGCAATGATGATATACATGTACAGGCTTAACCCGATGTCCAGGATTCTCGCTATGGCAATCAGAAAATTCGATACCACGAACATGCTCTTTCCCTTTTCAGTTCTGGCAGGTTGCTGAAAAAGTCCCTGCTTAGAGGCTGCTCAAAAACGTCCAGATCCAAGGCTCCCGAAATCCAGAGGAGCGAGTCGTACTTGCCAGTACGCCGCAGCGACGAGGGATGAGGAAAACGCCGGAGATGGGCGTTTTTCAGCAGCCTGCTACTGCGCGACCTGCATGGCGGTAATAACGCCGTGGCACTTGCAGGCCGTTCCCACCAGCCACTTCCCTTCCCCTCCCTCTGAGACTTTCCCGAGAAGCTCCTTCAGATCCCTCACTCGATACCCCCCGACTCCAGGGGCCAATTGTTGACTGCGGATCACGTGCATCCGAAACCCCCGGGGTTCCAGGCGAGTGAGCAGCCCGTAGAGGGGGATTCCTCTCTTTTTCCCTGTGACCGTGCAGAAGGCCGCAGGCTCAGGACAATCCTCCGGGCATTTGAAATCGGCGTAACTGACGAGCAGCGAGCCGTCAGCCCCCTTCCAGGTATGAGGGAGGCGAGGGGCAAAATCCTTGGGAACCGAAATCGGTTTTGTTGCAGCTCCCTTGTTTAAATAATTTCTCAGCCATTCAAAAGCAAGGTGGACAGGGACAGCAGGAATGATGAACGTGGAGGGGGCAAGATGAGAGAAATGCTTCACCAGGAAGTGCACACCGTCCTGCGCAATTCTCTTCGCACCGATGGCTCCAATTTTGTTGAGACTCTTGACGTCCCGATCCACGATCCAGAGAGAGGAATGTTGTGCGGAGTTTAGCAGCTTGGCGGCTCTCTGTCCGAAATGACCCGCTCCGATGATAATGATCGCTTTCTTTTCAGACTTTTTAGTTGTCACTTAACCATACACCTCTGGTGGAACACGAGTAATCGTTTGACCGATCCTGGGTGCAAAAAGGTTCGCCAACAATTTCCCCTCCCTTGGTGCCCGTCCTCCATAGTCCCGCCAAAGGCGGGACGGAGGATGGAGGATGGGCTAGAGCCTGCCCCGTACTTGATACGGGGGGAGGGGGCACCCCCACCTTGCCTCCCCCATCAAGGGGGAGAAAGTTTTGCAAAGGTATGTCAGAGCAGGCCGTAAGCCGGGTTCTGTTTCCCCCGGCTCACACAGAGTGAACCGGGGGACAATGACCATTCCTCTAGTCCCGATGTCACCATCGGGATCAGGCGACCTACCCGGGAACTCGGGCGGACCACCCTCCGGCGTTCCCCTATTTGGTCTTGCTCCGGGTGGGGTTTTCCTAGCTCCTGCCGTCACCGGCAGGACTGGTGAGCTCTTACCTCACCGTTTCACCCTTACCCCGGCGGAAGGGCCGCCGGGGCGGTTTCCTTTCTGTGGCACTTTCCTTCCTGTTGCCAGGACTGGGAGTTACCCAGCACCCTGTCCTGCGGAGCCCGGACTTTCCTCCCCTCTGCCTGCAGGCAGAGCAGCGGTCATTTGTCCTGCTCTGACATACCCCTTCATTATAACTCACTTGAGGTCTTTTGGAAATCCTGGTCATCGCCCCAGTAGATGATTCGATTGCAGTGGGGGCAGGTCATGAGATCGATCCCCCGGAGGAGTTCGTTGAACTTCTGCGGAGGTATTCCCATGTGGCAGGTCTGGCAGACTCCCGTAACGACTGAGCTGATGGCCAGGCCTCCCTTGCGCTCCCTGAGGAAGAGGTACTTTTTCAGGAGGCTCTGGTCGAAATCTGAGCAAAGCTGGTTTCTCTCTTTTTCCAGAGCTTCAAGGTCTCTTTCCAGGGCGAGGAGGTCCTTCTTGATCTCTTCCTTGTCTTTTTCGCATTTGTCTTTCAGGGTCTTGAGAGTGTCTTTGTGATCTTTGCATTTCAGTTCCCGCTCTTCCGCGGTTTCCATGATCTGGATGGCTTTTTCCTCTGTCTGAAACTTGATGGTTTTCAGGTCATCGATCTCTTTCAAAGCGGCGGTGTACTCCTTGTTTGATTTGATCTGAGTGAGCTTCGTCGAGCTTTTCTCTATCTTGCCGTCCAGTTCCTGGATCTCCCGCTCGAGCACCCGTCTATCTTTTCTGAACACCTCGATCTGGTCTTCGTCGGCCTTGAACTGGCTTTCCATGACCCTGACTTCATCCTCCAGTTTTTGAATTCTCGGAGGGCCCTGTTCTTTGGCTTGGAGGATTTTTTCGATCCTGTTGTCACACTCCTGAAGTTGAATAAGCACCAAAAGTTTGTCTTTCAATGTGATTCTCTTCCACTCCTGTTCCTCGCCATGACCTTGTCATGGGTTATAAGGTTAAACAGACTATTCCTCATGCGGGCTTCTGGCCGCAACCCAATCATTTATCATTTAACATTTCCCATTGATCATTGACTCAAGACCCAATGATCAATCTTCAATGTGCAATGATCAATGATCAATGTCCAATGCTCCGGCGCCGGCCTGGGCTCAAATACTTCTACGCACGTTGCGAACAAGTTGCCTATTGAGAGTCTGAATCGAAAGGGCGCACCGTTCTGGTGCGCCCTTTCCTATGAAACAGGTTTCCCGTCTAAAACAGGGTTCCTTTTGAAACTCCTTTGTGTGCATTCTGCATCCTGATATTTTGGTGGGCCCACCTGGGTTCGAACCAGGGACCGACCGGTTATGAGCCGGTGGCTCTTCCAGCTGAGCTATGGGCCCAATCTTTTCATCAAGAATTAACATAACTGCTCAGGTGTTTAGGCTGAAGGCTGAAGACTGAAGGGCAATAATAATCATCCATGACACAATCACCTGCCAACGTATCCAAACGATCTTGGCTTTATGTGTTCGCGCATGTCTTTTCCTTCAGGCTATCTACCTTCAGTCTATCTACCTGAGTAGTTACGAATTAACATGCAAAGCGATCGCAGGATTGTCAAGCTAATTCCCATTAAGAGGTCCCGCAACCCCTCACCTCAGCGCGGGGCGTTTCACTGCTCCAGAAAGCTTCTGAGTTTCTTGCTTCGGCTGGGGTGTCTCAATTTCCTCAGGGCCTTGGCCTCTATTTGTCTGATTCTCTCCCTGGTGACATTGAAATCACGGCCCACCTCTTCGAGGGTGTGATCGGATTTCTCACCGATGCCGAATCTCATCCGCAACACCTTTTCCTCTCTCGGGGTCAGGGTGGTGAGGATTTTTCTTGTCTGCTCACCCAGGTTGAAGTTCATGACCGCATCCCCGGGGGAGATAATCTTCTTGTCCTCAATGAAATCTCCCAGATGGCTATCTTCCTCTTCCCCGATCGGGGTCTCCAGGGAGATGGGCTCTTTGGCAATCTTGAGGACCTTTCGGACCTTTTCCAGCGGGAATTCCATTTTTTCGGCGATTTCCTCAGGGGTCGGTTCGCGGCCGTGTTCCTGAACCAGATACCGCGATGTGCGAATGAGCTTGTTGATGGTTTCGATCATGTGAACCGGGATTCGAATGGTTCTTGCCTGGTCCGCAATGGCTCTCGTGATGGCTTGCCGGATCCACCAGGTGGCATAGGTGCTGAATTTGTAACCTCTCTGATACTCGAATTTGTCCACCGCCTTCATGAGGCCGATGTTTCCTTCCTGGATCAGGTCGAGGAACTGAAGCCCCCGGTTGGTGTACTTCTTGGCAATGCTCACCACCAATCTCAGGTTGGCTTCAATGAGTTCGCTCTTGGCCAGCTTGGACCGGTCAATCCGATCCTCGACGATTTCAAGCGTATCCTTGAGTTCCGCCTTGTCCATGTTGGTGCGATCCCTGATTTCCTTGATCACCTTCTCTGCTCCGTCCATCTTGGATTTCAGGGCAAGGAGATCCGATTTCTTGAGTTTCAGAGGGGTGACCGGCTGGGTTTCCTTCGCGGTTTTGGGGATCTGGGTGAAACACTTCTTCACAAAGGCCAGGGGCTTGCCTCCGGCTGCCGACAGGACTTCCTTGAGATCCTTTTCCGCCCTTTCCACTCTCCAAACCGTCTCCTTCAATCGTTCCACCATCCGGTCGATCTGGGTCTTTTCCAGTTTAAAACTGCTGATCAGCTCCACGATCTTCCGTCTATTGTTCTCCATCTTCGTTTGAATTCTCTTCTTCTTGGCCGCAGGAATCCCTTTCTTCGAAGCCTGAGCCTTCAGGTCAAGAGCGTCCTGATACAGGGATTCAATTTCACCGATGAGATGGATGATGGATTCTTTCCTTTCTCCGATTTGAGTGTGGCTGTCCTCATCGTCGAGATCGTTAATGACGTCCTTGAGCTTGATTTCTCCCTTCGTCAGGAGGCCTCCCAGTTCGATGATGTATTCGATTCCCACCCGGCACTTCAGAAGATCGTCAAGGGCTTCTGTTTCGCCGGCTTCAATTCTCTTGGCAATCTCCACCTCGCCTTCCCGGGTGAGAAGGGAGATGCAGCCCATCTCTTTCAGATACATCTTCACGGGATCAGAGACCCGGGTCGCCACATCCGCAACCTCGGCCCGGAAGTTCTCTTTCTCAACAACTTTTTCCTGCCTCTTCTTAATCCGCCTGGATTTTTCAATCGCCTCCTTGGACGCCTCGTCGATGACCATGACATCCAGTTCTTTAAACATCATCATGAGGTCATCGATGGTTTCCGAGGAGACCACGTCGTCGGGCAGTTGATCGTTCAGTTCTTCGTAGGTAATGTATCCTTTGTCTTTGCCTATATCGATGAGCCTCTTGAGATTCACCACGTCTGAATTGTTCGCCATTACATTCCCTCCTGAGAGTTCCCGTTGATTCGCGGTTGAACGTCTCGTTCCTTCTTTAATTTCAGTATCCGGTTATAGGTTTCAAAATCGCCTGAGGCTCTGGCCTGAGCCACGGAGTCCTGGATTTTGATCCTAAGAAGTTTCTCTCCGAAATCCTGGAGCGCTCTTCCCACCTCTTCTTCAAGGAAGATGGAAGGGCTGAGCATCGCTTCTCTGAAGACCTCTTGGGTTTCTTCCCTGGAGAGGCCGGCCAGGATGTCTTCCTGAACGATCTTCCCTCCCGCAGGGTTCTTCTCGAGGAGGCAGCCTACAATCTCGATGACGATAGGGTCTGAGAGAAGGCTTTTCCACTCGAGGTTTTTGATCCGGCCGATCGTCTCGGGATGATGGAGGACAAGATTGAGAAGATAGACATCATCAATCCTCCTGGCCTCTTTCTTCTCCTGGGCTCGAGAGCGATCCGGTGCAAAGGCGCCTTTGGCGGCCCACTTCTGGAATTCCGCTGTGAGGGTCTTTTCGGTCACCTGGAGTTTTTCTGAAAGACGATTGATGTAGAGAGCCCGCTGCACGTGGCTCTTGAGCTCCGCCAGAACAGGGAAGATGTCCTCCAGAACTTTCACCCTGTGTTCGATTTCCTTTCCCCCGTCGGCCATCTTCCGATCGATGAAAAAATCGAACATGGGAACGCTACGCTCCAGGAGAGCCTCAAAGGCTTCAAGGCCGCTCTTGTTCACAAAGGTGTCCGGATCTTCTCCGTCCGGGAGAGACATGACCCTGGAGGGCATGCCTTCATCCAGGAAAAAAGAGAGGCTTTTCATGGCCGCTGCAGTTCCGGCTGCGTCCGGGTCGAAGACCACCACCGCTTCCCGGGCATACCCCTTGAGTTTCCGGATATGGTCCCTGGTGAGCGCTGTCCCGAGCGTTGCCACCGCCCCTCGAAACCCGTGTTTGATGAGAGCCAGCGCGTCGGTATACCCCTCCACAATGACCACACGGCCGCTTTCTCGGATACGGGAGTAAGCGGTGTGCAGACCGTAGAGCAACTCGCCCTTTTGGAACACAGGCGTTTCGGGCGTGTTCAGATACTTGGGCAGAGACTGGTCCAGGACTCTGCCGCCGAAACCGACGATCTGGCTTCGCATGTCAAAGATGGGAAACATCACCCGGGCCCGGAACCGATCGTAGTGGCCCTCTGTTTTTCTGGGGATCAGGAGGCCCGCTTGCAGTGCGGTTTCAGGATCGATCTTCTTTTCCCGGAGGGCCTTGGCCAGACCATCCCATTCATCCGGTGCATACCCGAGTTTAAATTCGGAAATGATCTCCCCGGGAATCGATCTTCGCTGAAGGTAATCCCTTCCTGCCTTTCCTTTTCCTGATTTCATCAGGATGTGATGAAAGAAATCCGCCGCCGCTTCATTCACGCGAAGGATCGACTCTTTGATTCCCGGCGTTCCAGGATCTCTTTCAGGCAAGGACACGTGGTATTTCTCGGCCAGGTCCTTTAGGGCCTGGGGAAAAGTAACC
>Ga0209253_10002656_pt1 | contig 15830 bp, 16 predicted proteins | sample FrelakmetBRP12BR_FD_187145 | JGI IMG/M metagenome (GOLD analysis project Ga0209253, IMG submission 187145) | Freshwater lake sediment microbial communities from the University of Notre Dame, USA, for methane emissions studies - BRP12 BR (SPAdes)... | ecosystem: Environmental > Aquatic >...
GGGAAGTATCCGGAGGACTGATATTTATGGTTAAGAAATATTTCGAAAGTGTTATATTAAGTAAAAACAATGGCACTTATTGCTCGATGAGGGGTAAATATGCGAAAAACGTCGATATTTGGCCGTGCGTTCTTGATACTTCTTATTATCATGCCTGGAACAGTGACTCAAACAGGAGCAGATTATGGGAACTGATATCTCCTGCGAGAGAAACCGGATTCTTATAATTTTTACTTTTTTTATCATCTCGTTTCTGGTCGTTTCACCGGCGTGTGCCGGGCTCAGCGTCCAGAATATCAAACTGCTCACCGACGCAGCACCGGGCGATGTCATCACCTACCCGATTACGGTAATGAGTGACGCCGGTGATCCCCCGATAGATGTTTATGTTGATGTCATGGGGTTCGGGCAGTCACTGGATATGGCATATACCCCCCTGTCCCCCGCGCAGGATATAAGTCCATTTTCAGCCCGCCCCTTTATCCGTCTAAATAAAGCTTCAGTCCGTCTCGCCCCGGGTACATCAGAGGACATAACGGCAACAATCACCATACCAAAGGATGCCGGCGGGGGCGGGCGGTACGCGATGCTGTATGTTCACACAGGATCTGATGCATCCACAAACGTCCAGTCGTATTCCATCGCATATGCAATACCGGTCATGATTACCATAACCGGCCACCCGGAGCAGGAGAAAGGGACCATCGCTGAAATCTCAGCAGTGACGTTTCAGCAGGGTGGTCCCGTCTATATCCAGACAATGCTGCAGAATACCGGCAATCACCATTATTACAATACCGTCAATATCGTCAGGGTGCTGGACCAGTCAGGCAAGGCGGTGACCGATGTCACCCTTCCGCCCACGCTTTTTGCCATTATCCCGACAGCGAATGTTCAATATAGTGCCGGACTGAAAAAGAACCTCACGCCCGGTTCCTATACGATCGTCTCAACAGTCACGCTTGAGGGGGGGGCGGTGCTTGATGAGAAGAGATCACCGGTTACGATTGGAGAGTCAGGTCTGCCCCTCTCTCCGATCGGGACAAATTCGGCTACACAATCAAATGCAAGTTATTCTTCCCTGGGAGGGGAAGCAGGCAATGGTACGACATATGGGCAGGGGGCTTCGCTTCCACCGTCTCCGTCGGGGTCACAGGACCAGGGCGTAAATATTGCATTTTCCGGCGAATCACAACCAAACACAGGGGGATCTGCGTCTGATTTTGGCGTAAATATTGGAGAATCCATGCAATTTCCGGAACAGACATGGGAGAAAAATTCCATTACGCTGACACCCAAAAATACAGGGCAACTGCAGTCATCCAACAAACAGATCTCCATTTCCATCCCTGAGGGTTCTGTTATCGGCACTGTTGATATGACAGTGCAGCCTGTTTCAAGAACCCAGCTCTCCGGGCCACCTTCAAACTTCAGGCTTGCCGGTACAATATTCCGGGTAGAAGGGCTGGCTGGTCTTCTGGCAAAGGATGCAACCATCACGATCACGTACTCGCAGGCGGATCGCGATGCAGCAGCGGGTGACCCGTCGAGGCTGGTCCTTGCGCGGTGGGACGAGAGTGACGGGAAATGGACACTCATGCCGACAACCGTGGACCTCAATGCCGGTACACTCACGGTAACAACAAACCACCTGAGCACATGGGCAGTCATGGCACAATCGGGACCAGTCCCGGTGAAAACCACCTATGTCCCGGGTCCTGACCCGGGTATGGTGTGCGGGATGCTTGCTGTCTTTATCGTGATCACAGGAACCAGATCAAAAAAATGAACGGGGAATTATGGTGAACAAAAACCTGATCGCACTCTTCATGATCGGACTCTGCGTGCTCGCATGTATTCAGGTCCTTCGTACTGCCGGGGCGTCTCCTGACGTGCAGGATTACAATGTATCGACCTCGCAACCACCACATCTCAATCCAACGGGTACTGCAGGGTCTGGAAATATCACTCCCCCCCAGAAGGATACTACAACCAATGAGGCTCGAAAAAAACTCTCGTCCGATCTTGTCGAGCTGATAACGACCGGCAGTCAGGGTATAGAGGCCGCGAGGACCATGCAAGGAGATGATCGTGTCTACGTCTATATTCACGTGATTCCTGCCGCATCGACCCATATCATCGATTCCTATGTCGTGACCGTGACCGACCGTGATGAACAGAACCATATCGCCGTTGCCTGGGTGAGTATCAGCAGGCTTGAGGCTCTTGCCTCGCTGCCGGAAGTCCGGCTGATCCAGGAGGTCATACCGCCCCGGCTACGGCTGCCCACAATGGGAACCGTTCAGACCACGTTCACTGAAACGCCAAGTTCGCCAAGCACCGCTCAAAGCACCGAAATGACAACTTCGGCAGGATCGAAACAGGCTACCCCCACGCAGGCTCCCGGTTCCGGGCTGCCGGTGATCTGCGGGATGCTGGCGATCCTTGTCGTTATGAAAAAAATGAGTCTGAAATAACGTAATTGAGGAAACACTATGAAAAAACGCATACTGACACTGGTTGTTATCGCACTTGTACTTCTCTGTTGTGCACCGATCATCGGTAGTGCCGGGGCATCGTATCAGCCCCCGGATACTACAGTACCTGCAACACTCCCGCCAAATACCGGCACACCACAGCCTGAGATTAATGTTACAGCATATGAGCAGCAAAAAGCGTCATTGAGCCCGTGGGAGAAGAAACTCTCGTCTGACCTGCTTGTGCAGGAGACGCCGGCGGTATCCCCGGGCACAGGCACCCTAGCGGCACAGGGATCCGCTTCAGAAACCGTTGCCTACGTGTATGTCTCGGTCGATCCATCGGCATCAACCCATGTGATCGATCCGTTTGTCTCCACCGTAACCGACCGTGACGAGACAAACCATATCGCTGTGGCGAAAGTGAATTTTGATCATCTTGAGCAGCTAGCGTCCCGTTCTGAAGTCCGTAACATCCAGCAGGTGATACCGCCCCGGGTACGGATGGGGAGCGCAATGGCTGAGAGCGATACGATTCTCCATACAAACCTGCTCCGTGCTGGTCTCATCAACGGCACCGGTGTCAAAGTCGGGGTTATATCCAATGGCGTTAACCATTATGCCGACGCGGTGGGAACGGGGGACCTCCCGACCGTTGCATCAGGTAAACTGAATATCCTGAGCACAGGTGTTGGCGACGAGGGGACTGCGATGCTTGAGATCATCTATGATATGGCACCCGGTGCGAAGCTGTATTTCCATGACATGGGGACAAACACGCTCGCATTTAATCATGCAATCGATGATCTCGTGGCAGCAGGATGCACGGTGATCGTCGATGACATCGGGTGGTATGGCGAACCCTATTTCCAGGACGGGATGGTCGCCATGCATGTGAAGCAGCTGATATCGGCAAAAAATATTATCTATGTCTCATCTGCAGGCAATGATTTCAACAACCACTACCAGGGAGTATTTTATAATGACGGGAGTAACTTCCATGATTTCAGCGCAGGTGTTGACCCAAATTTTAAGAATATCTATGTATATATCCCGGGCGGTATGACCGTTGATATCTTCCTTCAGTGGGATGACCAGTTCAAAAATTCGGTAAATGACTACGACCTTTACCTGGAAAAATATCCTTCAGGGGAAGAGGTAAAACGTAGTTGGAGGGGGCAGGGAGGAGATTCCTCGGATGTCCCACCTTTTGAGTACATTCATTATCAGAATACCTGGCCTACCAATGAATTCCAAATTAGAGTGAAAAAATATGCGGGGTCCACACGCACCCTCGAACTATTTACATGGACGGACAATGGGGCATTTCAGTATACGAATAATAACATAGGTACGGACTCAATCTTTGGTCACCCCGCGGTACCGGGCGTTCTTGCAACAGGCGCAATTAATGCTTCTGATACGGGCAATGATGACATTGAACCGTTCTCATCACAAGGCCCGGTGTGGAACCTGTTTGAAGGGTACCGTTCTAAACCCGATCTTGCGGGTATTGACTATGTATCCGTTACAGGTGCCGGTGGGTTCCCTTCGCCGTTCAGTGGCACGAGTGCAGCAGCACCGACCGTCGCCGCTGCGGCTGCAGATCTCAGGAGCGCGTTCCCGGCAAAGACGGGGCAGGACATTGCCAACAGGTTGAAGTATACCGCCGTTGACCTTGGTTCGGGTGGATATGATACTGTATTCGGGTGGGGGCGTCCGGATGCATCAAATGCACATACGTATTCCGTCCCTGCCGGGGCAACCGAAATTGTCTCATCGAATCCTGCCGGCGCTAACATTTACATCGATGGAGTCAGCCAGGGGACCACGCCAAAGACAATAACCGGTGTCAGCTGGGGGCTCCATACACTATGGCTTAACAAAACGAATTTCATGGATGATTATTCCTCTTTCTGGGTTGGTAGTACTGGAACCTCCGGTATCACCCGGACATTGACTGCGGTTGCCGGTTCTGTGACAAGCGGCGGCACTGAGGTTGTGGGGAACTCCGACAATGCAATGTTCTCGCTGTGGGTGAACTACCAAACCGGTTGGAACCACATGGACTTTGGTGACAATCTGGCGGAGGTTGCACTCCAGCCGCGTGCTTCCAAGGGAGTCAGTTATGCGATCAGCGCCGGTGACAAACTGGACGGCGGAAAACCATCCGCAACCAAAGGGAAGATGGCTGAGTATCGCTATACAACCGGAGGGGCACCTATCGGTTGGGCATCCCCGGGCAAGGTATTTTCAAAACCCCTGCGGCTGAGTGCAACTCCCTCCTCCTCTCCAGATTATGTCCTGACGGGAACAACCGATCCGATCCTATTCACCGGTGTCGGGCAGGGCATGGATACGCCGGTTCCAAAGGATTATTATGTTAAACAGGAGGTGACGGTCTCTGACAGGCCGGTCTCAGCTGTTGGAGAAAACCGTCTTTACAGGATCCCCGTCACGTTCACCCTGACCGCACTATAACACAGGTACGGGAACCACCTGACGGCTGGCAAACCCCCAGCCGCCGGATCATTTTTTAATTTTTTGGCAAGCATGTACCATCAATTGTTGCATTTGCCTGCAGTCCGGGCACCACATTGCAACTACCATGTGAATGGTACCTCTACAGCTTATGAAAAAACCCTGTTTTTAGCGTATATGTGAAGTGAGATCACATTTTTCTGTGTACATAATCATTAAGAAGATGCGGGCAAATCAAGCCCAAAATCGGGATTTAACTTAACTGGCGGTAATAAGGCCAGGGCCGAGATTTGAACCCGGGTCGGAGGATCCACAGTCCTCTAGGATAACCAACTACCCCACCCTGGCAAAATATCCCTTTTACATTGGAATTGGTCACTCTTTAAGGTATCCTAATTTTGCCCCGCTCTGATGACGACGCTGGATTATTTTTTAAAAAACCGGGTTATGATCCAATATGAGGCGATGAAGTGAATATTCGGTGATTATTAATAGTCTCTCATCTCCATTACCTATCAGGTTGACATGGACGGTTTGTCCGTAGTATCATAACGTCACAGGACTGCACCTTTTTTTGTGCGGCGGTTCGGGTCTTTGCGCCGGCGATGCGTGTCCTGCGATGGACCGGTGGTGGCAATGGCGCAGAATCCAAACATCCGTACACCCATCGTCTGTGTGATGGGTCATGTCGATCACGGGAAGACATCGCTCCTGGACCGGATCCGGGGGTCGTCGGTGGTCTCTTCCGAGGCGGGGGCGATCACCCAGCATATCGGCGCAACACTTGTCCCCATAGAGGCGATCCGGTCGATGAGCGGCACGATGGAGAAGGTGCCGATCAACATCCCCGGTCTCCTCTTCATCGATACGCCGGGCCACCATGCATTCACCACCCTGCGGGCACGCGGCGGTGCGCTCGCTGACATGGCGATCCTCGTGATCGACATCACGCAGGGGTTCCAGCCCCAGACCATCGAGGCGCTCCAGATCCTGCGCAACTGCAAGACACCGTTTGTCATCGCAGCCACAAAGATCGACCGTATCCACGGCTGGCGGCCGTTTGCAAACGAGACATTCGTTTCATCGTTCCCGAAACAGAATGACCGGGTAAAAGGCGAAGTTGAGAACAAGACCTACGGGATTGTCGGGAAACTTGGCGAACTCGGGTTCTCCGCCGACAGGTTCGACCGGGTTGCAGATTTCCAGCGCAACCTCGCCATCGTGCCGGTGAGCGCCCATACCGGCGAGGGGATTGCCGATCTCCTCCTTGTCATGATCGGGCTCGCCCAGCGGTACATGGGGCAGGAGCTGGCGCTCGCTGTCGAAGGCCCGGGTGCCGGCACCGTACTGGAGGTAAAAGAGGAGCGGGGGCTGGGGACGACGCTGGATGTGATCCTGTATGACGGGACACTCTCCATCGGTGACGAGATCGCGGTCGCCGCAAAGGATGCAGTGCTGGTCACAAAAGTGCGGTCGCTCTTAAAACCCCGCCCGCTCAAGGAGATCCTTGTCGAAGACCGGTTCGATCGGGTGAAGTCGGTTGCCGCAGCATCGGGGATCAAGGTCACGGCACCAAACCTTGAAGGCGTGATCGCAGGTTCACCGCTTTTTGTGATCCGGAATAACCGTGAGGAGGTCGAATCGCGGATCAAAAAAGAGATGAGTGAGATCCATGTGAACCTTGCAAGCGACGGTCTCGTGATCAAGGCAGACACGATCGGGGCGCTCGAGGCACTCTGCAAGGAACTGGAGGCAAAGGGGTTCGGTGTCATGCGTGCGGATGTCGGGCCGGTCAGCCGGCACGACCTGATCGAGACCGAGACGATCAAGAATCCCTATTACCGGGCCCTGCTCTGTTTCAACACCCCGGTCCTTCCCGACGCAGCGGAGATGATCAGGGACCCGCTCTACACGCAGGTGAAGGTCTTCGGGGGCAACGTGATCTACCAGCTGATCGACCAGTATGTCGCGTGGCGGGACGAGCAGAAGCGGCTTTCCGAGCAGAAAAGGTTCGAGCATGTTGTGATGCCGGCAAAGATCCGGCTGCTGCCCGACTGCGTCTTCCGGCAGAGCAACCCTGCAGTGGTGGGTGTGCGGGTGCTCGGCGGCAAACTGCGCAGCGATATTAACCTTGTCACGCCGGACGGGAAAAAGGTCGGGCACCTCAAGACCATGCAGCTGCGGGGCGAAAACATCCGCGAGGCTGACGCCGGGCAGGAAGTGGCGATCTCGATCGAGGGGGCAACGGTCGGGCGCCAGGTGAGCGTCGGCGACGACCTGTACGCAGATATCCCGGAACGCCACGTCAAAGTGCTTGAGCGCGAGATGACAAAGATGCTCAACATCCCGGCGCAGGAAGTGCTCGCCGAATTTGCCACCATGCGGCGCAGGGAAGACCCGTTCTGGGGCAAGTAACCGCCAATGCTCCGCATCGACGCGAGGATTTAATAGTGAGTCCGGCATAGATCGTGGGTACTTCTCATGAGTACGCGGCAGCGCCGATAACCAAGAGATGAACAATACCCTATTTCAGGGACAGGAAAGTTCAGGAGTTTTCACATGGTGGAGTTCAAGGTCGTTGTTGCAGACCCAAAGACAGGACGCGCCTATAATGTCGACGCAGGTGCCGGCGTTGCGGGTGCGCTTGTCGGCAGAAAGATCGGCGACGAAGTGGATGCCGGTCCGCTGGGGCTGGCAGGCTACAAAATACAGATCACGGGCGGGTCAGACCGCACCGGTACTCCGGCAAACAAGAGCCTGCCCGGTGCAGGGAGAAAGATGCTCCTTGTTGCAGGCGGCACAACCGGGTACCACCCCAAAATGGAGGGGCAGCGGCGGAGGAAGATGCTGCGTTCAAAAGAGATCACCGCGGACTTTGTCCAGGTGAATACCCGGGTCACGGCGTACGGGGAGAAATCCCTTGAGGAGATGTTCCCGGCAAAGCCTGCTGACGACAAGAAGGCGGGCGCCGATAAGACCCAAGAGAGAACGCCCAAGAAAAAGAAGTGATACTAACCCATCACCGGTTCTTTTTTACGCTTGCCTGGAACGCTTCAAGCTGGTCTTCAAAGGGAACCTTGTGCCGCCGTGCGATGATCACGATCGCCGCTTCCGGCAGCAGGTTGTTGTCAAAACCGTCCTTTATGAGCTTATTCATCTCGGCGACCACATCGGTATCCTGCATTCCGGTCGCCGTTGCAATCCGCCCGATTATCTCCTGCACCGGGTCTTTTCTCTCAAAAATTGCCGAGGTGGGCTTGAACCCGATCGGGATGGTGACACCGGAAATGTCGAAGTTTACGCTGTAGATGCCCGCGTCCTGCACAAGCAGCCCCTCCTCCTCTGCATGTTTTAACAGGAGGTTTGCCTGTTCGGTGCTCATCCACTTACGGTCGAGCGCGTAGTAATAGACGAGCTCGTTCTTGCGCATTGCCGTCTTTCTCGAATGCCGGAACGGTGCCGCGACCGTGATGCGGAACGTCACAACTATTTACCAAGGAGGAGGTTCTTTATGTCCAGGGCATCGAGCCCGCTTCCTTTGCCGTCCTTTGCAATCTCGACATCGGTGTGCTTCACGCGGTCGGTGAGCCGGACAAAGAACACGTCATTTGCAATCGGCACCTTGCCGCTGCCCCGCAGGGCGAGCGCAAGAACTGATACGCGCAGGTCAGCGGCCTCGGTGATCGTGCCGGGACGCAGCACATCCGGCGTTAATTCGCCGAACGTCGCACGATCGATCGCCACTTCAACCCTGGTTTTGACCCTGACAAGATCCTTGCCTGATGTCTTGGTCGTTTCCGCGCCGTCCAGTGAAGCGATGTGTTTGAGCGTTTCAAGAAACGGCATGCCCATCGCAAACGAGAGGTCAACCTTTTGCGGGAACCGGTAATAGATCCTTCGCATAGCTCCTCTATGGGAAATACAAGAGAAAAAAGGTGCTGGTTCAAAAGGGGGGTATGTACAAGTTATTCCAGCAGCACCGCGTTAATGACGCCGTCCTGCCCGGGCCGGCTGACAATACGGGCCCGTCCGATCTCGGTTTTTATGATAGCGCCCTTGGTGAGGAGGTTTCGCCTGACATAGTTCGGGTTTGCACTATTCTCCTCAACGGTCTCGATCTTTGCTTTTTTCGTTGCGCCGTTTGACACATTGGTCACATTTGCATACCCGGCACGCAGGCTGCGAACCTTTTCGTTCGCTCCGGTTGTGCGCTCGATCTTTCTCTTGTCTTCGCCAATATGGGTGTCCGCGGGGGCAAGCCCGATCTCGGTCCTCCGCTTTCCCTGCGCCGGACGGATCCGGCCGCCGGTTACCTTCCGAACTGATCTTCCCTGCCAGAGCATGAATAAACCCCGTTATTTTGTCAGCCTTTTTTTTGAGAACTTTCCTCAAAAAGCGTGCTGTATATATTCCCTTTCCAGTTATTTAACAGCTGCGCTCACCGGAGGATCTCATCAAGCAGGGGAACAATTCCCTCGCCGGTCTTTAAATTCGTCCTGAATACCTTCATGCCGGGATTGTACCGGTGCATGTCCGATTCCATACGGTCAAGGTTGGCACCGACCAGCGGTGCGAGGTCAACTTTGTTGATCACCCCGATCGTGCAGTCCCTGAACATCATCGGGTGTTTGTTCACGACATCATCCCCTTCGGTGGAACTGACGATCACGATCCGTTTTTCCGCGCCCAGCTTAAAGTCGGTGGGGCAGACCATGTTGCCCACGTTCTCTATAAAAAGCACGTCGATTTCATCGAGCGGCAGGTGGTCGATCGCGTGCTCAACCAGGTGGGCATCGAGGTGGCATTCCTTGCCGGTATTTGCGTTATATGCGGGAATGCCAAGCGACCTGATCCGTTTGAAGTCGTCGTCCCCGTACACGTCTCCCGCGATCGCCCCCGCCCGCTTCCCCGTTCCGGTAAGCAGGGGGACAAGCCGTTCGATGAGTGCAGTCTTGCCCGAACCGATCGCACCCAGAAGGTCGAACGCCCGCACGCCATGCGCCTTCAGGTGCTTCGCGTTATGATCCGCAATGTGATTGTTGACGTCGTAGACATCTTTTTCGATCCTGACGTCGATATGGTGCATGATCTAAGGTGTGAGCGTGCAGTGTTTATACCTTAACACACAAACCCTCCTGCAATGGCAGACGAGTGCATGCTCTACCCCTGTTACTTCAACGCCGCGCTGACACGCAGGCAGGGACGGCGGGTGCCGCACCAGGGCACGGCAAAGGTGCCCTCCCTCGCTGACATCGAGCGGGCGCTGAAGCGGTCGGGGCTCAAGTTCCGCACCGAGGCCCAGCACCATCCCGCCCACTGGGAGCGGCACGAGGGCAGGGTTGTTGTGGAGTGGAAGAAAGGCAAGGAAGTTCTTATCAAAAAGGTTGCACAACACCTGGGGGGTAAGAAATGAGCAGCATGTACGACCTGCACACGCATACAATCCACTCGGACGGCGATATGCTGCCGATTGAACTCGTGCGCCGGATGGCGGTGCTCGGGTACGGGACTGTCGCGATCACCGACCACGTGGACACGTCCAATGCAATGACCGTTATTGCATCCCTGTTACCGGTGAAGGAATCCGCGCAGCTTTTCGGCGTAAAACTTCTCTGTGGTATTGAGATCACCCACGTACCGCCTTCGCAGATCGCCGAACTTGCCCGGCAGGCAAAAGAGGCGGGGGCAGATATTGTGATCGTGCACGGCGAGACAACGGTCGAGCCGGTCGCGCCGGGCACGAACCGCGCCGCGTGCGGCTGCAGGCATGTGGATGTGCTCGCGCATCCGGGGATGATCACGATCGAGGATGCCCGGCTTGCAGTGCAGCACAATATCGCGCTCGAGGTCACCTCGCGGAGCGGGCATAACCGGACCAACGGGTACATTGTGCAGGTCGCCCGCGAGGCAGGGTGCCAGATCGTGGTGAACTCAGATGCCCACGGCCCGCACGACCTGCTGGACGAGCGCGCAAGAGTTCTGGTGGCAAAAGGGGCAGGGCTCACGGACGCGGAATCCCGTGACGTGCTATCTTTAAATATCGACCGGTTCCTCACTTCATGATAATATTATTTATAGTTTCACGAAATGTTTAAATACTGAACAGGCATTGATATATAGATTGCTAATTTAATTTGGCACTCGTGTATCTCCCCGGGGTCCTTGTGTGAACGTGGTTGGTCGAGCGATGAGCACCTCCGGCAGGCGGATGCTCATTATCCAGTGTGATCCCGCCCAGCTGCCCGCATTGTACAGCGAAGTGACGGACCGGAAAATGCAACCGGTCGGCAAAATCGTTGACATCTTCGGGAATATCAAAACGCCGTATGCCACGGTCATCTGCCGTGACCGGTGCGACATCCGGCCCAATGATAAACTGTATGCAAAGGCAGCAGCCAAAACAAAGGGGTACCGTCCTGTGAAAAGGTAATAATTGAACGTGGTGAACGTGGATGGAAACTGAAAAACTCAAAATACTGCAGACTGAGCGGGAAGCTCTCAAGACCCGCACGAAAGTAAAAGAGCACGAAAAGAAGGCTGAGAACCATACAGAGACGGTCTGTCCGGAGTGCGGGAGCAGGCAGCTCGTCCATGATTACGAGCGTGCGGAACTCGTCTGCCAGAGCTGCGGGCTTGTGATCGATGCGGAGTTCATCGATCGCGGTCCCGAATGGCGGGCATTCGACCATGACCAGCGCATGAAGAGATCACGGGTCGGTGCTCCGATGACATTTACGATCCATGACAAGGGTCTCTCCACCATGATCGACTGGCGCAACCGGGACTCGTACGGCAGGGCAATATCAAGCAAGAACCGTGCGCAGCTCTACCGGCTCCGCAAGTGGCAGCGCCGGATCCGTGTCAGCAACGCGACCGAGCGCAACCTCGCGTTCGCACTGTCAGAACTTGACCGCATGGCATCGGCCCTCGGTCTGCCGAGAAACGTCCGCGAGACCGCTGCTGTCGTATACCGCGATGCGGTGGACAAGAACCTGATCCGCGGGCGGAGCATTGAGGGCGTAGCCGCCGCAGCGCTCTATGCAGCGTGCCGTCAGTGCAATGTCCCGCGAACCCTTGACGAGATCGCGGAAGTGTCGCGTGTGTCCCGGAAAGAGATCGGGCGCACGTACCGGTTCATCTCCCGGGAACTGGGCCTGAAGCTGCTCCCGACGTCACCGATCGACTATGTGCCACGGTTCTGCTCCGGCCTCACCCTCAAGGGTGAGGTGCAGTCCCGCGCGGTGGAGATCCTCAGGCAGGCGGGCGAGCGCGAGCTCACGAGCGGCAGGGGGCCGACCGGTGTCGCGGCTGCGGCGATCTATATCTCATCCATCCTGGGCGGCGAACGCCGCACCCAGCGGGAAGTTGCCGAGGTCGCGGGCGTAACCGAGGTCACCATCCGGAACAGATATAAAGAACTGGCAGAAAAATTAGATATCGAGATCATTCTCTGATCTCATCAATCATTTTTGGGCTCGTAGATCAGGGGTAGATCGTTACGTTCGCAACGTAAAGGCCGCGGGTTCAAATCCCGCCGGGTCCATTTCATCTTTTTTTACTGAAATTTTACAGCTATTTCTGCCCTTGAATTCCTGTTAATCCTGATGAGCTGCGGGTTTTTTTGGTAAATTCTCCCCCCTTAGTTAATGAAGAACATCAGCGGTCAGGGATCGATGGTATTAAAACAATACTGGCACAAGTTGTAATCCCTGCAACCGGTGACCCATGAAAACACAGATAGAACGCGCAAAAGCCGAAAAGATCACCCCCCAGTGCAGATCGGTGGCAAAAAAAGAGGGGATCAGCCCGGAGATCATCGCTTCTCGAATCTCAAAAGGGAGTATTGTCATCATGAACCGGGGGAGATGCTCTGTTGGCATTGGTGAGGGCTTACGCACCAAGGTGAACGTCAACATCGGCACATCGTCAGAGAGGCATGACCCGCAGGAGGAGGTCAGGAAAGCAAAAATTGCCGAGATGTACGGTGCGGACACCATCAGTGATCTTTCCATGGGCCCGGATATCCAGGATACAAGGAACCTCATTTTTAAAAATACATCCCTTCCTATCACGACAGTCCCTGTGTACCAGACGGCATCTGAAATCGGCATTAAGGACATGACAGGACAGGATATCATCAGGACCATCCGTGCACAGGCAGAGGAAGGAGTGAGCTCCTTTGTCCTGCACTGTGTCACGAATCCTGTCCTTGCATCCTACAAAAAAAATAAAAGACTACTCGGGGTGGTCTCAAAGGGGGGTTCGATCACCTGCGCGTATATGATGCTCAATGGATGCGAAAACCCGTTTATTGAACATTTTGAGACAGTCCTTTCCATTCTCAAAAAATACGATATTGTCCTCTCGCTTGGCAATACCATGCGCAGCGGCTGTATCCACGATGCACGGGATAAAGCCCAGCTCGCAGAGATCCGCGAGAATATCAGACTTGCTGATACAGCGCATAAAGCCGGAGTCCAGGTCATCATCGAGGGTGTGGGTGGCCATGTCCGGATTGATAAAATTGCAGATCACGTGAAATACCACAAACGGCTGGCAGATTACCCGCTTTTTGTTGCCGGCCCTTTACCGACGGATGTGGCGATGGGGTATGATCATATTGCCGGGTGTGCCGGGGCAAGCATCGCAGCCGGTGCCGGGGCTGACTACCTCTGTTATATCACACCCGCTGAACACCTCAGCCTCCCCACGCCTGAGCACGTGCGGGAAGGGCTGATCGCATTCAGGATTGCCGCACATATCGGGGACAGCGTGAAATACGGGCTTTCTTTGGCTGACGCGGCGGTTTCCCGGAACCGGGCAGACCTGAACTGGGAGGGGCAGTTCTGCAATGCGCTCGATCCTGACAAGGCACGTATGATGGCTCCCCGCTCCGGCCCCTGCTCGATGTGCGGGGATTTTTGTGCGATAAAAATTATGCGGGAACTGGCTTGGTAAGATATTCTCCTTAAAAGGCGGTTGGGGATTTTTGTATCTGATCACGTCTTCTGCTGCATCAACGCCACTTCACTCTCGAGCGTGGATTTCAGCCGGTCCACTGCTTCGTTGAGATCGTTTGTAGTCGTGATGGTGAACGAGTTGTCGCTCTTGGGGTCATGGTAGTTGACAATGAACTCGATCTGCCCGTCCTTTGCCTTCTTGGGTTCGATGATCAGCTTTGCCACGGTTAACTGCTCCCGTCAGTAAGACACTACATCTTTGATCTGATTGCCCATCAATATTCTTACGGATCCGGCTGTTGTACGTAGAACGACAACAATCAAAACCGATATAATCCATTACTTAACAATATCTGTGATATTAATTTTCCAGTCGCCTCAGGAGGCGATGGGGTGGATGAAGATGAACAACCTGGAAAAAACAAACAGACCATTCATACTATTGCTCTTTGCAGCACTGCTGCTTGTCGTGCCGGCAGGTGCAGTGAATACCGCCATCTACGGGGATACGGCAGGGTTTAACGCGGGTAACCATACGGATTTTGTTGTCATGTATTCCCTCCCTGGATCTTCAGGCGCGGATTTTGATGCCAATGCAGACAGGTACACCAATTCATCGGTCAACGTCATCTTCATTGGCGGGAATGATGCATTCAGTCCTGTGACTGCAGGAAAGATTGAGCAGGCCGTTTTTCGTGGCAAAGTCCTTGTACTCACCTACACCAGCAACCACAAATTCGATGGAAGTCTTCCGGCGTCGAATGCAGGTTCTGCCCCCACCGGACAATCGCTTGTGGTAACAAAACCAGACACTCCCCTTTCACAGGAAATATTTGCAGGGCTTTCTTCCAATTATACAAATTCCACCCCTCCTTTCAGCCGCGAGAGTGCTATCCCAAGGAAGGGTGCAGTCACCCTTCTGAGTTATGACAATAATGACCCCGCTCTCATATACTGGCAATATGGGAATGGGTATGTCATTGAATGGACGCTCAACAACACGGGGTCATTCATGACAGGGGGTGAGGCAGACACGATAAATTACCGTTTGATAAATTACCTCCTTAAATCTGTGGTTCCCGTAACGGCCAGTACCACACCGGTACCAACGCCAGAGCCCACCACCACCCCACTAAACCAGACACCGGCCCCGGGTCCATCGGTATCGTATACTACCCAGCCATTGACAGGAAATCTCTCCGTCTTTTCATCGCCGGATGGTGCTAATATTCTTATCGATGGCATTTACTATGGAAAAACCCCGGCAACCATATCCGGCATCCCTTCGGGCAACCATATTGTCAGGTTGACGTTGAGCGGATACCACGATTACGAATCAAATAATGTCGGTGTGTTTCCCGACCGTATCAATCAGGTATTTGGAACACTTATTCCTCTCAGCGTCACGCAACAAACGCCAGTTCCCACGACAGCAGCAACCCCGATTATTATAGCCATACCTGTTACCCAGCAACCCACGCAGACCGGTGGAATGCTGGAGAATCCCGGTGTGGTTGCTGGAATAATCGGTGTCGTTACGGCAAGTATCGGGGCAGCTGCGACGATTTATACCCATATGTCCAAAATTAAAAAACCGTAGCTGGCAAACCGGCTCAAAAAGGAAAATTTTTTTTCTTATCATATACCCGCAATCAGGTACCCCGGGTGTTGTTAAACGGGGGTTGTTTTGCATCCGGATCAGCAACAACTATATGCCATACGCGGAAAAATAGTATGCCACATCGTTTCAGGGCTCGTAGATCAGGGGTAGATCGTCACGTTTGCAACGTGAAGGCCACGGGTTCGAATCCCGTCGAGTCCATCGGATTTTATCAGGTATCATCCGTGACCGCAGGGTCACGCCAGGTTCGAAGGGCGGAGCCCTCGCGATTTGACGGGTTAAAAATCCCGT
>Ga0209253_10002657_pt1 | contig 15826 bp, 17 predicted proteins | sample FrelakmetBRP12BR_FD_187145 | JGI IMG/M metagenome (GOLD analysis project Ga0209253, IMG submission 187145) | Freshwater lake sediment microbial communities from the University of Notre Dame, USA, for methane emissions studies - BRP12 BR (SPAdes)... | ecosystem: Environmental > Aquatic >...
GAGGTGAGAGGCTTTCTCGCGACTGGCCACCAGGAAACGGCCGGGATGATGCACGCGTTCGATCACCTTCCCTGAAGCAGGGGTCCGATTGATATGTACGTCAAAGAGGGACATGAAGATGCTGACCTTCAGGGCGTTCTCTTTAAGGAATCGATCCTCCGTGCATTCTCCGACGTGGATCACTTTGCCATCCGCAGGAGAGAGGATGGTGTGCGCCTCGTTGGGGATGTTTCTCCGAGGGTTTCTAAAAAAATAGGCGATGAACAATGTGAGAAGCATTCCCAGAACCGTCAAGAGCATCCAACTCATCCCCATGAAGAAGAGGGTCAACATGAAGGCCGGGATCAGAAATGGAAATCCTTCTTTGGCGATGGGCCACCTTTCGCGCATCGGTCTTCTTTCTTCTCTTTCTCAGCCAGGCCTCCTGGGATAGAGTTTAGCCTGGACAAGATCCTCAACTCACGAGGGCTCGGTTGAAAGCTTACTCCCTCTGACCATGGCCACATGACCGGTTCGAACCATTTCCTTAATACCGAGGGGTTTTAGCAGGGCGAGGATCGCTTCAATTTTCTTCTCATCCCCTGTGACCTCAATGGTATAGGTCTTGGATCCTACATCGATCACCTTTCCGCGGAAGATATCGACGACCCGAAGGATCTCTTCTCGGGTGCCAGCCGTGGCGGATACTTTCACCAACACCATCTCTCGTTCAACAAAATCCTTGTCAATGAGGTCGACTACCTTGATGATACTGATCAGTTTATTCAGTTGTTTGAGCACCTGTTCGATGATCTGATCTTCCCCATGGGTGACAATGGTCATGGTGGAAACGGCGGGATCGAGGGTTTCAGCGACACAGAGGCTTTCGATATTAAAGCCTCTCCCGCTGAAAAGACCAGCAATCCGGGCCAAGACTCCGAACTCATTTTCAACAAGCAATGTGATGACGTGTCGCATGGATGCCTCGATCCCCTCACGTTTCCCCTCTCTCTTTGAAGGCGAGGGACGCCGAGGGACTATTTTCATTAGAGCAATCGCATCTGATTGAGAGGCTCTCCGGCAGGGACCATGGGGTATACGTTTTCCTCCGGATCAACCACAAAGTCGATGATGACGGGCTTGGAGATCGAGAAGGCTTTCTTCAAGGTTGGGACCACCTCTTCGGGCGTGGTCGCTCTCAGCCCGATGGCCCCATAGGCTTCTGCCAGCTTGACAAAATCTGGAGAGATCTCTTTGATGGATGAGGAGGAGTAGCGTTTCCCGTAGAAGAACTCCTGCCATTGCCTGATCATACCGAGAGAACCGTTGTTGAGAATGGCCACCTTCACCGGAAGTTGATATTGGACGACGGTAGCAAGTTCCTGGGAATTCATCTGAAAACTGCCGTCTCCCGCAATGTCGACCACCAGCTTATTGGGAAAGGCCACCTGGGCTCCGATGGCTGCCGGAAAACCATATCCCATGGTGCCCAACCCTCCCGAGGTGAGCAGCGTTCGAGGTTTGGTAAAGGGGTAAAACTGCGCTGTCCACATCTGATTCTGACCCACTTCCGTGGTCACGATCGCATCGCCCTGAGTCAACTCCCAGATCTTCTCGATGACAAACTGGGGTTTAATTTTCGCATCCTGCTTATAATCCATCTGGTGCTCGGACTTCCATTTTTCAATCTGCTGGTGCCATTTATCGAGCCCCTCTCGGAAGGCATCGGGATCTTCCTCTTCGAGAAGGGTGATCATCTTCGTGAGCACCCGTTTGGAATCGCCGACAATGGGGAGATCCACCCGAACGTTCTTGCTGATGGAGGTGGGGTCAATGTCCACATGGATGATTTTGGCGTGAGGGGCAAAGGCTTCGGTCTTTCCAGTGACTCGGTCGTCAAAACGCGTTCCGATGGCAATCAGGAGATCGGCATCCATCACCGCCATATTGGCCCGGTAGGTCCCGTGCATGCCAAGCATTCCAAGGGAGAGCGAATGATTCCCGGGGAAACTTCCTAGGCCCATCAAGGTCATGGTGACAGGGATCCCCAATCGCTCGGCGAAAAGAGTCAACTCCTTAGAAGCGTTTGAAGAAATGATTCCGCCACCCACGTAAAGGATGGGCTTCTTTGATTTCATTATCAGTTTGAGAGCCCTCTGAATCTGGACTGGATGGCCCTCGTAGGTGGGTTGGTAGCTGCGCAGAGAAACCTTCTCCGGATATTTGAACTCCGTCGAGTTCACGAGGACGTCCTTGGGCAGATCAACCAACACAGGTCCTGGTCTTCCGCTCCTGGCAATATAGAACGCCTCCTTCAGGATTCTACCCAGGTCCTTGATGTCCCTTACGAGGTAGTTGTGTTTGGTGCAAGGGCGGGTGATTCCCACAATGTCTGCTTCCTGAAAGGCATCATTCCCGATGAGAGGGGTAGGGACCTGACCAGATATGACAAGGATAGGGACGGAGTCCATGTAGGCTGTCGCGATCCCGGTCACGGTATTGGTGGCACCAGGGCCGGAGGTGACCAGGGCCACCCCCACTTTGCCCGTAGACCGGGCATACCCGTCTGCCGCATGGACCGCCGCCTGTTCATGGCGGACCAGAACCTGATGGAAAGGGGAATGGTAAAGTTCGTCGAAAAGAGGGAGAACAGCTCCACCCGGATAATTGAAGAGGGCCTCCACCCCTTCTTTCTTCAGAGCTTCCACAACAATCTGAGAGCCTGTCTTCTTCATCAATCCCAAATCCTAATATCTAAATCCTGAACAAAGCAAAACGTCAAAGAGGTCAAATGCCAACGTTCAAATGCCCAATCAAATCCTTTGGATTCTGCAATTCAAAATCAAAAATCATTGTTTGGAATTGGACGTCCTGTATTTAGAACTTTCCTTATCGGTATTTTATCAGGATTTCTTCCACCTTATCTTTGTAGGCCAATTTTTTCTTCTTCAGAATTTTGATCTCCGTCTCATCCTGAGGCGTAAGGAAAGGTTTCTTTTCCAGTTCCTCCAGTTGCCCTGCAAGTTCGCTGTGGGCCTTCTTTGCTTTTGAGAATTCTTCGTTCTCCCTCATCAGCCTCTCGATCAATTCCTCTTCTTTGGTCGCCATTTTGTCCCCCTGAGGCATCGGATGCTATGTGAGAGTTAAAACAACAAAATAATATAATTTCGATAGCTTGTCAATCAACGTGTGTTTCACGCCATTTTGTTTCAGCTTCTGAAGGCCGTACATAGATGGGGGTGAGTGTGGACAGGTCCGAGTACTCTCTTTTCCGAAGAAGCTCAAGCCCAAGCGTGGCGACCATGGACCCATGCAGGACATGGAGCGAAGGGGGTGGAAAGAGAGCAAGCGAGGGAAGGGAATGGTGAAGGAAGTCTCGGTAAGTCCTGACTCCATCACCGATGAAGATTGTTTTTTCGGTTATCTTCTTGACCAGATCCTCAGGTCGAAGGGCCTGATAGGCCGTCAAGCGGTTGGGATATTTCCCTTCCTGGTGGCGATAGAAAGCGGCGTATACCTCTCCCCTTCTGGCATCCAGAATCGGGCAGATCAAGAAAGGGGTTGGGGAAACCTGGGATGCCAGGATATCGAGGGTGGGAATAGCTGCCACGGGTTTTTCTGCTGCAAAGGCTAACCCCTTCACGACGCTCACACCAATCCTTAAGCCTGTGAAAGAGCCCGGACCCAGGGAGATGGCCCACCCCGCGAGATCTCTCATCGTGCATCCACTCTCTCGGAGGACAAGTTCGATGGCATCCAGGAGCCTCTCGGAATGGGTGACAGGCGTATTGAGAAGGTAATCCGATAGGATCCAATCGTCGTCGACCAATCCCACGCTACCACACGGTGTCGAGGTGTCGATGCCTAGCACCTTCATGCTAGAATTTGAACCCTCCCGGAGTGAAGAGCCGGAGGAGGTCATTGTAAAAAGCGAAAATCATCAGGAGGATGATGAAACTCAGACCGATCTGCTGGGCGATCTCCATCTTCTTAATGCTGATCGGTTTCCGGAGAAGCGCCTCCAATCCCAGGAACAGGAAATGTCCTCCATCCAGGATAGGGATAGGGAAAAGATTGATGACGCCAAGGTTGATGCTGAGGATGGCCATGAAGAGAACCAGGCTGGCCAAGCCCCGCTTCGCCTGCTCTCCGGCCAGCTGAGCGATGAGGATGGGGCCGCCAATCGTTTTCGCCGGAATGACTCTCTCGATCAATTTTACAATGCTCACCACCGTGAGTTCGATGCCATTCCATGTCTGAACGAATCCCCTCCCCACAGCGATCCAAGGAGGAACTTTCTGGAGCAGGATCTCCTCGGAGGGGGTAATCCCAATCATATAGGTGCTGACGTCCTCGCCGAAGAGATTCTTGACCTTGGAGGATTGCGGGGTCACCTTGATCTCGAGGGTTTCCTCCTCACGTGTCAGCTTCAGCAGAAGCTCCCTCCCGTTGCTCGCGCGAATGATCCTTGAAAGGTCATCCCAGGTCGAAACCTTTTCTGCATCGATCGAGAGGATGACATCTCCTTTCTTGATGCCCGCTAACTCTGCTGGAAGGCCTGGACTCACGGTGCCTATTGTCGAAGGGAGGTAAGGGATGCCGAAAAGGTTGAGGCTCGAAAAGAGGATGGCCGCGAAGAATAAGTTGGAAAGAGGGCCCGCGCCTACAATCAGGGACCGCTTCCAGATCGGTTGAACGGAAAAGGAACGGTGGCGATCCTCTTCCTTCACCGTCTCTTCAGGACTTTCTCCGATCAGCTTCACAAATCCGCCGAGCGGAATGGCGGCAATCTGATACTGGGTCTCTCCGATCTTGCGCCCGATCAGTTTGGGGCCAAATCCCAAGGAGAACGTAAGAACGCCGACCCCTAATCTCTTGGCCAGCAAGAAGTGTCCCAGCTCGTGGATAAAGACGAGGATTCCCAAAACAATGATCGCAGAAATGATGCTCGTCGTTAACACAGTTTCCTCCCTTCCAAAATAGCCTTCGACCGTTCTCTCGCCCAGTGGTCCGCTCTCAGAATGTTCTCGATGGTATGGGCCGGTTTTACCTCATGTTCCTCCATGACCTGCTGGATGAGTGTCGGGATCCTTGTGAAGGGGAGGGATCCTTCCAGAAAGCCATTCACCGCCACCTCGTTGGCAGCATTGAGGATGGTCGGCATGGTTTCTCCGATCTCGATGGCGTCATAGGCCAATTTCAAGCAAGGGAATCGCTGCGGATCGGGAGCGAAGAAGGTGAGCCCCTCTCGCTGCGGAAGATCCAAACGGGGCAACGTGAGGTTGAGCCGTTCGGGATAGGCAAGCGCGTACGAGATGGGGACCCGCATGTCGGCAATACCCATTTGTGAAACAATGGATCCATCGATATATTCGACCATCGAATGGATAATACTTTGCGGATGAACTTGGACGACAATCTTTTCGACGGGGATACCAAACAGCCAGTGGGCTTCAATCACTTCCAACCCTTTGTTCATGAGGGAGGCAGAGTCAACGGTGATCTTTCTCCCCATCTCCCAGTTCGGATGACGGAGGACCTCCTTCACCCCCACCCCATGAAGTTTCTCCAAAGGAAGGTTCAGAAAAGGGCCTCCCGAAGCGGTCAGGATGATCCGATGGAGGTCTTCCTTCCGGTGACCCAGGAGGGCCTGAAAAATGGCGCTGTGCTCGCTGTCAACCGGTAAGATCTGAATATGGTTCTGCCCTGCCTCCGCCATCACGATCTTTCCCGCCATCACCAGAGATTCCTTGTTCGCAAGGGCAATGGCCTTTCCAGCCTTGATGGCTGAGAGGGTGGGGATGAGGCCCGCTGCGCCGACGAGCGCTGAAACCACCTGGTCCACCTTTGGATGGGTGGCCACCTGGATCAGACCCTCCACTCCGTGCAGGATTTGGACGGGGAAGGAGGAGAGATCCCTTCGCAAGGTTTCCGACAATTCTCTGTTGAGAACCGAAATCATCTCCGGTCGAAACTCGAGAATCTGCTGTTTGAGGAGTTGCGTGTTCTGGCCCGCAGAAAGGCTGATGGCCTTAAATTTTTCCGGGAACTGTCGGACGATATCCAGCGTGTTGACCCCGATCGATCCTGTCGAACCCAGGATGGCCAGATGTTTCATAAGGTCCCCTTGGAGAGATAGAGCAAAACATAGTAGAGAAATGGAGCCGTAAACAGGAAACTGTCCAAACGATCTAACATGCCCCCGTGACCGGGGATGAGGGTGCCGGAATCTTTGACCTGAGCACTTCGTTTCAACATGGACTCCGTGAAATCTCCCAATTGACCCAAGACCCCTAATCCGATGCCCAGTAAAACGCAGACCCCTTGACCGAGATCAGGTATGAACAGGTGGCGGAAGGCGAGGGCGACGATGACCGATCCGAGAATAGCCCCCACCAACCCTTCATAGGTTTTCTTGGGGCTGATCTTGGGATAGAGTTTGTGTCTACCCAATAAAGATCCGCTGACAAAGGCAGAAATATCGCCTGCCCAGACCGTTGCGATCAAGAAGAGCGTCCAGTGCCTTCCTCCCGCCAGGTTCCGAATGAGCGAAACATGGGAAAGAAGAAATCCCACATAAAGAATGCCGAAGAGGGTCACCGCCATATGGAAGATGGCCGTCAAGAGATTCTGAGAAGTGGCCATGAAAAGGATCGAGAGAAAGAACAGGAGAAAGGCAAAGTAAAGAGGGATCAGACTCGGTTTCCCTAAGCCGATCAAAAGAGAAAGGCCTAACCCGAGCCCTATTCCTCCTAACCGCTCCATCGATTTGGACTGAGGGAGCGTCAGTTCAAAAAACTCACGGAGCCCGAGAAAAGTGGCCAAAAGAACCATGCAGACAAGGATGGCGGGCAGGCCAAAAATGACGAGCAGAAACACCGGAGGTACGAGGAGAATGCCCGTCCAGATCTTCTTTTTTTCAATGCCTCCCATTCCCACCTTGCGATTTCCAGGTCTTTTATTGTTCTCGAAGAAAATGCCGAACTACTCGATTTGAGCCAGCTGCGGGTCGCGCCTCCAAGATTCTGGATATTGAATGGAGGGGATTCAAGGTTATTTCGAAATCACCCTATTTTTCCGCACCGTTCAGTTGTTCACTCGTCATCCCAAAGCGCCTTTCCCTGGACTGGTAGTCGGCGATCGCCTTCACAAGTTCTGCACGATTGAAATCTGGCCAGAGCGTTTCGGTGACATACAATTCCGTATAGGCAACCTGCCAGAGCAGGAAATTTGAGATCCGAAACTCCCCGCTGGTCCGAATGAGCAGGTCTGGGTCAGGAAGCCCTTGGGTCCAGAGATATTGAGAGAACCGTTGAAAAGTGATCTCGTCCGGGTGAATCTTACCCTTCTGGAAATCCACAAGGATCTTTTGGACGGCTTGGACGATCTCTGATCGCCCCCCATAACTCAGAGCCAGATTCAGGATCATCCCCTTACAGGATCCGGTTTTCTTGATCGTCTCGAGCAGCGTTCCATAGACATCGGCAGGAAGGTCCTCCAATCTGCCAATGGCACAAAGACGAATATCCTTACGGACCATCTCTTCCCCCTCCTTCAGGAGATACTCCTTGAGAAGGCCCATCAGGGCTGTCACCTCTTCCTTCGGTCTTTTCCAGTTCTCGATGGAGAACGCATAAAGCGTCAGGACCTTAATGCCAAGTTCTCTACAGGCGGTCACCACCTCCCGGACGGCGTCCACGCCCTTCATGTGGCCGCTGATACGGTTCAGAAGCTTTTTCTTCGCCCAGCGCCCATTCCCGTCCATGATGATAGCAACATGGTGGGGAAGCTTTTCTTTGTCGATTTCTTCCATCCTATTCAAAGATTCCCTCTTGTAACACGCCCCAGAAGGGGTGCCTTAACGTTATCATATCAACTGCTCGTTTTCAATAAAGGATTCCGAGGGCTTTGCGACAAGGGAAGGAGAGAAAAAAGGGGAGGAAGAGGTCTTGGACGAAACCTCGTCCTCTCCTTTTTTATTTTTCGACGATGGCTTCGACGGGGCAGGCTTCAACACAACTCCCGCATTCCGTACATTTTTCCTCATTAATGACGTAAGGTTCACCTTCCTCGATGGCTTCCGCTGGACACTCCTCGGCACAAGTCCCACAGGCCACGCATTCATCGGTAATCACATAAGCCACGCCACCCACCTCCTTCATTCTAAATTTCTAGAACTTCTTTCTCCTTCGATGCTAAGACGCCATCGGCCTTTTTAATATAATGATCCGTAGAGATTTGGACTTTTTCCATCCACTGGTGGAGCTGATCCTCGGAGATCTTCTTGTTTTTTTCCAACCCTTTGAGATGCTCGTTTGAATCCCGTCGGATATTACGCAGGGAGACCTTTGCGGCCTCGGCCATCTTTCTTACCACCTTCACGAGTTCCTTGCGGCGCTCCTCTGTCAGCCGGGGGATGGTGATGCGGATGATCTTGCCATCATTCATCGGGGTCAGTCCCAATTCGGATTTGAGGATGGCCTTTTCCATTTCACCGATGATGCTCGTATCCCAAGGTTGAATGGTGATCAGCCTGGGTTCCGGCACGGCCAATGTGGCCACCTGTTGAAGAGGCGTGGGAGTCCCATAATAATTGATTCGAATGTGATCGAGAAGGGCCAGCGAAGCCCTCCCCGTCCTTACTTTCCCCAAATCCGTCTTAAGGGAAGCAAGGGTTTTTTCCATCTTCGCCTCCACGTCCTTGATGATATTTTCGTCCATGGCTCATCCTCTCACTTTCGTTCCCACGTTCTCTCCTAAGATAACCCGTTTGATATTCCCCTTTTTTTTCAGACTGAAAACGATGATGGGAATGTGGTGATCCATACAGAGGGAGATGGCGGTGGCATCCATGATCCGTAGCTGTTTCTTCAGGACATCAAGATAGGTGAGCTCATCGTACTTCCTGGCCCGTTTATGGATCAGCGGGTCTGCCTCATAGACACCATCCACCTTCGTCGCCTTCAGAATGACCTCAGCCCCGATTTCCATGGCACGAAGAGATGCGGCCGTGTCTGTGGTGAAATAAGGGTTTCCCGTCCCTGCGGCAAAGATGACCGTCCGTTTTTTTTCGAGATGGCGGATGGCCCTTCGACGGATATAAGGTTCTGCGATCTCACGCATTTCAATGGCCGTCTGGACACGTGTCTGAACCCCGATTTTCTCCAGGGAATCTTGGAGGGCCAAGGCGTTCAATACGGTAGCTAACATCCCCATATAGTCTGCAGAGGGGCGATCCATCCCTTTCGAGCTGGCCGCCACCCCTCTGAAAATATTTCCTCCCCCGATGACGATCGCTACCTCGACTCCCAGGTCCTTTACCTCTCGAATCTCCTGAGCAATGGTCTGGATCACCCCTGAATCGATGCCATAATCGCCCTTCCCGGACAAGATTTCCCCACTGATCTTCAGAAGGATTCTTTTGTATTGGGGTCTTTTCATGGAAGGTCTAGAATTCTCTGTGCCCGGATTCAGTGATGCTGTCCGTACCCAGCGCCCTGGCTACCTGCCGAGTGCTCCAATGGGATCCTCCTGGGGCGGGCAGTCCCGAATACCTCGGCAGAAGATGACATTCGATCAAGCGGTGGACGGCCGGGGGGATATCCCTTCGCCCAGCTGAAACCGGGAGAACCGACGGATGGCGACGTTCTCCCCAACCTTGGCGATCATGGAGTCGAGGACTTCCTTCACCGTCAGATCAGAGTCTTTGATATACGTTTGTTCGAGAAGACATACCTCGGAAAAAAACCTCTCCAGTTTGCCTTCGACGATCTTGTCGATCACCTTTTCAGGTTTCCCTGATTCCAGCGCCTGAGTCCGATAGATGCTCCTCTCCTTTTCCAAAACCTCCAGCAGGACCTCTTCCCTACGGATGTACTGAGGATTGGTTGCAGCGATGTGCATGGCGATGTTCTTCACGAAGGTTTGAAAATCCTCGGTTTTCGCCACAAAGTCCGTTTCACAATTGATCTCAACGAGAACTCCCATCTTCCCACCTGCGTGGATGTAAGATGAGACCAAGCCATCGGTGGCAATGCGTCCAGCCCGCTTCGCAGCAGCAGCCAATCCCTTTCGGCGAAGATAATCGATCGCCCCCTCGATATTTCCCTCCGCTTCCTGGAGAGCTGTTTTACAATCCATCACCCCCGCGCCGGTCCTCTGCCTTAAGTCTTTCACTAACTCGGATGAAATTTCCATTCGGTCTTATTCCTCCTTATCCTCTTCGATCACTTCATCCACCCGCATTTCTTCTGAAGGGACAGATTGCGCCGCTTCCGCAGGTGTTTTGTCCTCTGTAGCTCCCTCGACCTGGAGCTGTTTTTCGTATGTCCGTTTTCCCTCAAGGGCTGCATCTGCAACTTTCGAGGAAATGAGACGGATGGCCCGGATCGCATCGTCATTTCCGGGGATGAGATAATCCACATCCTCGGGATTGCAGTTCGTATCCACCACGCCAATGGAAGGGATGCCGATCTTTCTGGCCTCATTAATCGCGATTTTCTCTTTCTTGGGATCGATCACGAAAATAGCCCCTGGAAGCCTATCCATGTTTTTGATCCCTCCCAGGGTTCTTTCCAGACGGGTCCTCTCTTTTTCCAATTCGAGGATCTCTTTCTTGGGGAGGAGGTTATAAATCTCCTCAGTCTTCATGGCCTCCAGCTTTTTCAAACGATCCACGGAGCGTCTAATCGTCTGAAAATTGGTCATCATGCCTCCCAGCCAGCGTTGATTGACATAAAACATGCCGCACCGGTTCGCCTCTTCGCAGATGGATTCCTGAGCCTGTTTCTTGGTCCCCACGAAGAGGACATATTCGCCTCTCGCGGTAATATCACGGACAAATTGATAGGCTTCTTTGAAAAGCTGGACCGTTTTCTGGAGGTCTATGATATAAATCCCATTCCTAGCGCCGAAAATATAGGGTTTCATTCTGGGATCCCAGCGTTTCGTCTCATGACCAAAATGGACACCTGCCTCCAGGAGTTCTTTCATGGTTACCTCTGCCATTGATCCCTCCGTCCTTGCTTCATTTTCCTCCCTCCAAACAAAAGCGTGACCTAAATACATTTTGCTAACATATGAAGGACGATTTTGCAAGTGAAAAATCTCAACCTGGGTAATCCTTCAGTGACGTTTGGCAGCCGTGCCACTATAGCCCGGCCGCCACCCATTTCACCGCCGTTGACTGAGAAGGCATGGGAAAATGGGTCTTTAGCAGTCCTTGGCCCTTTTAGGATGGCTCTCTTTCTGAAACTTTGGAATGCCAGACATCATAGGTTGGGTAACACTTCGTTGCGTTAAGCATATGAATTTACAGCAATTCGATCGTCCGAGTTTGACTATAAAGGGTTCGCCCTGCCTTCGCCGAAGCGGCTTCGCGCAGGCAGGTCTAAAGTTCTCCAAGAGAACCATCCTTACGGGCCTGGTTTCATTCTTAGATCGATTTTGGTGCTTTCATACTTTCTGAATGGTTACGCTAGATATCTCTGACCCGCATTGACGATGCGCTTATATCTTCACTTTTGGATGAATGCGGCTTTGACCTAAGTCAAGGAAGTCTTAGGCATATTCTATTAAACTTAATGTTGTACGGAGGACGACCGATGAAATGTCCAGGTCAAGATATGAGGTATTGGAAACCCGGAGATATTTTCGAAGCCCAATGTCCCAAATGCGACCGGAAAGTGGAATTTTTCAAAGACGAAGTCAGACGCAAGTGCCGCTGTGGCCATGAAATCGTCAATCCCAAGTTGGATTTTGGATGTGCGGCCTGGTGTCCCTATGCCGAACAATGCGTCGGTGTTGTCCCTGAAGAGGTGAGAGCAAGACAACAAGCAGAACAAAAGGATCTCTTGAGAGAGAGAATTTCCTTAGAGATGAAGAAATATTTTGGTACTCATTTCAAACAGGTCCATCATGCCCTGAAGGTGGCCCGCTACGCCGAGAAGATCTTAAGGATGGAAGGGGGAAACCCTCTGGTCGTCATAGGAGCGGCCTACCTCCACGGGGTCGGATTCGATGAAGCTGAAAAAGAAGACGGGACAGTTCCAAGAGAAGCTGGCGAAAAGGAGGGCCCTGTAGCTGTCAAGGAAATTCTCGACGGATTGAATGTGGACAAGGAGGCTGTTGAGGAAATCTGCCAAATCATCGTTCACCAGCGTCAATCAAAACCTGAGAAGACACTGAATGCTCAAATCCTCTATGAGGCAGAGTGGCTTGCCAATATAGAAGAGGGGGGGAATCTAAAGGATCGAGAAAAAGCCAAACGATTGATAGCAAAAGTCTTTAAGACAAAAACCGGCAGGCAGCTGGCAGAGGAACTTTATCCACTAAGAAACGAGGGATAGGGTCGAGGCTAGGAAGTTAGGTCTCCTGGCGGATCTGTACTCTACTTCTCCCGAAGAAGTGACACGTCCTTCCTTAAAATCACTCCACTTATAATGGGAAACCAATCTTTTTTTGGAGAAGAAGAAAACCCTGTTCTTTTCCTTATAGATCCACACTGAATGGAGGTTTTCTCCTGCACTTTCTGTTTCTAAGGCTACGGTATGGTGTCTGTAGGACCCCTGGAGCTGATCCAGGTTGATCTCTATTTCAGGCGATCCCCATTGTTTTAGAAATAGGTCTTGGGAAATCCCGGCCAGCATTAGATGGCGACGTGGCACCAGATGCTCATGCTGGTTTTTTAAGAGGCTTGGAATGGATCGTGATGGAAGTTTTTCCATAAGCCCGAAACAGAACAAATGCTTTCAGATCATATTGCCACAAAATAGATCTGCTGACAACAAAAATCTTCATCCACTTCAGGGATCCAAAAGGATCCACTCTTTCAAACAGGTGCCCTCAAGATCGAACAGAGAAAAGCCATTAAAAAACAGTAATTAATCTGTTTCCTGCCCAGACGGTAATTGGAAATAAGCAATTCTCATGCCAACTAACCCACGAGGGTTCCTAATGGAATCGAGCCAACAGAGAGACAGTCCTGCCTCTCTTTGAAAGCCCAGCGGAAGGGATGAGAGGCTATGAAAATGTTGCTGATTCTGTGACAATTTTGGAGTGATTTTCCTACAGTTTGTGTGCGTCCGATTTCGAAATCCATATAGATTTCAATTAATTGATGTTCCGTAATGACCTGGCGCACGGATTGCAGGTCGATACGCGCAGTGATTTCATTTCTAAACAGGTACTTTCTCCCAGCCACTTCAGTTTGTTTTCCATGATAACGGCCTTGGAGGTTCAGATTGAGCATCGAATTCGTCTGAAATCAAGACCTTGGGAGAAAGATTGACGGCTGGCTATGTTTTGGTCACTCAGTGACAATCTTCAGCCCCAGAAAGCTTCGGAATCCACCATCAACAGCTGACCAAGGGAGGTCTCTCATGATATTCGCCAAGAAAGAACATGTTTCGTTATTCAGCAACACCGCGGTCCTGTTCTTGCTCCTATTGCTCACAGCCGGATTGTTATTTTGCACACCATCTTCCGCCACGGCTCAGGAGATCTTGGATCCCGTTGCTGCGGAGATTGAATCAATCAATCAAGCCATCAGGGAGAAGGGTGGACAATGGGTTGCAGGAGAAACATCCATCTCGAGACTATCCCTTGCTGAAAAGCAAAAGCGCCTCGGACTCATTTTCCCGATCCTTACCGATAAAGACCACGAGCAGACACTTCACTATCAAGCCCCCCTGTCAGTTCCCACAAACCTTGATTGGAGGAATAACGGGGGGAATTACGTGACGCAGATCAGGAACCAAGGAAACTGCGGAAGTTGCTGGGCTTTCGCATCCACCGCAGCGCTTGAAGCTGCAACCCTGATCACCCTGAATTCACCTGGGGCGGAGATCAATCTGTCAGAACAGGTCCTATTGTCTTGTGGCAATGCAGGTGATTGCGGAGGAGGATGGCACGGTGGTGCTTCTGATTTTTTCCGTAATACAGGACTACCATTGGAGAATTGTTATCCCTACACCGGTACGAATGGTAATTGCGCAAGTGCCTGCTCAGACTGGCGATCCTTCACCTATAAGGTTGCCAATTGGCGTTGGGTTACCACGACCTCCCCTACGGTGAGCGCTATCAAGAATGCCCTATACAGCGATGGACCTCTTGTGACAACCATGGAAGTCTATGATGATTTTTTCAGTTATCGAAGTGGTGTCTATTCACATGTCTCAGGTGATTATGCGGGAGGACATGCGATCCTGCTCGTTGGGTACAATGATGGCGGACAGTATTTTATCTGCAAGAATAGTTGGGGAACCGGCTGGGGCGAATCAGGTTATTTCAGGATTGCCTATTCTCAGGTCAACAACGATGTGGATTTCGGGGACTATACCATTGCCTACGGGGAAGCCATTCCACCTTATTCATCAGAAACCATATCCACCCCAACGGTCCTTTCAGGTCCGACCGCCGGAACCTCGGGAACCTCGTATACCTATACAACCGGAGGCTCCTCATCCAGCCAAGGGCATTCGGTCCAATACCTCTTCGACTGGGGAGATGGAACATCCCCAGTATGGCTCGCGGTGGGTACGACCAGTGCGTCGAAATCCTGGACATCTTCTGGAAGTTATTCAGTCAAAACGCAGGCAAGGTGTTCCACTCATAATGTCATTGTGTCTTCCTGGTCGGGCCCTCTCTCCGTATCCGTTTGTTCCACTCCAGGAACTCCTTCCAGTCCTTCTCCGTCGAATGGAGGCACAGGAGTGTCCAGCAGCCCGACCCTGACCTGGACAGGCTTGAATGCGAGTTCCTATGACGTCTATTTTGGAACATCGTCCAATCCGCCTTATGCTGCAACGACCGTAACCAACAGTTATTCTCTTGCCGGTCTGAATACCAATACAACCTATTACTGGAAGGTCGCAGCTAAGAATAACTGTGGCTCCTCCACCTCTGGACCGGTGTGGAGCTTTACCACGATTGCACCGGTTTACCCATCGGTGACCGTACTTTCACCGAACGGGGGAGAGATCATTTCTTCTGGGTCGAGCTACCCCATTCGATGGGAGGCTCCTCCTCAAGCGCTCAAGTTCAAACTTTTTTATACGACGAACAGGGGGGTTACGTGGAAAAGAATCACCGAAGATTATGTGACGGAGAAAACATATAGCTGGCCCGTCCCCGTATCTGGAAATACGAGGAAGGATTGCCTCGTCAAGGTCATTGGCTATGACAACGCAGGCAAGGTGATCGGACAGGATCAGTCGAACAAGCCCTTCACAATCCAAGTGGTGAAGCTCACCTCGCCCAATGGAGGGCAAACTCTGGGGTCCGGAGGAACCCATACCATTTCGTGGACAAGATATGAGACCATAAGATCTGTCGCAAGGATAAGCCTATCTTACAGCAAAGACGGGGGAACCACATGGGTGCTGATCGTGTCTCTGGATGACCCCTCGCAAGAGACTTACACGTGGACTCTGCCTTCTTTCGCTGCGACGAGGTCCATTTTGGTGAGGGTTATTCTGAAGGATGCTGACGGGAATACAGTGGGGAGTGATCGCAGCGATAACAATCTCTCTGTACAGCCTCCGCCCTGAGAGCTTTTGCCAAGAGAAACTTCGTGCCTTACAGTCTGGATGCCTGTACTATCTATTGCCTCTTCGCCTGAAGGGTCCCTCTTCAGGTTCGGATCATAGACCGCGCGAATAGAGCGGAAAACTGCGTCGTTCACCCTCCTACACTGAAAGCCAGGTCTCTCAGACCGTAAATGAATGCGGAGAGGGTACCCTTCAAGGCTCTGAAGGAGCATAGTCGGGTATGCTTCGGAGGGTTCCGCCCTCTGAAGCGTGCGGAGGGGCCACGAGCTTTGGCCCGTGGGGCTCCACTCTTGACCTCC
>Ga0209253_10002658_pt1 | contig 15825 bp, 18 predicted proteins | sample FrelakmetBRP12BR_FD_187145 | JGI IMG/M metagenome (GOLD analysis project Ga0209253, IMG submission 187145) | Freshwater lake sediment microbial communities from the University of Notre Dame, USA, for methane emissions studies - BRP12 BR (SPAdes)... | ecosystem: Environmental > Aquatic >...
GTATGCAAGCAAAGCTCCTATCAGCGTGGTCTGCGGAGGAGTTATTGGATTTTCACCCCTGGCAAATCGGCTTGCCTGGATGCCTGCCACAAGACCCATAGCAGCAGATTCTATATATCCTTCAACTCCGGTTATCTGGCCTGCAAAAAAAATGCGCGGATTCTTTTTTAACTGGAGCGTTTTCAGGAGCAGGGAAGGAGCGTGAATGTAGGTATTTCTGTGGAGGCTTCCGTAACGGACAAAAACTGCCCGGGCTAATCCTGGCAGCATAGAAAAAACCCGCTTCTGCTGCGGCCATTTAAGACGGGTTTGAAAACCAACCATGTTATACAGTGTTCCCGCTTCATTTTCCTGGCGCAGTTGCACGACTGCATACGGCTGTTTGCCGGTACGCGGGTCAACCAGGCCTACGGGCTTCATAGGGCCAAAAGCAAGTGTTTCTATTCCGCGGGATGCCATTACTTCAAGGGGCATGCACCCCTCGTAGGGCACCAGTGTTTCAAATTCTCTGAGCGGCATTTTTTCTGCAGCGAGCAGTTCATTGACAAAATGATAGTACTCTTCCTGTGAGAGCGGACAGTTAATATAATCTGCAGCGCCTTTATTATAGCGGGATGCCCTGAACGCAGCTGCCAAATCTATAGAGTCGGCTTCAATGATGGGGGCAATGGCGTCGTGGAAGAAAAGGAAATCATGCCCGATGAGCCGGTTAAGATGTTCTGCAAATGCGTCTGCAGTGAGCGGCCCGGTTGCTATGATGACTATATCTTCAGCAGGCAGTTCGGTCACCTCTTTGCGGATGATGGTTATATTCTGTTCCCGTAGAAGAGTCTCAGTTATGGTATGGGAAAATTGCGTGCGATCAACTGCCAGCGCATTGCCTGCAGGAATCCGGTGACCATCAGCTGTCGCGACTATCAGCGACCCGCTGCAGCGCATCTCCTCCTTCAGCAGGCCGCTGGCATTGGCCCGATCATTTGACTTAAAAGAATTGCTGCACACCAGTTCGGCCAGGTCCGGGGATGTATGAGCAGGAGAAAAGTGAAGGGGCTTCATTTCATACAGGGCTACGCGGCAGCCGCTGCGGGCAGCCTGCCAGGCAGCTTCACACCCGGCAAGACCGGCACCAATGATGTGGATTACGTGTGAGGAGTGATTCACGGGGAGAAAAACCGAGTTTAAGAGTTGGAGCGTTACGGAGTTTGGATGTTGCGGAGTTGAGAAGTCGCAGGGTAACAAGCTACCACTCCCAAACTCCCTATCTCCACCACGCCATAGCGCTCATTACGTTTCGCCCGGTTCATCTATGGATCTTTTGTATTTGCACTCTTTATCAGGACACTTAACGGTCATGCCATCCCGTTTGGATTTTTTTTCCACAAGATAGGGTGATCCGCACTGCGGACAGGCTTCGTCAATCGGCTTGTCCCAGGAGGCAAACGAGCATTTAGGATACGTTGCGCAGCTGTAAAATATTTTGCCCCTGCGGCTCTTCTTTTCCTGCACCTTTCCCTGTCCGCATTGGGGACAGTTTATTTCAAGGGACACCGGCTTGTTGAGTGAGCGGATGTATTTGCAGGCAGGATATGCCGAACAGCCGAGAAATGCTCCGTACCGCCCCTCCTTTATCACCAGGGGCTGGCCGCATAATTCACATTTTTCCTCGGTCAGTTTCGGTTCAGCCGAGGCAGCGTCACCATTATTTTTAAGGGATTTTTTATACGTGCATTCCGGGTAGCCGCTGCAGGCATAGAACCGACCAAACCTGCCCAGTTTTATTACCAGCGGTTTTCCGCAGGTTGGACAGGACTCCTCGGTTTTTTCAGTTGTCACGTCAGACTTCTGTATCTCCTGTTCCTTCTGCCTGATGAGGGAAATAAACGGTTCCCAGAAATTGCGCACCACCGGCTTCCAGGTGCTTTCGCCCCGGGCAATCTCGTCAAGTTCATCTTCCAGATGGGAGGTAAACTCATAGTCAACATATTTGGAGAAGTGATTGACCAGGAGGTCGTTGACAATAAGGCCGATGTCTTCCGGATGGAAACGCTTATTGACCAGCTTAACATACTCACGTTCCTGAATGATGCTGATGATGGTAGCATAGGTTGATGGCCGACCGATGCCATATTCCTCCAGCGCTTTAACCAGGGATGCTTCGGTATAGCGGGGAGGAGGCTGGGTGAAATGCTGCTCCGGGACAAGTTCCAGAAGATTAAGCTCCTGTCCTTCCTGAAGCGGTGGCAGCAGGCCTTCTCCATTGCCGTTTTCTTCATCCCTGCCTTCGATGTAGACCTGCATAAAACCGGGAAACCTGACGGTTGAGCCGGTAGCCCTGAAGATAAAGACGTCCTGTGCCGTGATATCCACCGAGGTCTGGTCTAAAACTGCCTGGGCCATCTGGCAGGCTAATGAGCGCTTCCAGATCAGATCATAGAGCTTAAACTCATCAGGCTTGAGCGCATTCTGTATGGTTTCAGGTATCTGGGAGAAGTCTGTGGGACGGATTGCTTCATGCGCCTCCTGCACATTCCTTGATTTCTGCTGAAAAACGCGCGGTGCTTGCAGTGCGAACTCATTTCCGTACAACTTTACGATTGCAGCATGGATGTCTTTCTCAGCGCCCGGTGCCAGGTGTACGCTGTCAGTCCGCATGTACGTGATAAGACCCATGGTGCCTTTTCCCGTATCGATTCCCTCATAGAGCCGCTGGGCTACCGACATGGTCCTTTTTGCCGAGAAGCCAAGCTTCCGGGCAGCCTCCTGCTGCAGGGTGCTGGTGGTAAAGGGCGGCGACGGGTTTCTTTTAATCTCCTTCTTCTGGATTTTATCTACCTGGTACCGAGCGCCCTGCAGGCTCTGGACTATCTCCCGGGCCTGCTGCTCAGTGCCAATGGACATTTTATCAAGCTTCTGTCCGTTCATCTGAATGAGCTGGGCAGCGAAGGAGTATGCAGATTCTTTATCTGCCGCCGGCGATAACTGGGCCTTAATGCTCCAGTACTCTTCTGCCAGAAATGCCCGGATCTCCCGTTCCCGCTCGCAGATGATCCTCAGGGCAACGGACTGCACGCGGCCGGCTGACAGACCGTAGCGGATTTTTTTCCAGAGGAAGGGGCTCAGGTTGAACCCGAACAGATAGTCGAGCACGACACGGGCCTGCTGGGCATCTACCAGAGTTTTAAAGATGCTGCGGGGATTCTTCAGCGCCTCATCTATCGCGTCTTTGGTGATTTCATGAAACGTAATCCGCTGTATTTCGTAACTCTTATTTTTAGCTGTGGCGCTGTCACCCGTTGCATCAGCGGTAAGCTTCAACGCTGACAGAAGATGCCAGGCAATTGCCTCTCCCTCCCGATCAAGGTCTGTTGCAAGATAGATAGTGGAGCAGTGCTTAAGAGATTTGGATATCTCTTTCAGATATTTCTTGCTCTGGGGAAGTATTTCATACTTTGGCTCAAAGTCGTGCTCGATGTCTACTGAGCCCTGCTTGCTGGGGAGCGCGCGGATATGCCCCAGACACGCATGAACTTCAAAGTCCTTGCCCAGAAATCGTGAAATAGTTTTTGCTTTGGTGGGTGATTCGACAATGACGAGAGATTTTGCCATAGGGATTTATTAGCCTCGCATTAAGAGTGAGCTTTCAGCACACGGCATTGTTGGAAACCGGGAACTGCCATCTGAGAGCTTTCAAACGGGTATTGTTTTTATAAAGTGTTTCCCCGGGAGCTGTTTTATAAGTCCGTTCAGCTCCAACTCCAGCAGCAGCGCTGAAACCTGACTGCTGGTAAAACCAGATTTTGAAATTATATCATCTATCTGGAGCGGTTCTTCACTGAGCAGCATATATACGGAACGCAGCTCATTGCTTAAATCAAGATGAATATCCTCCCGTTCCTGCCGCGGCGCCGTAACTAAACCGTTGACTCGGATTTCATCCAGTATATCTTGAGCACTTTCCACCAGCCGGGCACCGTCTTTCAACAGCTTGTGCGTTCCCTTGCTTTTGTAGGAGTGAACGTTGCCCGGCACGGCAAATACATCACGCCCCTGATCAAGAGCCAGTTGTGCTGTTATAAGAGACCCGCTGTGCAGACTTGCCTCAACAACGAGAACGCCCATGGACAGCCCGCTGATAATACGGTTACGGGCAGGAAAGTTATAGGCATTCGGTTTAGTGCCCATGGGCAACTCAGAAATAACTGCACCATGCTCGGTGATGGATTCATACAGCCGCCTGTTTTCCGGCGGATAGATAACATCAATGCCAGAGCCAAGGACCGCAATAGTCCTTCCTTTGGCTGACAGTGCCCCGTAGTGGGCGCATGAGTCGATGCCTCTGGCCATACCGCTGACGATGGTAAGTCCATGGAGTGCGAGTTCCCTGCTAATCCGTTCTGTTGCAGTTATGCCATATTCGCTGGCATTGCGCGAGCCGACTATCGCAAACGCAGTATTGTCATGCCTGCTGAAAGCCCCCTTGACATACAGAAACGGAGGTGGGTCATAGATATTTTTTAATCTATCAGGATACGCTGCATCATTAAGTGTAACCACCGTGACTGCTTGTTTATCGATGAGAGCAAGTTCTTTATCTATTGTTTTGTCAGGTTTGAAATTCCTGAGGGCCGCAATAGCTCTAACCGGGATCCCTTCAATCTGTTCCAGTTCATCGGGCCGCGCATGAAAGACGTTCTCCGGTCCCCCGAAATGAGTAATAAGATTCTTGTAATTTATATTTCCAATGCCAAAAACTGTACGCAGGGCAATCCAGTAGTAAAGATCATGCACCGGACTCACCTCTTCAAGGGTGAAGCGTTAACGCGTTGGCGAGTTTAAAAAAGTCACGCCGTAACTTCGCAGCTCTTTATATTCTGCTGCTCCAGTTTTAAAATGAGATTGAGTTTGATAGCGCTTGCAAAAATAAATGTCAAGGATTAATTGGTAATGTGATGCAATAACAGACAATTGCATGAATTTATCAACTCCGATTAAAAAGAGGCAGCAACCATTGTAGGCTGCTGCCTCGGCACCCTTGTCTGGTATATAAAACAGAAGAATACCCTGTTGATTAATGTTGTATTGCAGGTGCTGCCAGTCACCTTTGAGTGAAGGGCTTGCCTTTATACTCAGAGCCAATACCGGGAATGACAGGAGGCTAATAACCATAATAATGAAATAAAAAAACCTGTGCAGGTAAACTTTTCTTCTGCATCAGGGTTTGACAAATAGATACTAATTCGTTGTATAGTCGTCATATGTGCCCCTTCTTCATGCTGCTTTTATACAAAAATCCGGTTTATATGGTATAATGGGCTCAGCTATAATATTTTCTTTAGCATTTCATTATTATAAATTTATACCCGGAGACAATTTTTCAAGTGCAGGAATTGCGGGAAATTTTGCATCCAGATATATTTTTATCGGCTATACGTTGTTTTTAGTTGAAACCATGAATGGTTTACTTTAATATCATTCCGTTTATCTGTCTGTCATGTACAATACTAATATAACTTTTACCGCATTATGAACTGGATAAGAACATTAGGCAGGTATACCCTTACAGGATTGCAGCAGCTTGGAAGATACGGGCTGTTTCTCTTTACAACCCTCATCTGGACATTCTCGTCTCCGCTCAAAGTGGGGCGCGTCATCGAGCAGATGAGCTTTATCGGGGTAAAATCAACCCTTATCGTGATGCTTACCGGAGCCTTTACCGGCATGGTGCTCGGGCTGCAGGGGTTTTATGCCCTGAGTAAATTCGGCGGTGAATCCATGCTGGGGCCGACGGTCGCATTATCCCTGGTGAGAGAAATCGGGCCGGTTATTTCAGCGCTCATGATAACCGGCCGGGCCGGTTCCGCGCTAACCTCTGAGATCGGGATTATGCGGATCACAGAGCAGATCGATGCTCTGGAGGTAATGGCCCTCAACCCGTATCGATATTTAGTAATACCTAATGTGGTTGCAGCAGTTTTGAGCTTTCCGCTGCTGGGAGCCATGTTTGATGTGCTTGGTATATGGGGAGGATATGTAGTTGGCGTTAAACTTCTTGGTCTTAGCTCCGGAACTTATTTTGGAGAAATGACCGTGTATCTGTCAAGCAAGGATGTTTTTCACGGCATCTACAAGTCTCTGAGCTTTGGGCTCATTGTAGCCTGGATCTGCTGTTATAAGGGATTTACAACAGAGTTTGGTGCAAAAGGTGTGAGCAAGGCAACCACGCAGGCTGTGGTAATCTGCTCTGTTCTCATTTTAGTGTGGGACTACTTTATCACGTCAGTTTCGTTCTAAGTAATAATGATTGAGATTAAGAATCTATATAAGAATTTTAACGGTACCCCGGTATTGAAAGGTATAAACCTGAACGTTCCTAATGGCGGGCTGCTTGCGCTCATTGGAAGAAGCGGTATTGGTAAAAGCGTGCTGCTCAAGCATGTCGTGGGTCTGATAAAACCGGATCAGGGAACAGTGCTGATAAACGGTGTCGACATTAACGATTTGCGCGGCAAACAGCTCGTTGAGATACGAAAGCAGTTCGGCTTTCTGTTTCAGGGCGGGGCCCTGTTTGATTCTTTCACCGTCTATGACAATGTATCTTTCCCGCTTCGCGAAAAGACAAAGCTTCGCGAGTCGCAGATTCGAGAACGGGTTCTGCATGAGCTTGAGCACATGGGTCTCAAGAATGACGGGCATAAATACCCGGCAGAGCTTAGCGGCGGCATGAGAAAACGGGCAGCACTGGCACGGGCGCTGGCAATGGACCCATCCATCATGCTGTTTGATGAACCAACAACAGGGCTCGACCCTATAATCGGGCAAACCATACTGGACTATATTCAGCAATGCCACCAGCGCCTTAAGTTTACCGGTATTATTGTCACTCATGAAGTGACGAAGGTTTTTAATATCGTCCAGCAGATAGCAATGATCCATTCCGGGGAAATTATAGCGCAGGGCAGCCCGGAAGGCATACAGGCGCAGCATAACCCCATTTTTGACCAGTTTGTCCGTGGAGACACAACAGGACCGGTACAATATATTTAGGGAGTAGTGTAATGAGACGAGTTGATTTAGAGTTGCTGGTAGGATTGTTTATAATGGCTGGCATTCTTGCCCTTGGATATCTCTCCATAAAGCTTGGAAAGATGGAAATTATAGGTTCCCGGGGATACCAGGTGTATGCGGATTTCCCCAATGTTGGCGGGCTTAAGGTGGGTGCGCCGGTTGAGATTGCCGGCATAGAAATAGGGCGGGTGAAAAGCCTCACCCTTAATGATTATAAAGCACGCGCGCTGATGGACATACATGCCGGCGTCCAAGTGCAGGACGATTCAATTTTCTCCATTAAAACAAAGGGACTTCTTGGTGAAAAATACGTGGCAGTACTACCCGGTGCATCTGATGTAATAATAAAACCTAATGGGAAAATAAGGGAAGCCCATCCCCCGGTTGATATAGAGGATTTGATTTCTAAATTTGCTTTCGGCAAGATAGACGACAAAAAATAACCTGATGCTTATGGCGCGATTACAATTTCAAACGATACACAAGCGGGAGAGCGTATAATGAAATGGCAGGCAGAGACAATCGATATGAGACCGTTAAGACACGTACTGGGCGTATTGAAAATCATGGTTTTAGGGATAGTCCTGTTGTTTATAGCCGGTGATGCAGGTGCTGGTCTGGCAACCGATCAGCTAAAAGGCTCAATAGACAAAGTGCTGAATGTCCTCAACGATAAAACTCTTAAAGCACCTGCCATGAAGGCAAAGAGGCGGGAAACACTCATGAACCTGAGCAATGAAGTATTTGATTGGAATGAAATGGCAAAAAGATCGTTGGGGATATACTGGAAAGATCGCAAACCAGAGGAGCAAAAGGAATTTGTAAAATTATTTACTGTTCTTCTTGAAAATACGTATATGGATAAAATTGAGGGCTATGCGGGAGAAAAAATTCTGTACAGCAAAGAAGCCGTTGAAGACCAGTATGCATTAGTTGAGACAAAAATTCTCACCAGACAGGATACAGAGGTTGCTGTTAACTACTGGATGCTCAATAAGAATGGCCGCTGGTTTGTGTATGACATCTCAGTCGAGGGTGTCAGCTTAGTTAAAAATTATCGTACCCAGTTTAATGAAATCCTGGCGCGCTCTTCTTACCAGGAGCTGCTGAAGAAATTAAAAGAAAAGCAGGGGCCGGCACCGACACCTGCTTCATAACTGGCTAACAGTTGTTTTCTATTTCCATCTATTCTCTGGATTTATTCACCCGGTTCTGCCGGTTATCAATATAGGCGTTTTTAACCGCCACATAAGGATCCAGAGCCATCTTTTTCATATCCTCGTATGTGCCGAGCGTGAGAGAAGTTTCGTTAACCACTTGGTATGCCCTTACCCCGGCATAAGTCCAAAGCCACCCATCATTTAAAACCCAGGTGACCGGGTCAAGCAGCAGATCGCCCGCTATTCCTGCTGTTCCGCGCGCGCTGGATGGCCCGAAGAATGGCCAGACAATGTAAAACCCCGGGTCGATGCAATAGTGCCCGAGTGTTTGATCAGTGTCTGCGTCGTAAGGATTCATTTTACAGAAGGATTTTGCCGGATCAAAAAAACCGACTACGCCGGCTGTTGTATTAATAACAAAACGTGAAAGCTCAACTCCTGCTTGTTTTGGTTTGCCCTGGAACAAGCAGTTGGCAAATCTCACCGGCATCGCAACGTTTGTAAAAAATTTTCTAACACTCACCCGTCCTGGCTCCGGTACTACGTATTTATATCCCTGCGTTGTTGGTTTTAAAACATAGAAATACAGCTTGTCATTAAATGTGAACATGGCGCGATTAAATTTCTCTAAAGGATCGGGTACCAGTTCCCTTTCACCGACAAGCGCCTCTCCCTGCTCCGGAACCACTGATGGTTTCAGTTCTGAGGAAAATGCAATTGAACCAGTAAGCAGCGCAGCTATCATTCCACACAATATTCCGAATTTCTTCATGAGTTCTCCTTTCGATATCCCCTGAACAATAAAAAATATTTAATTATTTGACATGTAGTAACGGCATTTATATTTATTACAATTAGCGTAAATTTGCCCGGTAGGCAATATAAAAATATCTATGAATAAATTTCGATGCTATCGTAAGAAGCTAAAAAACTGTCATTGCTAACGAAGCGAAGTAACCCCTGCCTTTGTAAGTGCTTGAAAAATGTTTCATTTAAAGATAGAATCATGATAGTGTAAATAAAAAGCCCCTGAATCTGCAGAAAGAGTGACAGGGGCTTGATGTCCATAGATGGCGGGATGAATTTTAGTTATTCACCCTTTTTCTTATTTTCAATTTCATCCTGTTTTGGTGTCACATCAATCTCATCATTTTCAGTTACCGCACGCTTAAACCCCTTGATGGCTTTTCCCAGATCTCTTCCGATTTCCGGCAACCGGCCTGCGCCAAATATTACCAGGGCAATGACGAGAATAATCAGTAACTCCTGAATTCCTAATCCAAACATTTATGCTCCCTTTTTTTAAACCCGCTTATTTATTAGATTTAATAGAAAATGAAGGGTTATTTTTAAGCTTCATTTTGTATAGGGTATATATTATATAGAACACAAGAAACCGGTAAATACAAGTAAAAAAAGCTTTTTATTTTTCCTGCTGTTTTTTGCAAGTTGTTGTGTTATAAAAAACTATTTATTTCAGGCACTGTGTGAGCAAAAAACCACCACACGATGAAAATTTTATCTTATGAAGTACGAAACCATTATCGGACTTGAAGTCCATGCCCAACTGCTGACAGACAGTAAAATATTCTGTGGCTGTTCAACCAGGTTTGGAGAAGACCCGAATAGCAATACCTGCCCTGTATGCCTGGGAATGCCGGGAGTACTTCCGGTTTTAAATAGAAAGGTGGTAGAACTCACTATCAAGGCAGCACTTGCCGCCAACTGTCAGATTGTCCGTTATAGTCAGTTTGCGCGGAAAAATTATTTTTATCCGGATCTTCCCAAGGGATATCAGATTTCTCAATATGAGCTCCCCATAGCACGGGGTGGCTGCATTGAACTTGAGATGGACCATGGGCAGAGCAGGAAAAAGATTGATCTTAACAGAATCCACATGGAAGAAGATGCAGGAAAATTGCTTCATGAACTGGATGGTGTGTCTGCTGACCACAGCTATGTTGACTTCAATCGCACCGGAGTCCCGCTGATAGAGATCGTCAGTGAGCCTCACCTAAACACACCCGAGGAAGCGTGTGAATACCTGCGTATACTCAGGTCAATGCTGCAGTATCTGGAAGTGTGTGATGGCAACATGGAGCAGGGCAGTTTTCGCTGTGATGCCAATATCTCGCTTCGCCCGAAAGGGGCCCTGGTCTTAGGGACAAAAGTTGAGATCAAGAATATGAACTCATTCCGCAATGTCATGCGGGCACTGGAGTATGAAATAGGGCGGCAGTCATCGCTGCTTGAAAGCGGGGAGAAAATACTGCAGGAAACCAGGCTATGGGATGTCAATCAGGGAATTACTGAATCAATGAGAAGCAAAGAGCAAGCGCATGATTACCGGTACTTCCCGGATCCTGACCTGGTTCCGCTCATAATAGATGATTCCTGGATAGATGAAATCAGGTCAACGCTACCGGAACTTCCGCGGGAAAAGAAAGAACGGTTTGTTAGGGATTATGTGTTACCGGAATATGATGCTGCCATACTTACTGCTACCAGGCAGTTGGCTGATTATTTTGAAGAGTGTGTCAGGCTCGGGCCGCAGCCAAAAGTCGTGAGCAACTGGATCATGGGCGATATTCTGCGCCATGTGCCGGATACCAGAGATATATCAGGGTTTCCCGTTACTCCCTCACACCTTGCAGAGATGCTTTTGATGGTTGACAAGGGAACCATCAGCGGGAAAATTGCTAAAACTGTTTTTGAAGAAATGGTTGCATCGGGCAGGATGCCCCAGTCTATTGTCGCGGAACAAGGGCTTGTCCAGGTATCGGACGAAGGGACGCTGGAAAAAGCTATTCAGGAAGTGCTCAATGCCCATGCGGACCAGGTTGAGCAGTATCGCCAGGGTAAGGAAAAAGTATTCGGGTTTCTGGTAGGCCAGGTTATGAAAACAACAAAAGGCAAGGCCAACCCGCAGGTAGTTAATGAACTCTTGAAGAAAATGCTCGCAGGATAATTTATGTATCAGCCTATTGCATGGAAAGAAGACTACATCCTGCTCCTTGATCAGACTAAACTTCCCGGACAGGAAGTGTACATTGAATGCCGGGACCTTGAGACCGTAGCTGATGCCATCAGACGGCTTGCCGTGCGGGGCGCGCCGGCACTCGGTGTGGTAGCAGCGCTGGCGGTCGCGCTGGAGGCGCGCAGTATTACGATAAAAACCCGTGATGAATTTTTTCACGAGCTGAAAAAACTATGCAGCAGGATTTTAGAAACCAGGCCTACTGCTGTTAATATGAAGTGGGCTTTGCACCGGGTGACAGAGAAGTTACAGAGCGCTGATACTGCTCAGGTGGAAAATCTGAAAAAGATGCTTGAGCAGGAGGCACTGGCGATTTTTCATGAAGATATAGAAGCCAACCAGAAGATTGGAATGCACGGCAGGGAGATTGTTCCTGACAAAGCAACGATCATGACCATTTGCAACACCGGCTCCCTGGCCACCGCAGGCTATGGCACGGCTTTCGGCGTTATCCGGGCGGCTGCGGAGGCAGGCAAAAAGGTGCTGGCGGTAAGCTGCGAGACACGGCCGCTGCTCCAGGGCAGCCGTCTGACAGCCTGGGAGCTGCAGAAAAATAATATTCCATTTGTGCTGATAACCGACAGCATGGCAGGGTATTACATGCTGAAAAAAGGCGCAGACCTGGTCATTATCGGCGCGGACCGCATCGCAGCAAACGGCGATTCGGCAAATAAGATCGGCAGCTACAGTCTTGCGATTCTGGCGCATCAGCATAATATCCCGTTTTATGTTGCTGCCCCTACTTCTACCATTGACCAGGACACGCAGCAGGGAGATGACATTCCGATTGAAGAGCGAAAGCCTGAAGAAATAACCCACATTGGAAACCAGAGGATTGCGCCTGACGGGGTCGCTGTATGGAACCCGGCATTCGATGTTGTGCCGTTTGCTTATATTGCAGGAATCATCACCGAGAAGGGAATTATAAAGCCGTCTTTTAAGGACAACATAAAAAAAATATTAGAAGAAGACAGACAAAAGACAACAGTCTAAAGATACAAACAACTACGTCTGCCGTTTGTGTTCTGTCTTCTGGCATTTCTATTCTGTTGCAGAAAAGGAGAGTATTGAGAATGAAAAAAGTAGAAAAAATATGGATGGATGGCACCCTGGTTAAATGGGATGATGCCCAGGTGCACGTTCTTACCCACACCCTGCACTATGGCCTGGGGGTTTTTGAGGGCATCAGGTGTTACCAGTGCCATGATGGATCCTCTGCCGTGTTCAGGCTCAAAGAGCATATAGACCGCCTGCTTGAATCAGCAGTAATCGGCATGATGACTATTCCCTTTACCAGGGAACAACTCTGTTCCGCCGTCATTGAAACGCTGAAAGTCAATAAGCTGAACGAAGCCTATATCAGGCCCATTGCCTTTATCGGGGATGGAGAGATGGGTCTCTATATCCGTCAATACCCGGTGCGGGTTGCGATTGCAGCCTGGTCCTGGGGCGCATATCTTGGCGACGACGGGCTTGCCCTCGGGATTCGCTCAAAGATTTCCTCCTTCACCAGGCATAATGTCAACGCCGGTATGACCAAGGCAAAAATATGCGGAAACTATGTGAACTCAATTCTGGCAAAACGTGAAGTCATCGCAGCAGGATACGATGAGGCAATACTTCTGGACACAGAAGGGTATGTGTCAGAGGCAAGCGGTGAAAATATATTTATTGTGGAAAAGGGAGTGCTGAAAACAACCCCGCCTACCTCAATCCTGCGGGGCATCACCCGGGACGCTATTATGGAGATTGCCCGCGACGCCGGCATACCGGTTGTGGAGCAGCGTTTCAGCCGGGATGAGCTGTATATTGCCGATGAATGCTTTTTGACCGGCACAGCGGCGGAAGTAACACCGGTCCGAGAGGTTGATGACCGGACCATCGGCGCGGGCAAACCGGGCCCCATCACCAAAAAGCTGCAGGAAACTTATTTTGCCGCGGCTCACGGGAAAATTGAGAAGTATAAGAAGTGGCTCACCACGCTATAATATTGCGTTTACCGCAGAAACCCCTCTTACGTTCCCCTTCTTGTCAAGGGGGGAAACAGGGGGTGTCATTGCAAACGAGCGCGCAAGCAGGTGATGCGGCAATCTAAGGAAAGAGTGCCTCTCTTCGTCCGCATTGACGTTTTTTATGGCTATGCATGAATCCATCGGGCGGCAAAAAGCCGTCATACGTCAGGTTATTCTTCAACTGCGTGATGCCCTCGATCCACATGAGAGGGCAGCACACAGCCTCCTTATAAAAAAATCCCTCTTTAAGCTACCCCAGTTTCTCGCAGCTCGAACAGTCATGTTCTATGTATCCTTCAGAAGCGAGGTGGAGACCCATGACATGATCCGGGAAGCGCTCGCATCAGGAAAGACGGTTGTTGTTCCCGTTACGGACATGAAGAACAAGCGCCTTGCTCTGTCGCGCCTGGAAGATTTTAATAGAGATCTTGCGCCCGGAATATGGGGGATACCTGAGCCGTTGCAGGAAGAAATCAGGCCAATAGCCTGCCATGATATTGATCTGGTGATAGCACCGGGCGCGGCGTTCTCCGCAAACGGAAACAGAATCGGCTATGGCGGAGGGTTTTATGACCGGCTGCTGAGAGAGTCAGGGAAAAAGGCCTGCGCGCTTGCCTTTGAAATTCAGATACTGATCGACATCCCCAATAATCCGGAGCAGGATGTTCCGGTAGATTATATCCTGACTGAAAAAAGGATTATTATTTGCAAATAATAATTATATGAGGATTTAATTCTGCAACCTGACCGTGTGCAGGTTTATTACAATTGCGAGAGCAATAACAGAGTGAAGCACGATGAAAAGAAAAGATGCGACTTCATTACGTGTTGGTCTGGCGCTGGGGAGCGGATCATCCCGTGGGTGGGCACATATCGGTGTTATCCGGGCATTGGCAGAGGCTGGCATTGAGCCTGACATACTATGCGGCTGTTCCATCGGCGCGCTGGTCGGGGCATCGTATGCTGCGGGGAATTTAGACCGTTTAGAGCAGTGGGTGCTTGCTTTAAAACGGCTGGAGCTCGCTCGCTATTTCGAAATCAACCTGTCATTAAACGGGTTTGTTGATATTGCCCGGCTGCAGACATTCCTGGTTACTAATGTCTGTGACGCGAATGTTTCTATTGAAAACCTGCCCAAAAAATATGCAGCAGTATCAACGGAATTAGCCACCGGGGGAGAAATATGGTTTACCAGCGGGCCGGTCATAGAAGCGGTCTGGGCCTCTATCGCAATGCCAGGGCTGTTTCCTCCCACCCAAAATAAGGGTCGGTGGCTGGTTGACGGCGGACTGGTTAATCCGGTCCCGGTATCGGTGTGCCGCGCACTGGGGGCGGATGTTGTCATCGCGGTGAACCTGAATGGCGACATCATGCGAAAACGGACAAGTCAGAAACCGGCAGCTTCGGAGAGTGATAACCTGATAGATATCTTCACCAGTACAGTTAAAAAATATTCTGCAACAATATTTGCGGGGTCAAAAACAGGGAATGCGCCGCCTGATTTATTCAACGCATTAGCCGGTTCAATCAATATCATGCAGGACCGCATAACCCGCAGCAGAATGGCTGGAGACCCGCCCGATATACTGCTTGCGCCCAAACTGGCTCATATCGGCCTTTTGGAGTTCTACCGCGCAGAAGAGGCAGTTCAGGAAGGCAGGGAAAGTGTAAAACGCGCGTTGCCGGAAATTCAGCATGTCTTAGGTATGAACTGAAAAGATATTCTGTGCAGATAAAATCATATGTGGATGCGACCCCTGTTCAAATTTTTACCCGCGCTTGCCAAACAATATAAATAGTGCTATATTTAATACTAAATAAAACATCAAAAGAGGTGCGCTATGACGCAGATAAGCCCTTCGGAAGATATTCGCTCCGTAACCGATCTGAAACGTAATACCCGCGATATTCTTGACCATCTCCATGCAACGGGACGACCGGTAATCCTCACGGTCAACGGCAGGGCCGATTCCGTGCTGCTGGATGTGCGTGTCTATGAAAAACATCTGCAGGCGGGGAATCTTGCAAAACTTCTCGCGCCGTCTGAACGGGACGTGGAAAGCGGCCGGATCCGTCCTGCACGTGACTTTCTAAAAGAGTTTAAGCGTGCCAAAAAAATTAAGGGTTGACATTACCGAGGCTGCAGAGGCGGATGTTGCCGAAATATGGGAGTACATAGCCCAGGACAAACCTGATGCGGCAACCGCCTTTGTCCTGCGCCTGGAAGAACAGATCAGCACACTGGAACGCTTTCCCGAACGCTGCCCGCACGTGCCGGAAAACGAACTGCTCGGAGCCCATTATCGCCATCTGTTGTACGGCAATTATCGAACCATCTTTAAGATCGTCGGGTCCAGGGTAATCATCATGCGGGTGCTGCATGGGGCGCGGTTGCTGGATACGGAGATGCTGGAGGGGTTGACGAAATGAGCGGCCTGCACGACAGCTTTTTGGAGGCGGGACGTCTCTGACTTGATAACGGAATAGTGCTACCAATACAGATAGATCAATGAGAACGTCGATAAACATAGTGGATACATTGTTACATAAA
>Ga0209253_10002659_pt1 | contig 15824 bp, 15 predicted proteins | sample FrelakmetBRP12BR_FD_187145 | JGI IMG/M metagenome (GOLD analysis project Ga0209253, IMG submission 187145) | Freshwater lake sediment microbial communities from the University of Notre Dame, USA, for methane emissions studies - BRP12 BR (SPAdes)... | ecosystem: Environmental > Aquatic >...
AGTACCTGCCACGCGCATTCACGAAATAGTGAAGGAGCGCCGCGGCATCACTGCCGACACGGCCGAACGGTTGGCGCGCTACTTCGGGGGCGATGCCGCTTCGTGGCTGGCACTGCAAGCCGACTACGACCTGAAGACCTTGGCCACACGGGACGACATTGCTCGCAAGGTGTCGCCGCGCGAGGCCGCGCCTGCATAGGTCGCGACAGTCGCTGCTGAGCTTGCGTGTCCCCGGCGCCTGTCGGGCTCATCGCGCGCACCCAGGATCGATGATCGGGCGGAGAGGGTTGGAGACTGAGATCTCATCCGAAGGGCACAGCGACGCCACCGCTCCTACCGGACCCTGACGGTAAAATTTCGGGCGAAAAATCGAGTCGCGACAATGGCTTAAGGAGTTCGATGCCGGCACTCGTGAGCCGATTCCTCGACCGACGCGGACCCGCGCCGATGGTGTCCGCGATGGTCGGGCGAGTCGATTGTTGGCGCCGAAGCTGAGTTGAGGCCAACTCAGCGGTACCCGCCGACTTTCCAGTGCGCCGGCGAAACCGTCGCTGATATCGCGCCGCTGTTGCCGATTGGGGTTCCGAAGGTGGCTCACGGCGACGTCGGCACGGTGGCTCAGCTTGAGGTCGGCGGCAACAGCAATGCCGTACCGCGGCCCATGGCGACAACCGGCGTTCCGCTTGACGGAATCTGCATTGGAGATCACACTGTCACATGATTCGCTCGTTTGCCTGCGACGAAACCGAGGCCTTGTTTCACAGCCGCGCGGTAGCCCGCTTTCGCAATATCGAGCGCGTCGCGAGGCGTAAGTTGCTTCAGATCCATGCCGCCACGGAACTTGCGAGCCTGCGCATTCCTCCCGGCAACCAGCTGGAGGCACTGAAATCCGACCGCAAGGGTCAGCACAGCATTCGCATCAATGACCAGTGGCGAATCTGCTTTGTATGGAAGCCGGATGGAGCGCATCGCGTCGAGATCGTGGACTACCACTAGGAACGCGGAACATGGCCAAGTTGCTTGAAGAGATTCATCCGGGCGAGATCCTGCTGGAGGATTTCATGAAGCCCATGGGCATCAGCGCGCGCCAACTCGCCGCGGACATCGATGTCTCGCCGAGCCGGATCAGCGAACTGGTGAACGGGCAGCGCCCCATCACTGCGGACACTGCGCTTCGGCTCGGATTGTTCTTTGGCATGGAGCCCCGGTTCTGGCTGAACCTGCAGTCCGAGTACGACATTCGAGTCGCGGACCGGGAACTCCGAGCCAAGCTTTCGCCTAGGATTCGCGTCTTTCAGCCCGTTGCGGGGTGACGGTCCGCTTTCGCTTCCGAGAGCTTGGCACGACCGGTGAGTAAAGGCCCGCGCGCTCCCAACGGGCCCGGTGCGGGTCCTTCCGGGCCTTGCCGATGGTGCCGGTAAATGCTCTGACGAAAAAATGCGATGCGACAAGTACTTGGCTCGTTTGATGCCGCGGCTTGTCGATGCGCTTCCGAGGTTCAAGACAGGGTTCGGCAGGGGCTCGCGAATATTTCGGGAACCGATAGATCTCGATAGATCTCGATAGATCGCGAAAGGTGGGTCTTCGCGAAACCGCCCGGAAACCCGCGCCAATGCTGGTGCCTGACACTTTGACGGTAAAAGTGACGGTAAATATCTTTGAAGCAGCCGCGAGTACCTTACAAATCCATAGCTTAGAGGTCTCGTTGATGATCGAGTGGGAGGAGGGAGCCCGGCGCGCCGCGCACCGCTACCCGCGTCACCGGTCTGGGCCGCATGAAGTGATTCGTTGAAGGTGACGACCGCAAGCCGGTCGCCCTTCTGCCCGGGTCCCACGATGATTGCATCGCCGGGGACAAGCCGGCCCACGCGGCCGATGCCTTCTTCGACGAGTCCGGCCTGCGGGCCGTCCCCGGTGTCACAAATTTCACGAATCCGTGCCCGAATCATCGACCTCGCGAGCAGCCCTCGATAAACTGCACCGCGCTCGCGCCAGTGGCGATTGGAACAACAACGGCACGGCGAGGTTTCGAAGTCCAGGGAGACAGCAATCATGAAAGCATGCAACGCAGGTTTCGTCGCGCTCGCCGTGCTCGGCGCGTTCTCGGGCGCGGCAACCGCGCAATCGAGCGTCCGCTTCTACGGGTTGGTCGACGTTGGCCTCAGGTACGACGATCCGAAGCTGGCGGGCGCTGATTCGACACTCGGCGTCGCCAGCGGTCACCAGTCCGGCTCGCGATTCGGCGTCCGCGGCAGTGAAGATCTGGGCAGTGGCCTGAGCGCGGTCTTCACACTCGAAGGCGGTTTCAATGCCGACCTCGGGACGTCCGCCCAGGGCGGGGTGCTGTTCGGCCGCCAGGCTTATGCGGGCCTGCGCAGTGCAACTGCGGGTACGGTTGCGGCGGGCCGGGTCACGATCTTCTCGGGCGGCACGGGCGACTTCAACATGCTCGGCGACATCGATCCGTTCTCCGTGAGCTTCGGGATCTCTTCCATCGGGTCGACCTTCTCCTCGGTCGTCATGCGCATCGACAACGCTGTGCTCTGGCAGTCTCCCAACTGGGGCGGCTTCCGGGCCGGGGTCGGTTATTCGACGCAGATTGCGGGCACTGAGGCCGCCGTCAGCGGCAACAACAACCCGATGCTGTTTTCCGCCTTGAACTACTCGTACGGCCCGCTCTTCCTCGCCCTCACGTACGACGTCATCAAGCCCACCAACGCCCAGGGGAACCCGGTCGGCGTGAGCGGCGGCCTGGGCGCCACGGACGATCAGACTCACCTGCTGATCGGCGGCACCTATGACCTGAAGGTGGTCAAACTGCATGCGGCCTACTACTGGGAGAACAACCAGTTCGGAAACACCGCGACCCGCATTCCGACTGCTGCCGAGTCTCCGACGACTCGCACTGCCGACGCCACCGGCTGGATGCTGGGCGTCACGGTGCCGCTGGGCGCCTTCAGCCTGATTGGCGACTACCAGAGCCGCGACGGCAAGCGCATCGGCACGTACGAGGGCGATCGCACCGTGTGGTCCCTCGGCGCCACCTACGCTCTGTCCCCGCGGTCGAATGTTTACGCGTCCTACGGCAACTCCACGGGCGAGAACTCGCTGGCCACGTCCAACACGTACAACACGACGCAGCTCGCGGCCGGCTTGCGCCACCGCTTCTAGCGCATCGCCCGGCGACCGGACCAGCCCGGCGGCATCAACCTGGATGTGCTCGCGCCGCAGGCGCCCTTCGGGGCACCGCGGCGAACCTCGCACCCAACATGACCACTTGATCCGGCGGACCGCACATCCACGACCCTGGCGCGGCGTGGATGCCCGGCACCCGCGCCATCGGCCTGCCAACCTCGTGATTCGATGATCGTCGGTTATTCAGCAGGAGGAGCTTGAGCAGATGAGCAACGAACTCCGCTTCACGGCGGTATTTCTTCTGGCCGCGGCATGCCCCGGCGCTGTAATGGCGGCGGACACTGGCCAGCTCGCCTGCGGCAGCACCGAGGAATGCGCCGCACAGGCGGCGAAGATCGGCGCCTTCGTTCCCGTCCCCGCAGCGACGGTGAGCACGACGAGCAAGCTGGACCTGTCCGAGGACCAGTTCTACTGGATGAACAAGATCAACAAAGCCTCTACGGTGATGCTGGTGGAGGAGAGGATTCTTGCCCGCGAGATGGGACGAGCCATCGCCAAGGGCGTCAGCCACACCGTCGAGCAGGCCGGAAAGCCCGGTGGCAAACGCCCCTCCGACGTGCTGCAGATCGAACGGATCATCACGGACGCGGTCGGCCCCGACGGGTCGCTCATCCACGCCGGCCGCAGCCGCCAGGACATGTACGCCACCTACCGCATGGCGAGGCTTCGCAACCAGGTCCTCGACTACTACGACGCGCTGAGCAGCCTGAGGGAGCGCGTGCTGGTCCAGGCAGGCAAGAACGTCGGCACGATCGTTCCCGCGTACACCAACGGCGTGCAGGCACAGCCCATCAGCTATGCCCACTACCTGCTCGCCTACGAGGCTTCGTTCGGCCGCGACGCTCAGCGCATCCAGGAGCTGTACAAGCGCATGAACCGGAGCGCCATGGGGACGGCGGTGCTCGCCAACTCGAGCTGGCCGCTGAACCGCAAGCGCATGGCCGACCTTCTCGGCTTCGACGGCGTGATCGAGAACTCGCTCGATTCGAGCCAGGTCAGCCCGTCGGACATCGCGCTGGAGGCCGCGGCCATCGCCTCGTCGAACGCCATCCGTCTCGGGGTGATCCTGCAGGACATCCACACGCAGTACCACCAGACGCGTCCCTGGCTGCTGCTCGATGAAGGATCCACCTACACGAGCAGCGCCATGCCGCAGAAGCGCAATCCCGGCCTCATCATGCGCGCGCGGGAGGGGGCCTCGAACGTCGTGGGCCTCGCTCAGGCGGTAGAGGTCAGGATGCACAACGTCACGACCGGCATGACCGACTACAAGGAGCCCGCCGCCGAGCTCGGCCTGTTCCCGCAGGCGGTGCGGACGGTCGTGGCGACCAATGCCGTGCTCGATGCATTGACGGTCAATCCGAGGCGCTCGCTGGAGGAACTCGAGGACGACTGGACGGCGTCGATGGAGCTTGCCGAAACCCTGCAGAAGGACTACCAGGTTCCCTTCCGTGTCGGCCACAGCTTCGCCTCGGACATCGTCACCTTTGCCCGGAGCAACGGCCTGAGGCCGCGGGACTTCCCCTACGCCAAGGCCGTGGAGCTCTATGCAGAGGCGATCAGGAAGTACAAGCTGACGGACGCGCGGCTGCCTGTCAGGGAGCCCGAGTTCCGCAAGCTCCTTTCGGCCGAGCACATGGTGCAGAGCCGGGTCGGCATCGGCGGTCCCCAGCCGGCGGAGGTCGAGCGCATGCTGGCCGGAGCGCAATCGGCCCTCCGTGGCGACAAGGCGTGGATGCAGAAGACACGCCAGAGCCTCAAGGACGCCGACGCGAAGCTCGACCGGGCCTTTGGCGCGCTGCTGGCCGAATGAGTGACTGCCGCCGGCCGTCGGGCGTGCGCCCCTCGGCGGCCGGCAGGTCGACCAACGAGTTCAACGGACCCGGACAAGACCGCGAGCATCACCGCTTGTAGAACGCCTCCACGACATCGTGGGCCACCTGCTGCAGCGCCCGCGCGGTGGCCTTGTCGATCGCTCCTTCATAGTCGTACGGGTTGCCCACGGGCGACTTGCCGTAGACCGCGGCGTACGCCGTGCAGGCGGCCAGGTAGGTGCCGATCAGGCTCGGGTGGGTGCCGTCGGCCTTGTGCAGGACGTAGCTCGGATGACGGCGGTAGGCTTCCTCGAAGGCCAGGCCGACCGGAATCACCAGCGCGCCGATCTCGTTGCCCACCGACACGTAGGCCTCGTCGGTCAGGCGCATGTTCGACGCCTTGGCCTCCGGGTGGGGTGGCACATACACGTGCGTCATGTACAGCGCCGTGCGCCCCCCGCGATCGCGGATGACGCGGTCGAATGCCAGGACGGTTTACCGGAACTTCGCCAGCCGCGTCGGCGACAGGGGCTCGCCGCTGCCGCCTTGCAGGATCACGAGCTCGAATGGTTCCCTGACTCCGATCCGGCCTGGCGTGGTGAGCCAGTCGATCGGGTGGTGGTCCAGCGCCGCCCCGCCGATGGTGGCCGACTTGTACTGCAACCTCTCTTCCGCAGCCGGCTCTGCCGCCGCCACCATGCGCCGCAGGTGGTTGTGCAGGCTATCGCCGTAGTACTGGTAGCTGTTGCCGACGATCAGCACCCGCATGGGGTTTCGGACCTGCGGCGCCTTGACGGTCGGCGCGGTGGCCCCCTGCACGGCCTGGACCGCCAGCGCAAGTAACGCGCCCGCGGCGAGAGGTGCCAGGCGACGCGCGAACGAGCGGACTGCACGATGCCGCGTGCCGTCAGCGTCCTGACGGGCCATTGATTGATGTCCGAGGGGGAATGGTTTCCTGGTCACTGCTGACTCCCAGTGTGTGTCGATCAGTGCTCGTTGTTGGTCGTTAGTCGGCACTTCAGGCCTCATCCTGTGTCGTCAGGTTCCGTCGGGCGATCTCGGCCTCTTCCGGCTTAGGCCGCAGGCGCGGGGCACCGCCCAGTGGGACCAACTCGGCAATCGCCGTCCTGACCTCCGCTGTGCCCGCAGGTCCGCCGATTCCTCTTGTACGGGACCCTTCTCCGGGCACTTGGTCGCTGCGCCGGATCACTGCGGCTGCGGCTTCGGCAAAGCCGGGGAAATCCGGCATCAGCGCGCCAGGCAGATTATCGCGATCCGATTGGCAGCGTTCAGGCCGTAGATGTCGCGCGCCGACCCATGAACCGACTCGAAAGGCGAAGGGAACGCCCGCTCGGGACTGAGGTTGGCCGTAGGTGCGATCCTGATGGTGCCGGTCGTCGCCGGGCCCGGGTCGGAAAGGATGTCGCCGAACAGGTTGCTCGCCGCGATGACGTCGCAGCGCTCCGGCCGAAGCACCAGCCGTGCACTCGGGATGTCGATGTGCTTGGCCGAGCGCTCCTCGCCGAAGCGCGCCCGGCACCCGCTTACGGGCCAACACCATGAACGACTCGAACTGCTTTGCCTATGCGCCTGGCAATTTTGTGGGCAGAATCGTCCCGGCACATCTCCAGCGAGCGAGCGCGAGTGAGCAACACGCCCGGGAAGAACCGTTACGACCAGGGTCGCCTGGACCTGCCGTTCGTGGGCATCTGCACCTTCGGCAAATCGCCGCTGTGCCTCGACTGGGACGCGATCATTGCCGATGTCGCCGTCCTGGGCGCCCCGTTCGACTGCGGGACGCAGTGGCGGGCTGGGGCACGCTTCGGGCCCCGCTCGATCCGCGAAGCGTCGACCCTGTTCTCGTTCGGCCACAGCGGCGCGTACGACTTCGAGGACGACGTCGTCTACATGCCCGCCAACCAGGTCACGATGGTCGACATTGGCGACGCCGACATCATCCACACCGACACCCGCCAGAGCCACGACAACATCGAGTACGGCGTGCGCAAGATCCTCGCCGCCGGCGCGCTGCCGGTGGTGCTGGGCGGCGACCATTCGATCAACATTCCCTGCATCGCCGCATTCGAGGGACGGGAACCGTTCCACGTCGTGCACCTCGATGCGCACCTGGATTTCGTCGACGAGAGGCACGGTGTCCGTCACGGCCATGGCAATCCGCTGCGGCGCGCGGCGGAGAAAGCGGTCGTCTCGGGGATGACACAGATCGGCATCCGCAACGTCTCCTCCACGGCGCGCGAGGGCTACGAGGAGGCGCGGCGGATGGGTTCCGACATCATTTCGGTGCGCCAGCTGCGCAAGCTTGGCGTCGACGGCGTGCTTGCCCGAATACCAAAGGGCGTCCGCTACTACCTGACGATCGACATCGACGGGTTCGACCCGTCGATCGCGCCTGGCACCGGCACGCCCAGCCACGGCGGGCTGCTGTACTACGAGGGACTGGAACTGCTCGCCGGGCTCGCCCAGCAGGGCGACGTGGTCGGCATTGACCTCGTCGAGGTCGCCCCCGACTACGATCACACGGGTACGACGGCGATACTCGCCGCGCAGTTGTTGCTGAACACGATCGGGCGCATCATGCACCGGCGCCTGGGCCAGCGCGCGCAGGCCACGAGCGACTTGTAGCACTCCACCTTTCTAGCTGACCCACTCAAGGAGAGCAGAACATGCACAAGCGGTCCTTCCTGAAACTCGCTGGCGCAACCACCGCGACGCTCGCCGCCCCGGCGATCCTGCGTGCGCAGGCCAAGCGGTTCGATGGCATCACGATCCGCACCAACGGCTACGGCGGCGATTACGACCGGATCCTGAAGGAATACGTCGCGAAACCGCTGGAGGAGCGCACCGGTCTGAAGGTCGAATACCAGGCGAGCACGCTGGCCGCCGCAATCGCCAAGCTGATCGCCTCGCGCGACAACCCGCCGTTCGACATGTTGATGGCCGACAGCCCGAACATTCCCGAACTGCTGACCGCGCAGATCATCGAGCCGCTGACGGCCAAGGAGGTTCCGAACGTATCCAAGCTGCTGCCCAAGGTTCGCGAGTTCGGCGACTTCGGAATCCCTTACCTGACCAACGCGATCATCCTCACCTACAACTCGAAACTGGTGAAGCAGCCGATCGCCACCTTCGCCGATCTTGGCCGTGCCGACCTGAAGGGGAGGGTCGGCTTGCTGACGCCGGAGAACACCGGCGGGGTGCTGACCCTGATCGCGCTGTCCGAATCCAACGGCGGCAGCCTCGACAACATGGAGCCCGCATTCCAGGCGCTGGCGAAGATGCGCGAGAACATCTCGGCGACGACGCCGGCGACGGTCAACATGCTGCAACTCTATGAGCAGGAGGAAGTATGGGCGGGCCCGTACTTCGACGGCCGGGTCTACTCGATGCGGGCCAAGGGCAGGCCGATGGTCTCCGTGATCCCGAAGGAAGGCGTCTATGCGCTGTACAACTACCTGGTGCCGGTCAAGGGCGGCAAGAACCGTGAAGCGGTGCTGGCCTACATGAATCAGGCGCTTTCCGATGAGGCGGTCGGGGCGCTCGTCGAGTTCTTCCGCTACGCGCCGTGCACCAACGTGCCGCTGACGCCAGCCGTCGCGAAGGAAGTCGTCGTGCTGCCTGCGCGGGACGCGATCAAGCCGATCGACTGGGCTAAGGTCGCGAAGATCCGCGGCAGCCTCACGGAACGCTTCAACAAGTCGATGCGCTGAGCGATCGGATGGCCTGAATTCGAAACAGCGGTTCGGGACTCAAGGGAAGTGACGGGGCAGGCGGCGCCGCCGGCAGTCGCGGTGGAAGCGGACCGATCGGGCGCGAGCGTCGGCCGTCGTCGCCTGCTGCTGCTCGGCCCGGCGCTGCTGTTCCTCGTCTTCTTCCTCGTCCTGCCGATGCTGGGGCTGCTGCGCACCAGCCTTTATCCGGGCGAGCGCTCGTTCGACAGCAGCGGGTTTTCGCTGCTCCAGTACGTCAAGTTCCTCGGCGACAGCTATTACCTCGGGGTGCTGGCGGAGACGATCGGCTTCGGGATCGCCTCGGCGTTCGTCAGCCTGCTGATCGGTTTCCCGGTCGGCTACTCGCTGGCGCGACTGCCGGCGCAGAAGCGGCGCTGGCGGCTGATCGTGGTGATCCTGCCGCTGACGCTAAGCCTCGTGGTAGTCGTGTTCGGCTGGCTGGTCGTGCTGGGCCGCAACGGGATGGCCAACTCGATCCTGATGGGTCTTGGAATCTTCGACAGCCCGCAGCGGCTGCTCTTCAACCGGACGGCGGTGCTGGTGGTGCTGGTCCAGCAGTTCCTGCCGTTCATGATCCTGTCGGTGATGAGCGTGGTCACGCAGATCAGCCCCGCGCTCGAGCAGGCGGCGGCGAACCTGCGCGCGAACCGGTTTACGACGTTCAGGCGCGTCGTGCTGCCGCTGGCCATGCCGGGGATCCTGTCCGGGCTGACGCTCGTGTTCATCCTCAGCGCGTCGGCGTTCATCACGCCGCGTCTGATCGGCGGCTCGAAGGTGCAGATGGTGGGCAGCCTGATCTTCGAGCAGGTGATGGCGATCCTGAACTGGCCATTCGGCTCGGCGATGGCGTTCGTGCTTCTGGCGCTCACGCTCGCGGTCACGATCGGCGCCAACACGGTGCTTGCGCACCGCTTCGTCTCGAAAGGAATCGTCCGTGCGCGTTGATCCCGCCGACCGGGCGCTGGCTGTCGCCGGCGCGATGGTCCGCCCGATCGTCTACGTTGGGCTGGCGCTGCCGGCGGTGATCATCGTCGCGGCCGCGTTCACGGCCGGGGACAGCCTGCGCTTCCCACCCGAGGGTTTCTCGCTGCGCTGGTTTCAGGCCGCGCTCGCCAGCGGGCCGTTCATGGGGGCGCTGTGGACGAGCACGCAGCTGGCCTGCATCGCGACGGTGATCTCGCTGGCGCTCGGCCTCGGCGCGGCCTTCGCGATCGACCGCTACGAGTTCCGCGGCCGCGGAGCCTTCCGCACGCTGACGCTGTCGCCTCTGGTCGTGCCTATGGTGGTGCTCGGGTTGGGGCTGCTGCAGTTCCTGTCGTGGCTGCGCCTGAACCAGACCTTCGTGGGGCTGCTCGCCGGGCACGTGCTGATCACGCTGCCGTACGTCGTGCGGACGCTGAGCGCGAGCCTGATCCTGTTCGATCGCAACCTCGAGCAGGCGGCGGCGAACCTGCGCGCTTCGCCCTGGCGGGTGCTGCGGCGGATCACGCTGCCCCTGCTGCTGCCGGCGATCGTATCGGCGACCGTGTTTGCATTCGTGACCTCGTTCGGGAACATCACGCTGTCTGTCTTCCTGGGCACTTCGCGCTCGATCACGCTGCCGGTCCAGATTTTCACCTACGTTGAGCACAGCTACGACCCGGTGCTCGCCGCCGTGTCGGCGCTCGTAATTCTGGTGACGCTGGTCCTCATCATCGTGGTCGAAAAACTTGTGGGTGTGGAGAAGGTGGCATGAGCGGGGTGGCAATGGCCGGAGAGCGGCCGGCGGTGCGGGTGGCGGGCGGGAATCGCGGCGGCGAGGGGCAACCCCCGGTCGTCTCGCTGCGGGGCGTGGCAAAGGTCTACGGCAGCTTTGTCGCGGTCGATGCGCTCTCGCTCGACGTGCGCCAGGGGGAGTTGCTCTGCCTGCTCGGTCCATCCGGCTGCGGCAAGACGACGACATTGTCAATGGTCGCGGGCTTTGTCGAGCCCTCCGCGGGGACCGTCCTGATCGCGGGGCAGGACGTCACCGAGCTCCCGCCGTACAAGCGCGACACCGGGATGGTGTTCCAGAGCTACGCGCTGTTTCCGCACATGACGGTCAGCGCCAACGTTGCGTTCGGACTGGAGAACCTCGGCGTGCCGAAGCCCGAGCGCGCGAAGCGCGTCGAGGAGGTGCTGGCGCTCGTCGAACTGGATCATCTCGCCGGACGTTTTCCGCGCGAACTCTCGGGCGGCCAGCAGCAGCGCGTGGCGCTGGCGCGCGCGCTCGCGTTGCGGCCGGCGGTGCTGCTGCTCGATGAGCCGTTCTCCAACCTCGACGCGCAGTTGCGGGTCAGGCTGCGCGAGGAACTGCGGCGGCTGATTGACAGCATCGACATCACGACGTTGTTCGTCACCCACGACCAGGATGAGGCGCTGGTGCTCTCCGACCGGATCGTCGTCATGAACAAAGGCCGGATCGAGCAGATCGGGACACCCCAGGAGATCTATGAACAACCCGCTACGCGCTTCGTCGCCGAATTCATCGGCTCGTGCTCGGTGCTGGAAGGTTCGGTGCGCGCGGGCGAGTTCGTCACGCGCGGCGGGATGCGCCTGCCGGTGCCCGGGGCCGGCGACACCGCCGTGGAGCAGGCCCTGATGGTCGTCCGCCCTGAGCAGGTGAAGCCGGCGACCGGGGCGGGCCGCGTGCCGGCCTTCGCTGCGCACGTCGAGAGTTCGAGCTACTACGGCGCAATGACGCGGCTGCGCCTCACGGTCACCGGCGAACCGCTCCTGATGGAAGCGCACTTCCCAGGCAGCAAACGCCCCGTGGCCGGCGACGACATCAGTGTCGAGATCGATCCCTCGGGGATCCGCCTGATTCCCGCCGCGCAAGGCTGACCTATCCCTTTTCCATCATCGAGGTGCTCGATGCGGGACCAACTGCTGCGCTGGATAGAAGACGACCGCCACCGCTTCATCGCCTTCCTGCGCGACTTCGTGCGCGCCGCGTCGCCGAACCCGCCGGGCGACACTGTCGCGGCGATGCAGCACGTCCGCGCGCTGCTGGACGAGGAAGGGATAGCCTATCGCCTCGTCGAGCGCGACCCGACGATGCCCAATCTGGTCGCAAGCCAGACCTTCGCACCGACGCCGAAGCACCTGGTGCTCAATGGCCACATCGACGTATTTCCGGTCGAAAACGCCGGCCAGTGGAAGTACGGGCCGTGGGACGGGGCCCTCGCTGACGGCGCAGTACACGGGCGCGGCGTTGCCGACATGAAGACCGGCACGAGCGTGTCGCTGTTCACGTTCCTTTACCTGTCCCGGCTCGGCACCGACCTAGGGGGCCGGCTGACGCTGACCGTCGTATCGGACGAGGAGACGTTCGGGCCGAACGGCGCTCGCCACCTCTTTGATGTTTGCCCCGAGGAGGTCACCGGGACGGCATGCCTGAACGGCGAGCCGAGCAGCCGTCACACGGTGCGCTTCGGCGAACGCGGCGCGTTGTGGCTGCGCTTCACGATCACGACGCGGGGTGGCCACGGCGCATATCCGCACGTCAGCCCGAACGCAATTGATCTCGCCTACCCGCTGATCCAGGATCTCCGGGAGTTCACCCGGCAGCCGTTTACCGAGCCGCCGGTTCTCGCCGCCGCGCTCGAAGCGTCGGCGGCGGCCGTCGATGCGGCGAACGGCAAGGGCGCATCGCGGATCGCCCGATCGATCACGATGAACGTCGGGACAATGGCGGGCGGGCCGAAGGTGAACATGATTGCCTCGCGCTGCCAGTTCGAGGTCGACTTCCGCCTGCCGAATGGGGTGACGAAAGCTGACCTGCTGGCATGGATCGAAAGGCTGCGCGGCAAGCACGACTTCAGCTACGAAGTGCTGATGTCGAACGACCCGAACTGGTGCGAGCCGGACAGCGAACTGGCCCGGATCGTTCGCCGCAACGCCGCGGCGCTGACCGGGATCGAGCCGGCCAACGTGATCGGCCTGGGCAACACCGACGCGCGGCTGTGGCGCTATCGCGGCGTCCCGGCCGTGGTCTACGGACCGGCGCCGCGCGGGATGGGCAGCCTCGACGAGCAGGTAGCGGTGGACGAAGCGTTCGACATCCTTCGCTGCCACGTGCTGTCAGCGTACGACTACCTGTGCCGATGAGGGCGGGCGATGAGCGATCTGCAGGCGACGAAGGACGGGATACGCGGAAGCCTGCGCGACCTGGTCGCGCTTCACGGTGCGCCGGGATTCGAACAGAGCGTGGTCGCCTATTTCAGGAAGCGCGTCGAGGCGCTCGCCGACAGCGTGACTGTCGACCGCTACGGCAATGTCACCGCGGTCAGGGGCGGGCGGCACGATCATCCGCGACTGATGATCAGCGCGCACCTCGACGAAATCGGCTTCATCGTCAAGGGAATCGAGCCGAACGGGTTCCTGCGTTTTGACCGGCTCGGCGGCACCGCCGACGCGCTGGTGCTGTGCCGGCGCGTGTCCGTCAACGGTCATTTCGGCGTCGTCGGGGCCAAGGCGGGGCACCTGCAGTCGGCCGACGAGCAGGCGCGCCGGCCCGACGTGTACGACATGTACATCGACGTCGGGGCGGACGGCGCCGAGGGCGTGGCGCAGATGGGCATTCGCGTCGGCGACCCGGTGACGTTCATCGGCGAACTCGCGGAGTTCACCGGCGGCGAGCGCGTCTGCGGCAAGGGAATGGACGACCGCTACGGCGTCGCGGTGCTGCTGCAACTGCTGACGGAACTCGCCGGGACGCAGCCGTTCGGCACCGTGTACGCCGTCGGCACTGTTCTCGAGCAGGTCGGGCTGCGTGGCGCGATGATGGCGGCGTACCGGATCCAGCCCGACTACGCGATCGCCATCGACGGTCTCTCCTCGGGCGACACGCCGGATTCGAGCCCGACGCAGGACATCGCGCTGCGCATGGGCGCCGGTCCCGTCGTGCTGCTGGCTGCCTCGACCGGCGCATTCCGCGGCAGCATTGCGCACCCGGCGATGAAGCGCTACCTGCTGCGGGCCGCCGAACGCGCGTCGATCCCGGTCCAACTCGCTACGCACATCTCGCGCGGCTCGACAGAGGCGGCGTCGATCCATCTCGTGCGCGACGGCATCCCGACGATCAGCGTCGGCGTCCCGCGCCGCTACTCGTACTCGGCGAACGAGGTCATTGATCTGAACGACGCGGCGCGCGCGGTCAAGATGCTGCTGCGTTTCGTCGCCGAGATGGACGAGCACGTCGATCTCGGCTTTCTCTGATCCGAACAAAGGAACCACGACATGAACGCGACCAAGCAACAGCTGCTGCGATGGGTCGATGAAGACCGCGACGTCCTCGTCGGCTTCCTGCAGGGGTTCCTGCGCTGCAAGAGCCCCAACCCTCCGGGCAACACCGTGTCGGCTGCGAATTTCGTGACCAGTTTCCTGGGCACGCACAAGCTCCCGTACAGGGTCATCGCACCGAATCCGGAAATGCCGAACGTCGTCGCCACGATGGAGTTCGCCCGCCCGGGACGGCATCTGGTGCTCAACGGGCACATCGACGTCTTCCCGGTTGGCGTCGAAAGTGACTGGAAGCACGACCCGTGGGGCGGCGAGCTCGTCGACGGCCGCATCTACGGCCGCGGCGCCTGTGACATGAAGTGCGGGACGACGGCGTCGATCTTCACGTACGCCTACCTGAGCCGGATTGCCGACCAGCTCAATGGCCGGTTGACACTGACGGCGGTGTCGGAGGAGGAAACCTTCGGCCCGTGGGGCGCGCGCTACCTGATGGACCACCACGCGAGCGAGGTCCTTGGCGACTGCTGCCTGAACGGCGAGCCGAGCAGCCCGTATTCAACGCGCTTTGGCGAGAAGGGGCCGCTGTGGCTCAAGTTCAACGTCGCCACGCGCGGCGGCCACGCCGGCTACGTGCACACGAGCAAGAACGCGATTGCGATCGCCGTCGCGGTGATGACCGAACTGCAGGGGATGGCCGGGGCGCCGGCGGTGGAGCCGCCCGCGGTGGCCGCCGCACTTGACGCGGCGAGGGAGGCGATGGAGCGCGCCTATGGCGCAGGCGCGGCGAAGACGATCCGCGAGGTGACGGTCAACTTCGGCTGCATCCGCGGCGGGGCGAAGGTGAACATGATCGCCGCCGACTGCGAGTTCGAGGTCGACGTCCGCGCGCCGGTCGGGCTCACGCACGCCCCTCTGCTGGCGAAGATCGACGAAATCGCCGGTCGGTATCCGGAGGTCTCGTACAAGGTCCAGGGCGGCAGCGAGTCGAACTGGTGCGCGCCTGAGGCGGAGATGTTCGACTACGTGATCGCGAACGCGCAGCAGGTGTCGAACGTGACACCGACGCGGGTCGTATCTCCGGGAGGGACCGATGCCCGGCTGTGGCGGATGCGCGGCGTTCCGGCGATCGTCTACGGGCCATCGCCGGGCAGCATGGGCGCCGCTGACGAGAACGTGACCGTCGAGGAATTGATCCATGTGGTAAAGACGCACGTGCTCTCCGCGTTCGACTACCTCACTGCGCCGCGCGCTTGAGAGGATGGCTCGGACGGCCGCGCAGCGGGCGTGGGACGTTGCATCTTGCTGAAGAAGGGCGGCACCTGGGGCGCACCTTTGGCCACGCCCCGTGTCATTGGCCTGCCCCCATCAGCTAAGGCCAGACCGGCTCGAAGAAAGCTGCTCGCAAGCGAGCAGGGGCCGCGTAGTCGCCCGTGCTATGTTTCGCGCCGCATCAGCGCATACGTCGATCCCGCCGGCAAATGAAACTGCTCAATCCCGCGCGCCTGGACTCGCGGGCACGTGGCCGTACAGTGCCTCGAAGTCCCTTGATCCGCAACTCTCTGGCAGTGTCACTGGCGCTCGCCTTCTTGCTTGCGGCAGCGCCGGCAATGGCCCAGGACGCCGGCCCTTCCATCACCGACCGGGCCTTCAGTGCGATGAACGAATCCTCGCCGGTGGGCATGCTGCCACGCGGCGAACGACAGGGGGGATGGACGGGGTGGTTCGGCGATGCTTGGGAAGGGTCGAAGAAGATCTTCCGCGACGGGCACACTGACCTGATGGTGCCCCTGTACATCCATCACCC
>Ga0209253_10002662_pt1 | contig 15818 bp, 10 predicted proteins | sample FrelakmetBRP12BR_FD_187145 | JGI IMG/M metagenome (GOLD analysis project Ga0209253, IMG submission 187145) | Freshwater lake sediment microbial communities from the University of Notre Dame, USA, for methane emissions studies - BRP12 BR (SPAdes)... | ecosystem: Environmental > Aquatic >...
GTTGTTTCGGCTCAGAATGGATGGCGACGAGTGATCGCAAAGGCTGTAGAAGCTGGCATCCCTACCCCTGCCATGTCAAGTGCACTTTCGTTCTTTGATGGTTATCGACACGAACGCTTACCTGCTAACCTATTGCAAGCTCAGCGCGATTATTTTGGTGCACATACTTACCAGCGAGTGGATAAACCGCGAGGCGAGTATTTCCACACAAATTGGACCAGTCATAGTGGCAATATTACCTCAACTGTGTGGAAAAAATGATTCCTATAGAACTAGGCTCTCCAATAGGCTTGGTTGACGTATTATTAATTTACGGGTACAATTCGCGCTACATTTTGGGCCCATAGCGCAGTTGGGAGCGCGTCTCAATGGCATTGAGAAGGCCGAGGGTTCGAATCCCTCTGGGTCCACTCTAAGGTCATGGCAGGAGTATTAAACCATCCTTCAGCGAGATGGGAGAGTGAGGTGAAAGCCCGTCAAAGTGCCCAAGGAGCACAGCAAGAATCACTGCCTGGTTGAACTCGCCTGTCGTCCTTGACAAAAAGGACAGACTTCAATAGTAAAAACCATTCATTTGGTTGAGTTGTTGGCGGGATTCGCCCGTTATCGCGAAACTGAGTGGCACTTCTAACCGGTTATCAATATCAGGCTAGGAGGCAATCAGGGTGGTACCGCGGAGATAACCTTCGTCCCTGTTAGGACGAAGGTTTTGTTCTTTAATAAACTAGCGAGGATTAATGATCAGGCAACAGCCTCTGAATTGACCACATTAATAAAAACATCCAGCACTTCTGGATCAAATTGGGTCCCTCTGACTTTCTTTAATTCAGTGACTGCTTCTTCATGAGACCGGGCTTCCCGATAATACCGATCTTCAACCATGGCTTGATAGGCATCAGCTATTCCCAAGATCCGAGCGCCAAGAGGGATATCCTTTCCCTTAAGACCTTTTGGGTAGCCCGTCCCATCATATTTTTCCTGGTGAGCAGAGATGGTGGGTGCCAAGGAAGGTAGCGAATCAATGGAATTGACAATATTAGAGCCTATCGTTGGATGCATTTTGATCAATACCCAATCATCTTCTGAGAGGGCAGCCTTTTTTCGGAGAATACGATCTGAGATACCGATTTTTCCAATATCATGCAGAATGGAAGCCCAGTACACGTTTTCTACGTCATCCTCGTGCATTTTTAATTCGCGAGCTGTTGTGCTGGCCCATTTAGCTACTTTTTCACAATGTTCTCCAGACTTTGAAACTCGCTTGTCGACGAATTTGGAAATATTGATCAATAATTGAAGCCAAAGTTCATGTCGTTGTGTGTTTGTCATAGGATCTCTTCAATAGTTGGGATGGTTTGTGGTTCTCGTGATGCAAAATCTATACCAATCAACGTCTCCAACTAGATTATTTAACAAAATGGGTAAATATTGATTAACTAGGGAAATTATTAAAATCATGATTTTAAGGTATATATGAAAATGAGCACATGTTTAGCAACCACCTGGTACCCAAGGGGTGAATATTATCGGTTTATCCGCTTTCTGCCCATGCTTGAGCAAGAGTATGGTTTTCTAGTGATTTCATTAATTCCTAGTGATAACCAGGATGTAATGCAGCAAATCACAAGTGGCAGATATTTAGAAAGTCCAAAGTTGAGTGTAAATGTGAATGACTCTGGACAGAACGGCAGATATATGGCTTTATTGAAAGCTTTGGAAACACCAGCCGAGTTTATTCATTATGTCGATATGGATAGGCTGCTCCATTGGGTAGAAACTCGCCCCGGTGAATGGAAGCAGATGATCGGTGAAATCCCGAAATATGAATGCATAATCTTCGGCAGAACCCCATCGGCATTTAATACACATCCTCAAGCACTGATAAGCACGGAGAAAATCAGCAACCAAGTTGTATCGAATATCTTGAAAATGGATATGGATGTGAGCGCGGGATCGAAAAGTTTTAGCCGATCTGCAGCACAGTACCTGGTTGATCAACACCAGGAGGGTAATTCGATTGGAACTGATGCAGAATGGCCTATACGTTTAAAACAAGCCGGATTCAAATTGGAATATATCCAAGTTGAGGGTCTGGATTGGGAATCAGCAGACCAATTTAAGGATAAGGCAGCAATGGGCAGTGAACAAGCAAAAGCTGCCGTAGATTATGATGCTGATCCAAGTCATTGGGAGAAGAGAGTTGAAATCGCTCAGGAGATTGTACGAACTGCAATCGATATTTCCCAAAACAATTCGTCCTTCGTAAACCGAAAAACCAATGATTCCATTGTTTTTGATTGTTCTGCGGTGTTTGATGTGGATGATTACCTATACTTCTATAGTGAGGCATTAACTGACCTGCGCACTGATATGGAAGTTGATGCCCTGGTAGGGTTGCTCGCCCTGGATAAACCGAAGAAAATCCTAGACCTTGCATGTGGTTATGGAAGGCATACCAACCGGCTGGCGGTCATGGGTCATACCATGACAGGTGTAGACATCACGCCTGGTTTTCTGGAGATTGCTAGGCAAGATGCAACACAAAAAGATGTGACCGTGAATTACCAGGTAGGTGACATGAGAACCATCACATTTGATAACGAATTTGACTATGTACTGCTACTTTTTACTGCATTTGGATATTTTTCTGACGAAGAGAATCGACAAGTACTGATTAATGCGAGAAATGCTTTACTACCTGGAGGTTTATTGATTTTTGATATCCCGCACCGAGATACCTTCCTGAAAAGATTGCAGTCATATTTCGTCAGTGAAAAAGAAGGTAATCTGATGATTGATCGAATGTCTTTTGATAGTATACGAGGAAGGTCATATAATAGGCGGATTGTATTTCGGGATGGAATCAGAAAGGATAAACCTTTTTCTATCCGCTTATATAATCCAAATGAAATACAATCTCTGGTCAGGCAGGCAGGATTTACCTTGGAAAATATCTATGGTGGTTGGGAAAAACAGGAAGTTACAGCAGACACATCCAGGTTAATTGTGATTATCCGAAAACCTGAAGTAGATTACGCTTGAATAATTGGTTAATAATGGAGAAATGTATGTCAGAACTAAAATTTTATAATCCTTTAGAGATCGAGCCGAAATGGCAATCAAATTGGGCGAGCAACGGTTTATATCGAGCGGAAATCGATGAAACCCGTCCTAAACATTACGCCCTGACCATGCTGCCTTATACTTCGGGGGACCTCCACATCGGACATTGGTATGCCATGATACCTTCAGACTCACGTGCCCGCTATAAGCGCATGCAGGGATATAACGTGATGTTCCCGATTGGTTTTGACGCGTTCGGGTTACCGGCTGAGAATGCTGCCATAAAAAATGGTATTCACCCAAAGATTTGGACTTATGACAATATTGATCACATGCGCAAGCAGCTGAAAAGCATGGGTGCGATGTGGGATTGGCACCGGGAGATGATTTCCAGTGACCCAGAATATTACCACTGGACGCAATGGTTCTTTATCCAACTGTATAAGCACGGTCTGGCGTACCGTAAATTTGCACCCGTAGATTGGTGTCCAAATTGCCAGACTACTCTGGCACGTGAGCAGGTAAAGGATGATGATCGTCATTGCGAGCGGTGTGGGACTCCAGTCATTAAAAAGGAGCTGGAGCAATGGTTCTTTAAAGCCACTAAGTATGCTGAGGAGTTATTGGATTATGTCACGATTGATTGGCCTGATCGGGTGCGTACGTTGCAAACGAATTGGATTGGTCGATCTGAAGGAGCCTCAGTAGTATTTCAAACCGAGCAGGGAGATGCAATTGAAATATTTACGACCCGACCAGACACGCTTTGGGGTGCTACCTTTATGGTCTTAGCGCCTGAACATCCATTAGTTCAGAAAATTACTACAGCAGAAAAAACTCAGGAAGTCGATGCGTATATCAAGCAGGCTGCACGCCAATCAGATCTTGATCGAGAAGCAACGGATAAGGAAAAAACCGGTATGTTCACCGGCGGTTATGCTATTAATCCAGTCAATGACGAGAAAATACCGATCTGGATTGCTGATTATGTATTGATGACTTATGGAACAGGGGCAATCATGGCTGTTCCGGCACATGATCAGCGAGACTTTGAATTTGCTCGTAAATACGATTTGGAAGTGCGGGTTGTAATTCAACCCACTGAAATCGATCCATTAGATGGAGCAACTATGACAGCCTCGGTTCCTGCCTCAGGTGTCATGGTCAACTCGGGAGTTTTGACAGGCACCCCAGGTGAAGATGCTTTTTATCTCGCGATATCGTATATCGAGAAACAAGGTGTTGGTAAAGCAGCTGTGAATTATAAATTACGCGATTGGTTGATTTCGCGTCAACGGTTTTGGGGAGCACCCATCCCAATGATTCATTGTGAAGATTGTGGATGGAATCCTGTCCCTGAAGAACAGCTGCCCGTGTTTTTACCGGATGATGTCGAATGGCAGCCGACCGGGGTTAATCCACTCACCATTCATCCAACATGGAAATATACCACCTGTCCGGTATGTAATCAGTCAGCTGTTCGTGAGACGGATACCATGGATACATTCATGTGTTCATCTTGGTACCATCTAAGATATTTAAGCCCAAAATATGATCAAGGTCCATTTAATCCGATAGATTACATCTACTGGATGCCGGTGGATACCTATACAGGTGGAATTGAACATGCGACCATGCATCTGTTGTATACCCGCTTCTTTCATAAAGCGTGCCGCGATATGGGCATCACCAAAGGACCTGAACCGATGATTCAGTTAAGAAACCAGGGGATGGTCCTGGGTGAAGACAATGAAAAGATGTCCAAAAGCAGGGGTAATGTCATTTCACCGGATGAGCTGGTTGGTCGTTATGGGGCAGATTCAGTCCGCGCTTATTTAATGTTCTATGCCCGTTGGGATATGGGTGCGCCTTGGAGCAGTACCGGAATCGAAGGTGTTTACCGATGGCTACGGCGTGCCTGGACTTTATTCACCGACCCAATAGAAAAAGGAAATCCAGATCCAGATGTGTTGCGTGCTTTACGCCGCAAGCTTCACCAGACCTTAAGGCAAATAACCAATGATTTTGAAGCCTTTGAATTCAATACCATTGTCTCAGGCTTAATGGAATTACTGAACGAGATGTATAAAGCGCGTGATAAAGGCGTTGCTGGAACACCTGAATGGCATGAAGCTGTGGATATTTACATAAAGATGATGGCTCCTGTAACGCCACATATTGCCGAGGAATTGTGGGCAATTCATGGGAAACCATACTCAATCCACCAGCAGCGTTGGCCGGTCGTTGATGCTGATGCTGCGGCGGAGGAGCTGATCACATTGATCATTCAGGTTAATGGTAAGCTGCGTGACAGGATCACGGTCTCTGCAGATATATCGGAGGAAGCTGCCAAAGCAACCGCATTGGATAGTGAGGTTATAAAGAAATTCCTCGGTGGGAAATCGCCTAGAAAAGTGATTGTTGTTCCTGGACGATTGGTCAATATTGTAATCTGAAATAATCAAGTGCACTCAAAATGGGTGCACTTGATTATTATACAAGTAAGATATCTATTTCGAATGAACCATCATTTGCTCTTAAGGGTATTTTGATAGAATATACCTAAGGTGTAAGGATAATGGTTGATCTATGAGTAATTTATCTGTCGACAAGGAAAAAAAACGCTGGGGAGACTGGATATCAGCGGTTCTGCTCATCATCTGTATGCAAATTGCAGCAGGCAGGTTGATTGCCACACGTTGGACAGACGAACTTCAACTGGTTCAGCTTATTGCACTATTTGGTACGATTTTAGGTTTAGCCTTAGGGAAAAGTAAATTCCAACGTTTTTGGGTGATCTTTTTTTCAATCGCTTATGGTTTGTTCCTGATTCCTTGGCAAATTGGATTGACAATTGAAAGAGAAATTGTCTGGCGTGATCGCATAATCAACCTGTGGGGCAGGTTGGGGGTCATAATAGAGGAGTTAGTTACCAAGAACCCTGTAACGGATAATCTCCTTTTTCTTTTGTTAATGTCAATTTTGTTCTGGTCATTATCTGTATACGCTGGATTCAGCCTGGTGAGGGAGGGCAATCCGTGGAAAGTAGTCATACCTGGTGGAATCACTGCTTTTATCATCCATTCGTATGATCCATTATTACTTAGCCGTTCATGGTACCTGGCAACTTATCTGTTCTTTGCTCTACTTCTCATTTCACGTATGGTTTATCTGCAAAATATTGCGAAGTGGAGAGGAAACCATACCCACATTCCACCCGATATGGGTTTTGATTTTACCCGAATCGTGTTGGTATTAATTCTGGTACTGGTTATATTTTCCTGGAATGTTCCGGTCCTGGCACAGTCCTTCAAGCCGGTTGCTGAGATCTGGCGTACAGCCGCTAGGCCTTACCTCAATACGAAGGACCGTTTAAGTTTTATGTTTGCATCTTTACGAGCTTCGGTAGGCCTGGTTCAAAATTTTTATGGCAATACCATGATGCTTGGATTGGGTAGTACTTTATCCGACCAGGTCATCTTGGAAGTGAAAGCACCTACTAATCCCCCGAATGGATATAGGTACTATTGGGAAGCTCGAAGTTATAACATTTATGAAAGCAGTCAATGGCAGACAAATCTTAAAACAGCCCATGAATTAAACCCAGAAAGCGAAGACTTAAATCTACCCGGTGCAGATATTCGTTCGGAAATAACAGCCACTTTCTTCCCGCACACACCAATTTCAAACCTGTATGTTTTATCAGAACCGTTATGGGTTAATCGACCAACGCAGGTATATATGACGATTAATCCTGATGGCTTGGTGAACTTAGGGGCATTACTGAGTAAGTCAATTATCCATCCGGGTGAACAATACACTGTGCGTTCCGTAATCGATTCGATGACTGAAATCGAGCTTTCAGGCGCAGGCACTGATTACCCTCAGTGGGTCCTGGATGAATATCTAAAACTTCCAAATGATATCACCCCCCGCACGAAAGAATTAGCAAATGAAATAGCCAGCGGGTTAAGCAATCCGTATGATATCGCGATTGCTGTGACCGAATATTTACGGAACAATATCGAATATGAACAAGCTATCAAGCAACCCCCAAAAAACCAGGAACGCATAGACTGGTTTCTCTTCGATTACCAAAAAGGATTTTGTAACTATTACGCATCAGCCGAGGTGATACTTCTCCGGTCGTTGGGAATACCTGCCAGGATGGCCGTTGGTTTTGCACAAGGAGAAAGGCAGATTCCTCTGATCGAAGGACAATTCACTGGAGGAGTTGTTCCAGGTATCAGCAATGAGCAAATCAGTGATACCGCCACGTACATAGTACGACAAAAGGACGCACATGCCTGGCCAGAAGTGTACTTCCCTGGTAGAGGTTGGGTAATATTTGAACCAACCGTATCTCAACCGATCTTGAATAGACCATCGGGTTTGATAAACAACAATTCTAATATAGATCGAACTAGAAATAACCTGGATGATTCAAAATATCTGCAAGAATTGGACACTCCTGAGCGACAGACACCTGATAGCCTGGCAAATACGCAAAATTCTGATGCAGACTCGGGTTTCTGGATGTTGACCAATATCATTATATTTTCTATCTTGCTATTATCATTAACGATATTGGTAATTATTGTCTTACTGGTTCGTAAAGGATTCAGAGTGATGCCATTCCTGGAACAAATCTCGATCGGACTTCCAGAAGGAATGGTGAAAGGATTTCAAAAAGCTGGTATCCGTCCACCTAATTTTCTTCTCAATTGGATTTTTTATTTAAAACTTCCTCATCTATCGCGATCATATATGGAGATAAATCACGCTCTAAAACGTATCGGGAAGAATCCGTCCATTCAAGATACCCCTACCGAACGGATAAATTCTCTCATTCAAGCGATTCCAGATGCTTCTGAACCTGCTCAGCGCTTGTTGACCGAGTATCAGACATCCATCTACAGCCCTCGTCAAGCTAATCCAGAAATTGCGCGTAAAGCTGGTTATGAAATCAGGAAATTATCCTGGTTAGCCAGGCTTGGAAAGTTCCTGCCACGATTTCAATAACCAGAGCATAATCGTTGATTATTCTATGGGGTCGACCAATTTAATATACTTATCTGAAAATAATGCTGGTATACCTCCTGTATGCCAGAATAATACTGTATCATCAGATTTAAAGTAACCCTGTCGAATGAGATCGATCATACCAACAGCTGCCCGACCGGTATAGACTGGATCAAGTAATAATCCTTCTGTTCGGGCAAATAAGCGGATAGCTTCAATTTCAGCAGAGCCCATTATTCCATAACCAGCTCCGATATAATCGTCATTCACTAAAATTTCTTGCGTAAGAATGGTAGTATTTTCTCCAAGGATATCTGTAGTCGCGGTAGCGAGGCTTGCCACGCGCTCTCTTAATTCAACCGCAGGTTCATCCACACTAATTCCCAATACTCTCCCACTGAAGTCAAATAACTTTGCCCCAGCTACCAATCCAGCCTGGGTGCCTCCGGAAGATGAAGCGAAAAGGATCCAATCTGGATGGAAATCTTGGCTAAGTAATTCTTGTACGGCATACACATACGCAGATGCACCGGTTGTGTTTGAACCTCCATATGGGATTACATACGGCCTCCTACCTGCCTCCCATGCATTTTCAAAAATTTTTTGAAGCTGTTGGTCACGCTCTTCGTAAGAAGACCAAATTAATTCCGCATCAAACAATTTATCCAACAATAGATTACCAGTTGCAGCTGAAGGTTTGTCACCCGATAGTACGAGAATACAATCAAAATTAAGCCTGGCGCAGGCAGCTGCTGTCTGACGGCAATGGTTAGACTGAACCGCACCGGAGGTAATGATTGTGTGGGCTCCATTTGCCTGGGCTTCGGCAAGTAAATACTCCAGCTTGCGGGTTTTATTTCCACCCAAAGCTAATCCAGTCAGATCATCTCTCTTCACAATGATACGAGGGCCACCGAGCTCAGCAGATAGATGTGGTAGATATTCCACCGGGGTTGGGAGTTGAGCAATTTTGATACGTGGCAAAGTTCTCATTCTTTATTATCCATTCAGTTGTTTTGTACTCACCTTTCCATGGGTTCGCATGATATCCAATAAACCTGGAAGCGTTTTTGAGTAAAGTTTATACAGAATGCGGTTCATAGGAAGGTCCCATGCTCCAATATGGCGATGAACCGTCCCTCCAAGACCTTCTTTAAAACGATACACACCCCACAAGGGGTCTGATTCTGTAAACTGATCAGGAGCGCCCCATAAATCATAAACGTAGCAATTCGCAGCCTTGGAGCGTCGTATAGCTTCCCATTGGAGCAGGTAGTTCGGCATCTTATCCCTATGGGCTAAAGATGACATGCCATACAAATACCATGCTTTTCCAGCAAAACGAAAGACAATCGCTCCAGCAACCGGAGTCTCATCAACTTCGGCAATCAATGCTTCGGCAATCGGCCGATCAAAAGAAGCTCGTTTCTGGTTGTTCATGAAAATATTCCATACTTCCTGATAATATTTGTCATTCCGAATAACAAAACCATCGCGTATGGATGTCTCAGCATACATCCGAAAGAGCATTTTTAGATCTGTTGTTTTGCCAGTGCGGATACTTACCCCTTTACGGATTGCCAGGTTCACATTGTAGCGGGTTTTTTGCTTCATGTTTGCGAGCAGGTTTTCTTCGCACGGTTGGAGGTCAATCAAGACTGTATTTCGAAATTGTATTTGTTCATTCGAGAATTGCCATCCACTTGCCTGTAAATTGTTGGTAAGTTCGCTCCCGAGCTGGGATTCTATATAACCATTCATGCCAGGAATCCCCATGCCAACTTCAACATCCGGATCGATCTTTATAAATATTGCGTTATGTTTTTGTGCAAGGAGTGCTAAATCTTTGAGCACTTGTTGCCTTAATGGAAGATCGCTCCAATCAAGTAAAGGACCTTTCGGAGCGTATAAGACTCCCATACGATGGGAGAATCCACCGATCATAATTTTCCGATGGAGGACAAGGGCAGCTGCTACCAATTTTTTGTGATTTTGTTCTTCAGGAATTTTGTTTAGGACAAAATTAAACCGATCCTGATCCTTATACCAGAGTAGATAATGGGGTTGCCAACCAAATTGTGATTTTACTTTCCCCCATTCCCAGGATTGGAGAATATGTGGGGATGGTAAAGAGGCAATGGATGAATTCCATTTTTCAGGATTTACATGAGGAGAGGTCCTGGGCTGCATAAAAAATACCTGGATCGGTCAACCTTCAACTTTTCGATACTTCAGCCATGCCGTATATAAACGATATAGATATGGATTATAAACTCGATCCCACGGACCGCTTGAACGCCTTAATTCACCACCAAATCCGCGTTTAAACCGATACACGCCCCAGAGACCTGTATTCTCCTTGGTAAAATTAGCTTCCAATGTAGCTATATCCTCATCTGGAATTCCCCATAGGTCATATTCTATACAGCCCTTTGATTTCGCCCAGCGAATCGCTTCCCATTGAAGCAAATAGTTTGGCATTAATTCCCTATAACTGTTAGAAGAAGCACCGTAGAAATACCAAGCGCGATTACCGAAGGCAAAAATCATCAATGCAGAAAGGGGTATCCCATCATACTCTGCGACGAGTAACTGGCATTGGTCGTTGATTTGAAATAGATCATAGGCGCTTTGATAATAAGCTGAGCTATGAATCCCAAATTGATCACGCTGTCCGGTAATTTCCATTAAATGATAGAACGAATCCATATCCGATCGAGGTTTAACGGACACATTTTTCTTCACCGCAAAATTGATATTGTAACGAGTTTTTTGCTTCATTTGACTTAATATCGTAGATTCATCACCAGTGATATCGATAATCAGTGTCTGTATAGGTTGAACACTATGTTTACTTTGTATGAAGCTTTCAGGTATCTGCTGTGGTGAGCCTTCGATATTTTTGGCACCATTAATCCAGTTATCGGGCTCAACTTTTAAAAATACACACTTTAATCGTCGACAGAGTAAATCTATTTCATGCCACAATTTATGCCAATTTTTCCCCACCGGTCCCTTTGGGAGGTAGGCGAAACGAATACCTGGTAAGACATGTTTTATCAGGAGTTGCGCTCCACAATCAGATAATGCTGTGTGATAAACTCGCCAACCAAAATCAGCCTTTAATTGCCCCCAGGCAGGTGATTGAAGGATGTGAGCATTTGGATGATGAGTGAGAAAACTCTCCCATTCAGCTGGGGTGATATCATTCATCATTGGTTAAATAACGGAAGTGATATCAGGTGAAGGCGTACTGCTGACCACCGCACCAGGTACAATGCTATTTAACATACTTACAATCTGGTCAGGATCACCCTTTTTAGCCATTTCAACTAAACTCGAAATTGAAGTTTGTAATTCAATACTTGTGCTTATTTCATTTTCGCGCAAACGAAGGACATCTGGATGAAGGGTGGGGACATAATCGGTACCCTCATCCCATAGAGCTTCACTCAACTTATCGCCTGGGCGGATTCCTGTAAAAACAATTTCGATATCTTTTCCTGGTTCGAGTCCTGAAAGTCGAATCAGGTCTTGGGCGAGATCGAAAATCCGGATTTGTTCACCCATGTTTAAAACAAACACTTCTCCACCTTCACCCATTGCAGATGCTTGAAGGACGAGATGAACAGCTTCTGGAATGGTCATAAAATAGCGCTGCATATCAGGATGTGTTACAGTGACAGGTCCACCATAATCGATTTGGCGCTTGAAGAGCACGATTACACTGCCTCGACTGCCAAGGACATTACCAAAACGTACCACTGAATATGCAGATCCAGTCCTACGGGCAGCGTCCAGGACAAGCATTTCACCAATCCTTTTTGTGGCACCATATACACTGGTGGGACAGATTGCCTTATCTGTGGATATCATGACCAGCTTTTCAATATTATTCTCGAGAGAGGCTTCGACGACGTTCATTGTTCCAAGAACATTATTAGCTACAGCTTCTTCGATATTTGCTTGCATCAACGGTACATGCTTGTGTGCGGCGGCATGAAACAGAACTTGTGGTTGGTAAGTGGAAATTAAGTGGTCTAAGTGGTCTCGATCGCGGATGTCAGCAATAAGTGGTCGGAGATATAACGTAGGATAGCTTTGTTCTAGCTCGATAAGGGTTTCAAAAATGCTATTTTCGCCATGTCCAAGAAGTAATAATTCTTCAGGCTCCCAACGGGCAATCTGACGACATAATTCACGCCCGATCGAACCTCCTGCACCAGTAACCAACACACGACGTCCTCCAAGGCTCAATCCAACCAGCTCACTGTCAATATTCGTGGGAGCACGGCGAAGTAAATCGGTGATGTCGACTTCCCGTAAACGATTTACGCTGACTTTTCCACCAATTAATTCATGCAGGCTAGGCATGGTTCGTGATGGAATATTTTTGGTCCGGCATATATCGGTAACTTTTCGAACAACCTGTCCGGGAGCACTCGGAATCGCGATAATGACTTCATCCACTTGTTTTACTTCGATTATGCGCCTAAGTTCATCTAATTTCCCAATCACAGGGATTCCATGTATCTCCTGTTTTTGTTTGGCAGGATCATCATCTACAAATCCGATCGGAATCAGGTTGGCTTGCGGATTTCGTTGCATTTCCCGGACAACGAGAGCACCAGCATCACCTGCACCAGCTATCAGCACCCTTCTCTTGCGAATTTCAGACTGTTTGGATGTTAGTTGACTTTCAGCTATCAATCGGTAAGAAAAACGCAGACCTCCTACAGCCAGAAGAGATAGCATCCAGTCGATTACCAATACAAGACGTGAAAAGTCCTTCTCCACCATTAGTGTGGAAAGCAGTACGACAATTATTGAAACACAAATTGAAGCTGTGGTAACAGCGATGGCAATCAGCTTCAGCTCACGAATACTTGCATATGCCCAAACTCGCCGATATAAACCAAATTGGTGGTAGATGAGTGGTTTAATGACGAGTGCAACACCGATCATAGTCAGGATTTGATATCTAAAATCAAATAACCTGGCGCCCAATGGGACACGGAGAACAAAACTACCGAGCACACAAACGATAATCAAGAACAAATCCCCCAATAATACAATTCGATTTCTTGACAGGAAACTTGGTTTCAAGTTATCTTCCCCGAAGGCTTAACACCAAAGTAGGGGTGCGAATAATAATACGTATATCCATGGCGATATTTCGGTGCATGATGTAATAAAGGTCATATTCAAGTTTTTCAATCGTCTCATCAATCGTAGAAGCATACTGCTGATTTACTTGTGCCCAGCCAGTCATCCCAGGGCGAACTAGTAAACGAGCCCGGTAGAACGGAACATGTTTTTGGAACCACTCCACCAATTCTGGACGTTCTGCTCGCGGACCAACCAAGCTCATCTCGCCATGTAAGACATTGTAAAATTGGGGAATTTCGTCAATATGTGTTTTCCTCAAGACTAGTCCAACTTTGGTAGCCCTGCGATCATTTTCTTCTGCCCACTGTGGCTGGCCATCAGCTTCTGCATCCTGCCGCATCGTCCGAAATTTATAAATATTGTATAATTGCCCTCCCCGACCCATACGGATTTGTTTATACAATATCGGTCGCCCGGATTCCAGTAAAGTGGCAATTGCAACAAATGGATAGAGGATAAGTAATAATACCATTCCAACCAGGCCACCCAGGATGTCAAGGCCACGCTTTATAATTTCAGAAAAAGTTTCAGATCGGGCTTTATCTACAAAAGAACGTAAGATCCATTCTGCTTCAAGATAACGAATGGGCACCCGGTGCAGCAACTCCTCGTACGCGACGGGCATACGAATAATCTCCACGCCAACTTCCTGGGCATCCAATAAGGCTTGGAACATACCTCCTTGCATCTGTCCAGATATAGCAACAATCAGATCCGTGATTTGATGTTTACAAATAGCTTCCAGCAAAATTTCATTCCCACCAAAAATTTCATACCCTTCGATGAGTTTTCCGATTTTCTGGCGATCATCATCTATAACACCAACAAGAATGTATGGTCGTGGTTTGATTTGGTTAATAATTTTTAGCATAATATTGCCAGTCTCGCCTGCTCCGACGAGCAACATCCTGCGCATGAATTGTGGTGCAGTGAATATGCGGATATACAACAAGCGCCATAAAAGAGTGAGTATAAATACGCTAACAATCCAAGAAGCAACCCCAATTCTGGGAAGTGAGGCTGGTTCTGCGGTGAAGTAAAAAACCATATACAAACCCAAACCTATCAATGCCGAGAATGCGATATTGCTTATCGTCTGTGCGGGAGATCGAGCACGATGCTCGTCATATAATCTTGCCATGAGCAACGGCCAAAAAAAAGGAAGAAGGAAAAACCAGGACGGAAGACGAGAAATAAAACTTAGATTAAATGATTGGTAAATATCTGCGACAGACCAAACATAGATTGAAATAATCAGGGCTATTTCTGCCATCAAGAAATCACCCAGCATTAGCAAAGTGCGCATTTCCCGAGGGCGTAACCGCCATTTACTTGAGGTTGGGGTTGTCTTAACACCGTTCATTTTTAAGGCTCTTTAACCTTAGATTTAACGGCCAATCCCCAGAGAAGGGCAAAACCATATGATAGGTGGATCGTTGCTACAGCTAATGGAACACCGATAATCATTGATATATCTTTCTTACTTATACTCATTTGGATACCTGCGATCAATAGCACAACTATATATAGTAACACAATAATTGCCAACAAAAGACTTGCCAGGTTCCAGACTAAAGAAAATAGTCCTAGACAAATCAGGGTAAACACGAATAATGGAGGAATAAATTGCCTCCAGCGAAGAGTTTTGGGATATCTTCTAAGCATCTGAGCTTTCCAATACCCATATCGCCAATACTGTTGAGCAAGCCCCCTTAAATTGGATCGAGCAAAATAAATAGAATGGATGGCAGGATCCATCCATACTTTGCCCCCAGATTGTCTTAACCGAGTGTTAAACTCATAATCTTCATTGGTAAGCAGGGACTCATCAAACATACCGATTTTATCTATTAAATCACGGCGGAATGCACCAAAAGGAACAGTATCTACTTCCTGGGCTGTTCCACCAATTCGATAAAGTGCATCACCAACCCCGAGGGGATGAGATGCTGCTCTGGCAATCCCTTTGGCAATCCAGGTATTATTTCCAGGCTGGATCTTCCATATACCACCAATGTTGTCCCCTAAACCAGATTCCAATCCATCAACGCACTTTCTAATATATTCTATGTCAGGAATAGAATGCGCATCCATTCGGATAATATACGTGCCATGTGCAGATTCGATAGCTCGATTCAGTCCGGATGGAATTATGCGTTTATTATTATCAATAATTTTGAGTGCAAGATTTGAATGACTTAATCCAAATTTGTTGATCACATCACGGGTGTTGTCCGTAGAAAGTCCATCAGCGATAATAACTTCTATCTCATTAAGGGGGAAGGTTTGAGAATATATAGCATCCAACAGTTTTTGTATTGTATCTTGTTCGTTGAAGCATGGAATAATCACAGAAACTTTAGTCATATGTTTAAATATAAATATTCAGATGCATTACATTCAACAATTATTTGTTTTTTTTACGTCCTATGTACTAATTCTAGCTGATAACAAAAATACATCCAAGGATTATTATCCTCAGCATAAAATTTTGCTGTCCAACCCTTAGATTTTTATACAGATAAAGATAGTCAGGCAGCATGTCGGGATTATTAGATACCCAT
>Ga0209253_10002663_pt1 | contig 15817 bp, 12 predicted proteins | sample FrelakmetBRP12BR_FD_187145 | JGI IMG/M metagenome (GOLD analysis project Ga0209253, IMG submission 187145) | Freshwater lake sediment microbial communities from the University of Notre Dame, USA, for methane emissions studies - BRP12 BR (SPAdes)... | ecosystem: Environmental > Aquatic >...
GATGCTCCGCAGGATGAACAGCCGCCACTGGTTTTCCCGGTCTTCTCGATGAGCCAGCTCTCGCCGCCGAATTCATTTCCCTGGCTGATGATTACCGTCTCCCTGCCGCCTCGGGAATCGGTGGTCACCACCATGCTCTCATCATTTATAACTTCATCTATCGCCACATTGTCTAAATATATATCGCTCACGCTGGCAGTCGCCTGTACAGCGACCGAATCCAGTCGGCCTGCAGCGCGTTTGAACAGATATTTACCGGCGTATTCGCAGTCCAGCCAGATTTCAAAATACTGATACCCGTGGTCCAGCCGCGTATCCGCTTCGATTTCAACCCGGTGCCACGTGCCAGCCGCCACATTGCTGCGGATAAACTCCCGCAGTTCTTCCCCGCCGTTCACCAGTTCTGAATACAGGTTGCGCTCTTTGGTAAAGGTAAGTGTTACCCCGTATTCATCACTCCCCCTGGTGCTGTCAAAAACCTTGACCCGGAAGTCCTGGTTCGTCGCTGGTGCAATCCACAGGTCAAAGGAAAGCTTCAGTGCCGCAACACCGCCCGCCTCGCTGGTAAATCTGATGCTTCCCGGATGCAGCCGCACTGCGCTGTTGCCGCTGTGGCTGGGGTCAGGATCATCCGCCTGGTTAACCGTTCCGGTCACAGCTGCCCACTGAGGGCTGATGCCGGCCTGAAAATCATCTGCGAACAGCGCGCGCTCCGGCGCGTAGTCAATCTCCACGCTCCCGGTACCGCCGGCATTGCTTTTACTGATAATGCGCCCCTGCCGATCATAGCCGTACGTGGCGACAATATTGTCATTGTCGTCAATCACTCTGGTGAGATTGTGTGGCTCATCGGGATCAGAGTAAATAAACTGTTTTCTTGAGCCGTCCGGATAACTAATTACCGCCAGGTTTTCATTCTCATATAAAAAGACGTGCTGGCTGCCGTTCGGGTCGGTGGCGGTTTTCAGGTGGTTATCCTCATAGGTAAACCGCAGTTCCCTGCCATGGTCATCGGCAGCCTTCTGCAGCAGCCCGTCCGTGGTATAGGCCAGGGTCAGCGTGTTATTGCTGAGGTCCGCTACGCTCGCAAGCCTGCCGCTACTGTTGTATGTGTAGCGCGTGCCGTCCCTCAGCGTTGATATAAACACCGCGCCCTGTTTGCGCAATATGCTTCTGTCATAGGGTGCCGACTCATAGGTCCCGTCACCGCGTGAATGATAGACCCAGCCGAATCCGGTTTCACCCCGTATGGTAACAGTGCCCGAGGATGAATTTTCATGGAGGGTGAGCATATACGTATGCGACCAGCCCTTCCCCATGCCCCGGTCAAGCTGCAGCTTATTATTATAGTGAATCTCAAACTGCGGTGCCGGGCTGTGTGGCACTAATTTCATCAGGGTGAGCATAAAGCCGCCACCGCCGCCTCCTCCACTGCCGGGACCACCGCCGCCAGGACCGCCGCCGCCAAGACAGCACATATCTTTAGGGCAGTCAGGAGGTGGAAACCCGCCGCCATCAGGAGAGCACGTAGTATAATATTCATCCGAGCAATAAATGCGTGTGCCATGATGCATTTCCTGGCACTGCGCCATGCTGTCGTAAGCGCAGAGGTCAATGGGAAAGCAGGTGGGCTGGCAGAGGCATGAGTCACCCCCGCAGTCATACTGCCGTTCATACGCGGCATATTTTATAAACGGATACCCGTAGAGTTCGCCCACCCACGGTTCGCACCACTGTTCCACATATACCGGCATGTAGGGGGCCCGGTTACAGCTGTTGCCGAGGCAGGCAGAAGGGAAATCAACCAGGTAGGGACAATCCCCGGCTGCCCTGGAGGAGAAGCCAAAGACAGATAATAATATTATGAGCGCTGCTGTTCTGTTAAATGTTCGCACCATATTCTGTTCTGTTAATCGCAGTTTGTTTTCAGCGTTTTCCTGAACGCACCCGCGCCACCCATTACTCTCAGCGATCTATTCACTGCTGCGGCCGGGCCATAGCGGTTCGTGGCGCCGCCGGTCTCAACTTCCTCCAGCAAATACTGCCAGCGATTGCCCGGCCGCGGCGGAACATCAGTATAGGAGTACCGGGCACCGGTTGTCGCACTGCCCTGTGCCGGGATCAGTGACGTATTAATTTTCTGATAATCGCCCTGTACCGCTGACTTGCGATACAGGTTAAACCCCGCGGTTCTATTCTCCGTCTCAGTCTCCCACTGTATAATGACCCCCATTTGCGTGGGGGTTGCGCTGAAGCGCGAAATCTTAACAGCAGTGGGAGGTGCCTGACCGGTTTTATTAACCGCGAGCCGGTTTCCTACCCGGTCATAGGCATAGGTGATCGCTGAGCCGTCCGGATACAGCGCAGCGATGAGCCGCCCCAGAGCGTCATAGCGATAGGTTACCGCATTATCTGCGGGCTCCTGATTTCCCGCAATAAAGAACCCGACCCGCACAATATCGGTGTAGACAGCGTCTGCGGTATGCACTTCAAGCCTGACCGTGGCAACAGGCTGATCAATGCCGGTCGTGTCCCACGCTGCCAGCTCCGCATTGAGCCGTGAACTGTAGACCGGACCGCTGATTGATACCCACGAGGCGGGATTTTCTCCGCTGCCGTATTGTACCTCATAATACTGGCCTGCTCCCGGCTGGGCAGTGCCGGCTATAATGATTTTAGAACCGGGGGTGAAGAGGCTTCCTGAAACAGGCTGATTAATCCGAGCGACGGTCTGATTGCCGAGCATGAGCATGCCACGGACCGGCGCTGCCACCCCCGAACTGTTTTCCGCTTCAATCCGGTAAAAGCAGGGGCCGCTTACCACGCCGCCGCCCGTGCCCGTGCCGTTCCAGATGACCGCGTCACCCGCGCTGGTTCCGGTTGTTGACCAGAGGGTTTCCAACTGCTGGTTTATAATGCTCAGCGTCCAGGTGGCTGCCTGGGAAAGCGCAAAAGAAATCGTGGTGTGCCCGGTCAGCGGCTCAAACTGCTTCGGGCTCGCGCTGGCAGAGGTGACCCTGAGGGGCTCGGTGAACTCTTCTTCCAGCCAGGGCTCGTAGCGCACGGTGCTTGAAACCACCGCGGAGGAGCAGAAATCATCGCCTGGGCCGTTCGGGGTGCCCCAGAAATTAAGCTCCGCGCTGACCGTTTTTTTATTATGCTGATCAATAATATCGTAGAGTGCGTTGCCGTAGAAATTACAGGCGCGGGTCACCACTGAACCGGCATTCTGGCCATACAGCCTTAGCCCGTCGCTCTTGCTGTAGCGGATGGTGCTGTGCTGCAGGGTGGATGCCGAGGGTACGCACTCATTAAAAACCAGCGCAGCATCCAGTTGAGTGGTTGCATTCTGTTCTTTGTGTTCTCCGGCATATTCCACCGTACAGTAATCAAGTCGGCTGTTTTCAGCGCTGGGACTCCAGGTAAAGCTAATGCCGTCCCAGTACTGCCCGGGGCTGATAGCGGTCAGGACAACAGGGTGCTCTCTGGTACCCTGTGCATTGAGGATGCCCCATCGTTTCTGGTATGTCGTTCCCCCGCCCAGATTCAAACCCAGGCCGGGACTGAATTTAACGATTGTTCCCGGTTCAATGGTGAGCGTCAGGGTCTTTCCGGCGCTGTCAGGGATTGTTATATCCTTCTCCCGCACCAGGTAGGGGATACCAAAGTTGTGCCAGGTTATGTTCTCAAAAATGTTGCGGCCGATTACTTCAATTGCCTGCTGGCCGTTATCGGAAAACGTATTATCTGCAGCAATGCGCATGATTGCAAGAACGCGCAGAGGATACGAGCCATTCTCTACAAAACGATTGCCTGCGCCAATATCAGGGTTGCAGTTATATCCTGAACAATACAGCCCATACGTCCCGTTGCGGGAGATTTCACAATTCTGAATCACGGGGGAGCATACACCGGTTACGCTGCTCCCGCTCTGAGACTCTAAACTAATTCCCACCTCTTGATTATTGGTAATAATAGAATTGCTGATCTGTCCGCCGGCATGGATAGTATCACCACTGGCAAAATAAAAGCCGTTATGCAAACTGTTATGGATAGTGCAGTACTCTATTAGAACATATGAGCACCGATTTATGACATTGGCCTTACCATTTTCGTTATAGCTATCCGGTGCAGCGCCATACTCAATAACGCAGTGACTCAATTTATTATACAGTCCCGCACATTGTCCTGCCGGCGGTAACCACATGAAGGATATTCCCTTCCAATACTGGCCGGCAACATTTGTGGTGAATGTGATGGGGTATTTGTCACTTCCCTGAGCTATGAGGAATCCATATTCTTTATTAGAAAAATTTCGTCCTATTCGCATCCCCTTCCCTGGATTGAATTTAATAATAACAGGGGCTTCACCGCCGCCGGTAAGGGCTGTAGTAATCGTGAGGGTGGCACAATTAATTAAACTGATATCAGAGGTGACAATGTAGGGGCTGCCGTCAGGCGTCCAGGTTTGATTGGAGGAGTAGGTCCCTCCCACGTTGGTCGGGCCGGCTGCGTAGGCTGTCGAGGAAAACAGCAGCAGGAAACAGATTAGTAACTTCTGAAAAAATACAGAAACCCTGAATGCTTTATGCATGCAGCGCACCGGTAAGAATTATCGCCAATTTTTTGCAGATCCCGTTGAGTAGCAGTATGCCTGTCCCAATGGCTGCAAAAAGAAATGCCTGCTGGCTATCTCTCCATGATGCTTTCTATCTGAATATCCCGTGAGAGCGTTACAATGTGGGTCCAGTTCTTGTTATATTTTTTCCCCAGCTCACGCGGGTCTTCGATCTTTCCGTCAAGCTCAAAGTTTGAAAACACATCTCCGTCCCGTGTCACAAACACCAGGTGTCCCTGCCGGTAGGTGTCCTTGAATTCCAGAATGTCATAGATGGTGCCGGGCATGAGCGCCGCGCACAGCCACGCGCTGTCATCGCAGTCCCCGTACATTTTCACGCACGTCGCCCACGGCTGGGTGATGGTATCGAGTTTGCCCCCCGCCGGGTCCTGCTTATAGGAAAACATGTTCAATGCCTGGCCAAGCGCTCTGGGCCCGGCTTCAGCCGCCATTTTGAGCTGGTTGAGCTTTGATTCTCCCAGGGCCTTTTGCCCGCCGTAGAGCTGCTCGTCAATGTCCACCTTGGCAAGAGACGCCGTCCGCCACAGGCTCATGAGCACCCTGATCTGCAACTCATAGGTTGCCTCCACAACTTCCGGAGGGACTTTGGGCTTTGCTGTGCGGTGCTTTTTATGCCCGCCGACACCACCGCATCCGCACAGTATTATAGATAAAATGATTATTGTAAGCGCTGTATGTTTCATATATCCATAATTTGCCATAATAATGTATCGCTATAAAAAATAACTGATTATATTTTATTTTCTTATTTGACAAAGTCTTACCTATCATGAGCTTTTAATATAAGTCAATCACTTATTAGTTCCTGTAGAAAATTATTTGCTCTTTATGGTCAGTAATTATTTTATATGTATATAAAAATATATTTTGACATTTAAAAACTGAATCTATAGTGTTTTAGTGTGTTGCTCAAATGCTGCATTAGAATGCAGCCCTGTAGAGATGCTCTATGCCAGGCAGCAGGGAGGGGCTGAGTAAGCATGAATCTTGGGGGAGAAATTTTAAACCTGCTGAGAAGAAAATATTCTGTAATGTCACAGAGGCATTTGTGTTAAAATATATATAGATATAGAGCTGCCATAGATGTGTGCATGAAACAGTTTAATTTTCACAGGCAAATATCACCGCTTTTTTTACTGCTGACTCTGCTGGTACTCATAACCGGCTGTGCCACAAAGAGAGAACATACAATAGTGCCGGCCTACCCCGGCCTCTATACGGGTGCGGCGTTGCCTGGAGAAGGTGAAACAATATTTGATCGTGAAGCGGCGGACGACTTCATCTTTGACACCCCTCAGCCGGAACAGACAGACACCTGTTCAGGCACTGCCGGCAGGGAAGCCCCCTATTATGGCCCAGCCGGATGGCGCTATACCCCCTATTACGGTTATGGCCGCACCTTTGACCCGTTCGACCCGTATTACTGTGACCCGTTCCTGGGCGAGCCGTTCTGCTCCAGTTACAAATCGTTCCACGACCCGTACTGGTATTATTATAACGCGTACTTCTACCCCTATCAGCCCTACTACCCATTCTATCCCTATTTCCCATATTACGGCTACTATTATGACAATGACGATCACGATCACCATCACAAAAGAGGCTTCTGGCATAGCCTTAAGCACCGGGGTGAAGAGCGCAAAGACGCGCGCGATACGGGAACAGGCCGGAGCAATGAATGGCGCGAAAAAAGAAAAGACGCGTGGGATGAAATTCAGGATGCCATCCGCGACCGGCGTGACGCGCGCATGGAGCAGTGGCAGGGCATCAGGGACCGGGCGCAAGACCAACGCGAGGAGCGTGTAGAGCACTTGCAGGATTTCCGCGGCCGCGTGCAGGACCGCGTCCGGGAGATGGGAGAAGAGCGCCGGGAGCGCTGGGACAATTTTTCCAACAATGCGGGGAACGCGTTTTCAAGGATTGGGGAGCAACGGCAGGAGCGGATAGAACAACGGCGGGACTTCTTTAAAGAGCGCGGCCTGCTCCGCAATGATAATCACCAGCCCCTTGTTAATCGGGGCGATACTAATAATGGCAGCGGGAGCGGGCTCTTTAACGGCGGCGTATTGCGCGGCTGGGGCGGCAGGCGGTAACAGTGGTGACTTGTTGGAAAAGAAAATATGGCAGATAAAAGAAGAGCGCAAAGGTTGCGCAAACACCTGACAGCTGAACGCGCCTGCGGGAAATTTTAGTTTAAGCCAGATACCCCAAAGGCGGAGCCGTTGCTGGCCCCGCCTTATTTTTTTGATATTATTGTAATCCGATAGTCCTGGTCATCGCCAATGCAGTCCTCTTTGCCATGCTCGTGCCTGGATTACATATCTACTGAGCATCGGTTTTTTCAAGCTCTCAAAAATTACTGCTTTTAGCTTACCCGACCGTTGCCAGTGCCTCAAGCGGCAGGCGCTCAACCGCAAGCACCTTGTGAAATTTTCCATGTCCGATGCGGGCGATCTCCCGGGCAAGCTGCTCGCCCTGGCTTTCTCCCTGGCTGATAAAGATGACTGAGATCTTAATGTCCTTGCGGCTGGTTTTCCCTGCTTCGGTGAGCGCGTGCTGGGTGCCGATGAGCTCTTTGCGCTCCATGCTTATCTCGCGCGAGTAGGAGACCACGCGCCGGGTGTCACGGCTTGCGTCCTGCTCTTCGATGAGCGCTGCATTGGGCTGGCCGTCGGTTATGAGCACGATGTACTTGGGGTTGCTGTTTTTTTCTTTAAGCAGTATGCGCCGCGCGCAGATGAGGCCGTTGCCGATGTTGGTGTACTGCTCGGCCTTCATGGTCATGGTGGCTTCAAGGATGGGCTGCATCTTATCGGTGAGCGGCACCACCACCTGCCCCAGGTTGGAGAACGATACAATGCCCACCCGGTCCTGCTTTGCCAGGGCCGCCTTTGCCAGCTCCGCGATCGCCATCTTGGCATAGCGCAGCTTGGCATGGTCTTTCATCGATGCCGAGACATCAACGCAGATGGCGATATCGAGCTGCTGCGAGGGCCTCTTCTCAAACGAGCGCAGGTCCGAGCGGTTGATATCATCAATTGCTTTTCCCTTTCTCATGAGCCGGCGCAGGCTGTGGCGGACCGAGATGTGGCGAAACACGTCGCCGGTGCGAAAGCGCCGCACATCGCTCTTGTCTATCTCCATTTCCGGCTTGAATGCGCGCCGCGCAAGAGACTGGCTCTGCTGGCGCTTCACCAGCTTCTCCAGGAGTTTGCCCAGGGCAAGGCTTGAAAGGGCAAAGCGCTTGCCCCCCTCCCCGAGCGCTACCATCCCCTTCTTTTCCAGGTCGTGGATGAGAATTTTCAGCTTCTCGTAATCAATCTTCTGCTGGGAAACTTCTAATCCCTTTTTTTCGCTCAGGGTGTAGTGCACGTAGAGGTCTTCCAGAGAGGAAGTCTGGGAGCGGCCCTGGTGCTGAAAGTCCATGAGCTCGGCCAGCATCTCCCCCAGAGCCTTTGGCGGAATGGAAATCTTTTCTCCTTTTGCCCCCGGCGGCTTGGGCATCCCCTTGGCATTGTTCAGGTATTTGGCAAGCTCTTCAGGGGTTATCTCCCCCGTGGCCAGCATCTCCTCAAGGCTTTTTTTCAAGTGCTTCTGCCCTTCATCGCTCATCGTCATATCCGAGGAGCCGGAGAGATCAAGGTAGCCCCGGTCTTCAAGCTCTTTCAGCAGGTCCTGGTAGTTTTGCTGCATGTTATTGAGCAGGCCCTTCTCCATGGCATCTTTTAACGCCTGCTGCACCAGCGGGTGGTTCATCGCTTCTTCGGCAAACCCCGGATTATCAAGCGGCAGCCCCTCTCCGGGACCAAGCTGGCGCACAGCTGCATCAGTAAGCCCCATGAGGGCCCGGGCAATCTCCTCGGGCGTGAGCGGCCGTGCAGGACCCGGCGCAACCTCCCGTGCTTCGGGAAACAGCGGGATGCTGTACACCACCCGGCTGATAATGCTTTTCAGGATTTCTGCAATGGAAGCGTCTTCACCGGGGCTCGCCTGATTGCGATGGCAGAGCGCAATACAGGCAGCTTCGGCAAGCGTCCTGCGGGTAACCCGTCCGCGCAGCAGCCCGTAGGCCTGGGCAATGTCCCGGGTGGCAAGGGTGCCGCGCACCCCGCCCGGCCGGGCAATGAGCGGATGGTGCCTGGTTGCCCCGGCTATGGCGCTTGCAAGGCGGTCAACCTCGTCAGGCGACAATTCCTCGCGCATCCGCTTCTGCAGCAGCTCATCAAGCACTTTTTCCATTTCACCGGATAAACCCGGCACGGTATGTTCACCGCCCGACAGCTCGCACACATCCAGCGGCGCCATGCGCAGACTACCCTGCTCCTGCGGTTCCGGAAATTTGTATATCTCTCCGTAGAGAGCTTTTTTATCCAGAAATGTTTTTGCCAGCGAAGGCAGGTCGAGCGCATGGGGCAATGAATACAGCACCAGCACCGTGCTGCCTTTCGCTTTCGCAAACCCTTCGTAGCGGCACAGGTCAAGGAGCCTGCTTACCGTGTAGCAGGACTCGTTGATGGCGTTTTCCCGTTCAAGGTTCAAGTCAAGCCCGGTGGAAAATACCGAGTTCATAAGGCGTGCGGCCTTTTTCCCCAGCGCCTGCTCGCTGCCGCCTGGATGAGCCTGTTCGGCAAAAAGGTTGTCAGCTGAGGCAAGAAGCTCGCTGTAGGTTTTCTGGTACTGGGAGGAAATGAGATGCGGCCGCGCTGCCAGGGGCACGAGCGGAAGCCGTGAGCGATAGCAGTGGGCTGCAAGCTCCGGCAGAAAATCCCCCGGCTGAAAAATGCTTTCTTCATGGCAGGCCTGGCCCTCGCACAGGCCGACCCGGGCAGGTATCTTCAGGGCATAGAGCAGGGAAAAGCCGTAGTGCAGCGCTGCCCCTGCAGCAGCCGCAGAAGCATCGATGGCAATGGCTGCAGGCTGCAGCTTCCGTATGAACGGGGCAAGGTATGCCTTTACATTGATGCCGCGGCAGGGATAGGGGATAAAGGTCAGGTCTCTGACGGTTGCGGTGCGGGAAACATGTTCCGCGTAGGTACCCTCGAGCCACTGTGATACATAGGAAGCAAGGTCCGGGCTCAGGCGGCGCAGCTGAAACAGCGGTGCGGCTGCGGTTTCCTCAGGCAGCGGCCCTTTCAGCTTCTTAAGCAGTGCCTGCTCTACATCAGGCAGCCGCGTGCCCCGCCACAGGGCAAGGCGCAAATCTTCTCTGGTTATGTCAATGGAGGAAACCATGGGGAACAGGTTCTATCAGTTTGTTGAAAAGCTGTTTTTCCCGGGCTGGTCAAAAACATTCAGATGCAAGGCGCGCGACATCAAGAGGAATGAGGCGTACTTCGCAGTACGCTGCAATGACGAGGGATAAGCGCAACGCAGCAGATGGGTGTTTTTCAACAGCCTGCTATTTCTTTTTTGCCTGCTCGATAACTTTTTCGATAAGCAGGTCCTGCTTGTCGTAGTAGCGGCTTTCCGCGCTCACCACCAGCCGGCCCTGAAGCACCCTGCGGGCGGCCTTTTCCACGTGCTCGGCTTTCACCTGTTTGACATTTTTCAGCCGGGCCAGGGACTGGGCCTGCTCGTAGATGGAAAGGCTGGTGCGCACGCTGGGCAGCCGTTCAATTTCCTCAGGCATGGCGCGGGCCGCGTTGGAGATGGCGACCGCGCGGTGCAGCATGTCCTCGGGGACGCTGACCGCATCGAGTGTTTTCCCGTACTGTTTCAGGATGGTTACCTCGTCTTCAAAATCCGGGTAGCTGATCCTGATCTCTTCAAACCGGTCAGAGAGGGTTTCGCTCACCCGCTCAACGCCGGCAAATTCCTCGGGGTTCTCGGTTGCCACCACCAGCGTGTCAACCTGCGAGGTGAAGTCAAACCCGGCAATGGTCGTTATGCCCTCTTCCAGAACCTGCACCAGGGTGTTCTGGGTGCGCTGCGGCACGCGGTTGAGCTCATCAATAAACAGGATTTTCCGGTGCGCCTTCTGGATTTTTCCCGGCGTGAACGCCCGCGGGTCCTGGATGCCCAGGCGCATGGCCATGACCGGGTCAAGGTCGCCCATCAGGTCCTCAGGCATCATTTCGGGCGAGCCCTGGATGCGCACAAAGCGCTTGCTGCCGGGGGTCTTAACTTTTTTATGGCTCTTTTTGCCGCGGCAGTCAGGGCAGGACGGGTCGTCGGGATAGCAGTTGTAGCGGCAGTCGGCAATGGTTTCCATGGCCGGAAGAAGGGCGGATATTATCCGCGCCAGGGTGGTCTTGCCGGTGCCCGGCGGCCCCTCGAGCAGCAGGTGCCGGCCTGCCACCAGCACGGCAAGGATTGCCTCGCGCGTCTGCTCATCACAATAAAACCCTTCAAGCGGATTCTCTTTCTTTGCTACCCGGCCCAGTATGGCCTGCCTCAATTCCTCGCGCAGTGATTTAGCCATGGCGAATTAGCTCCCTGAAATGTTCTGGCTTGCAAGCCTGCAAGCCGTCAACCTTATTCTGCCTGTTGCCTGTTTTAGAAACATCCCAGCTGGCAGTTTTGCACCTTGAGTACGGCCACATCCAGAAAGGCTTTCATTTTGTTCATCTGGATATTGTTTTCCTCGGCGAACTTCTGCGACTGATAGCAGCTTATCTTGCCATCCTTGGCTAAACTTTTTAATTTGGCCTCAAGCTCCGGGGTCATCCAGTCCTCTCGTTTCGGGTTTACAAACATGTCTGCTCTGGTCACGGTTAGGTCCTCCTGTAAATAGATTAGTTGTTTCTTTGATACTCATATAGCATCGCTTCCGGTAAGCAGTATTGACTTAGGTCAAACAGCTCCAAGTATTTTTTATAACACATAGTAACAGATAGTTCCATCGAGATTAGCCTGCTTCAATAATGGCAATTTCGTGCACCTCCTGCTTCACTATTCTGAATGCCCGCACCTCCGGCTGCTTTTTGTTTTTCAGGGAGATTATGAAATAGACCGCGTCAGGGTGAAAGGCAAGGCTGATGTCCATGCCCGAGGGATCAGAAGGCCCTTTGGGGTGCGAATGATATATTCCCAGCAGGCTCCCGCTGCCCTCCCCCAGTTCGGTGAATATTTCCACCTGCTCCTCAGGTGACATGAAATAAGAATCCGGCGCGGGGTGGATGCTGGTGACGGGTATCACGCGCTCAAAAACACCCTGCTGCCCGATGAGCACCCCGCAGCATTCATTGGGAAGCTCCCGCCGGGCATGGTCTATCATGGCGTTGAGCAGGTGCAATGCCAGCGTTATTGCTTGATGCTCCATAAAGCCCCCGGCAAAATAATTGACATATTTTTTTGACTGTGTTAACTCTGAATCCTGATAAGGAAGAGAATTTTCAACACATAACAGGCCTTCCGAGCTGCTTTTATAAGGCAGCCGATAAGGCTGAAGCAACCCTTCAGCCCGCCATGTTTGCAAAGGAAGCCTGCAGGACATACTCGAGGTGTATGTTCTGTCAGGCTTTTTTCATGCATATATTTTATGTGAATTCCTTCCATATTTCAATTCAAATTGCAAGCATCAGTTTACGCATTATATATAAATAAGCGTACTGCAGATTAATACCCCAATCCACAGAGGAACCATGTATGAAGGCTTTTACGTTTAAACCGGAAAAATGCGATCTGTGCCGGAAGTGCGAGGAAGCGTGCGTTGCGGTCTGCGGCCCGGCCAAGAAAAAGTCATCCGAATATGTCCCCCACATACGGGTATTCCAGAGCCCGGTGGGCCCCTATATCAGGCTCTGCAGGCACTGTGAGGAACCGCCCTGTGTTGATGCCTGCATCGGGGAATCCCTGCAGCGGGGCCCGAACGGGCTGGTCATCCAGGACGAGGAGCGCTGCATCGGCTGCTTCATGTGCAACATGGTCTGCCCGCACGGCGCCATGAAAACCCTCATGAGCCAGGAAAAGGCGTTCAAGTGCACGCTTATGTGCGGCACCAAAACGCAGCCCACCTGCGTGCTTGCCTGTGACCGGGGAGCCCTGTTCTTTGAAGAGGTTTCCGCCCATAATAAAAACATCCGACGCGCCAAGCTTAAGGAGTTACCACGAAAATGAAAACCAACGGCAGACAACACCTGATTATCGGCAATTGCATCGCGGCAGTTTCAGCTGCAGAAGTGCTGCGGAAGCAGAACCCCTCCGACACGATAACCATCATCGGTGATGAAGAGGTCCCCTCCTATTCCCGGTGCCTCATTACCTATTATCTCGGGGACATGATAACCCGGAAGCACCTTTTGTCTCACAATGAGAAGTGGTATGCAGACCGGGATATCGGCCTGCACCTCTCAACCAGGGCGCTCTCGGTCGACGCCCAAAAACATACGGTTATTGCCGAGCACAAGGGCAAAAAGAAAAAGTTCGAATATGACAAGCTGCTGGTTGCAACCGGCTCCACCCCCATATTTCTTAAAAGCTTCCCCTATGATCCAGCCGGCATTATCGGCATGCGCAACTACCGCGATGCCGAGACCCTGAAGCGCTGGGCAAAGAAGGGGAAAAAGGCGATCATCATCGGTGCCGGGTTTGTCGGCTTGAAAACAGCCTACGGCCTCGCCAGGCAGGGCGTACAGGCAAAAGTGGTGGAGCTGCTGCCCACCGTGCTGGGGCGCATGACCGATCTTGAGGCCAGCGCACGGATTGTTGAGCGCCTCACCAGCCACAAGCTGATCGAGATTGAGCTCAACAACTCGGTCACCGCCACCCGGAAGCAGGGGGACAAATACGTGGTCACCTATCAGAACGGCGCGGAAGAAGCGGCTGACTTTATCGTGGCCTCGGTCGGCGTTAAAGCCTGTGTCGAGTTTCTCGAAGGCACCGGCGCAGCATTAACGCGCGGGACCCTGCAGGTAAACGAGCGCCAGGAAACCACGGTTGCCGACATCTATGCTGCCGGTGATGTCTGTATATCTCCCCACATCATTTCCAGGGAATGGATCTACAACGCCATCTGGCCGGTTGCCGCTTCCCAGGGCCGGGTTGCCGCCTATAACATGTCAGGACAGCCGGCTGCCTATGCCGGCGATATCCCTATGAACAGCGTTGATTTTTTTGAGATGTGGATCACCGCCATCGGCAATGTCCAGGCCGAGGGTGCTGACATTGAGACGCTAAAATACATCAGCCCGCGCGTGTATCAGAAGGTGTTCATACAGAAGGGAATCCCGATTGCCTTCATGGCGGTTGGCAATGTGGACGGCGCCGGTCTCATCCGCGGCGCAATTGTCGCCGAGATGCCGTGGAAAGAGTTTGTAAAGAAGCCCCAGGCACGGGTGCTGCCAATAGCGGGTGAAGGAATGTAAATAAAAACCCTAATGTCAAAGCTCAAATGACAAATGAATGTCAAATCCTGAATTACCAATGAAACAGGGAGACCACCTTTAACCTTTGGATTTCATTTGGCATTGAGATTTTGAATTTTGACATTGTTTAGAATTCATCTATTTAAATTTAGGATTTCTTATGACCCAAAAAAACACCAGCTCTCCTCAGAAGAACATCCCCACTGCCCGCGTAAACGGCGTCATGATCAGCCAGTTCCAGCTGGAGTCAGGCGTTGAAGCGCTGCTGAAGCCATACGCGGATGTAAAGGGGAAAGTGCGCCTCCCCCAGGAGCAGCAGTACGCAGCGCGAAAAGCCGTGCTCGAAAACCTCATCATGCGGGAGCTTCTCTACCAGGAAGCATGCCGCAGGGGTATCAAGGCTACGGACGAGGAAATAGAGAAAGTTATGGCTCTGGCAGTGGAAGAAGCCGGCTCCGAGAGGACCTTTAAGGCGATGATGGTGATGACCGGCTCAAGCCCTGAAGAGTACCGCAGCCAGATGATGAAAGATCTGGCGGTAAATAAAATGGCTGCCTCGGTGGTGGAGGGAAAGAAAAAACCGGTCACTGCGGAAGAGGCGCGCGCGTACTACGATGAGCATACGGCGGAAATGAGCGGCCCTGAGGCGCGCTGGCTCCTGCATATCATGCTGCCGCTTGATCAGTACGCTGCGGAGGCTGAAGAAAAAAAAGCGCGGGAGAAGCTCGAAAAGATACGCGCTGCAGGACCCGGCGGGTTTGCAAAAAGTCTGCGCACGCAGGGCGAGGACATGGGCTATGTCATGCGCGGCCAACTGCACCCCATCCTTGATTCAGTAGTGTTCTCAACGCCGGCAGGCCAGATTACCCGGGTCATGCGGACCGAAGAGGGCCTGCATCTGATCCTGGTGAAAGAAGTATTGAAGGCAGGCGAGGTGCGGCCGTTCAATGCCGCCGTGGAAAAAGAGCTGCAGGAAAAGCTCTATGAAATGCGCTCAGTTGCAATGCTCCAGGAATTTACCGCAAAGCTGCACAAAAAAGCCGAGATAGAAATACTGGATACGTTTGTTGAAGCCCGGCTTGACATGGAGGAGAGCTGATATTTAATTGACCTCAATGTATCGGCTGGTGTATAGAGGAATAATTAACGGAAGGTACATTATGCCGAAAAATAACAATATTTTACTTCTAAAAATATGGGCCTCTATCAGCCTTCTCGCTGGTGGGGGCTTTTTGGTATCTATGAGCTGTAAAATAAATCTGTTCCCCTTTGCCCTTCAATGATACCATAGTAATACAGGAGGCAATAATGGGCAAAAAAGAAATCATCGCTATTCTGCGTGATTATAAAAACACCTACGCTGAAAAATATGGGATACAAGCTCTGGGCGTTTTCGGTTCGGTCGCTCGCGATCAGAGTCGTGAAGACAGCGACGTTGATATCTGTATCAAGACCGTAACGCCGAACCCCTTTGTGCTGGTGCATATCAAGGAAGATATTGAGCAACTTGTGCACCGGCGGGTAGATATCGTCCGGGTACGCGAAAAAATGAATCCGTTCCTTAAACAACACATTGAAAAGGAGGGGATTTATGTTTGATAAAGAGCTTGTCCATTCCATACTTGAGCAAATAGAGGATGCGCTCGAAAAGGTAAAAAACCGTACCGCACATATACAAAGTGCTGCGTTTTTTACCGACACCCTTGAGGGTATGGAAAAACTTGATTCTGTATGCATGCTGTTTATTGCAATCGGTGAGAGTCTGAAAAACGTAGACAAGATTACCGGGGGTTCGCTTTTACCCCGATACCCGCAGATTGACTGGACTGGCGCAATGAAATTCCGCGACATTATCGTCCATCATTATTTCGAC
>Ga0209253_10002664_pt1 | contig 15812 bp, 14 predicted proteins | sample FrelakmetBRP12BR_FD_187145 | JGI IMG/M metagenome (GOLD analysis project Ga0209253, IMG submission 187145) | Freshwater lake sediment microbial communities from the University of Notre Dame, USA, for methane emissions studies - BRP12 BR (SPAdes)... | ecosystem: Environmental > Aquatic >...
CCCGTCGACCGCTCATGCAACAGTCATGCGCCCCTTACCTTCTTGATCGTAATTGCGGATGAAAGCCTTTACCTGCGGGGCGATTTCCTCGCGCCAACGGCGGCCATTGAAGATGCCGTAATGGCCGACGCCGGGCTGTTCGTAATGCAAACGCATATGATTGGGGATATTGGTGCACAAATCATGAGCCGCCTGGGTCTGGCCGATACCGCAGATATCATCTTTCGCACCCTCTACGGTCATCAACGCAGTGCGGGTGATGGCCGCTGGTCTCACCGGCTCGCCATCCCACCACATCAGTTCGCCCTTAGGCAGGGCATAGTCCTGGAATACCCGTTGAATAGTCTGCAGATAAAATTCTTCACATAGATCCATAACTGCCAGGTATTCCTCGTAAAATTCCCGCTTGGCCGCCGCGCTTTCACCGTCGCCGGCAACCAGGTGCCGGTAGATCGTCCGATGGGCCTCGAAGTGGCGGTCGAGATTCATGCTCATAAACCCGGCAAGTTGCAGGAAGCCAGGATAAACTGGGCGCATAAAACCTGCGTTGGGGGGTGGCACTTTTACAATGACGTTGTTCTTGAACCAGGATAACGGCCGAGAATGTGCTAACTCATTAACTTTGGTGGGGTTGCAGCGGACATCGATCGGTCCCCCCATCAAGGTCATGGTGGTCGGCGTGCATTCATGGTTTTCCGCCGACATCAGTGCCACTGCCGCCAACACCGGTACGCAAGGCTGGCACACCGCCAGCACGTGGGTATTGGGACCGATATGCTCCAGGAAGCGGATGACGTAGTCGATGTAGTCGTCGAAATCGAAGGTGCCCTCGAAGAGGGGGACGTTGCGGGCATCCCGCCAGTCGGTGATGTAAACCTCGTGGTCGGGCAGCATCGCCTCCACCGTGCCGCGCAGCAAGGTCGCGTAGTGACCGGACATGGGCGCGACGATCAGTACCTTCGGATCGTTGCGCTCGGCATGGCGGCGGAAATGCTTTAATTGCCCGAAAGTCTTGCGATCGACGATTTGTTCCTCGATGACTACTTCTTGACCATCGATAAGGGTGGTATGCAAGCCGAACTTGGGTTTCCCATAACGCCGCGTCAGGTGCTCGAATTGATCGCAGGCGGCCGCCATCAGGTGCGCACCAGGCGTATAAGCCAGGGGATTCCAGGGGCTGCGCAGCGCCTGCAGGCTATGGTCTGCGATGACCCGTATCGGCGTCAGGGCCGCATGTTGCATTTCATAAATTTGATAGAGCATTGTTAAGTCCTCTCAGTGGTGGGAAGCGGCAAGTTTTCTAACGTACTCGACTTCGACCCGGCGTTGGTAATCGTTTTCCTGGCCCATCCCCATTCTGTACGAGAACAGGTAACTCTAAAGCTATCGCAAGCAATCAGTTTCTCCCTGGGCGGGTACGGCACAGGGAAAAAGGGAGGAAGACTGGAACGGCTATCATCGACAAACCCATTATACAGAAAAAATGTGCGTTCGCAGCATAAAAAGTATAAAACCAGAAAAATAAGGTAGTTGTCGACTGGGGCGGTTTTTCTACCGGCATTTTTTGGCTCCGTTTACTGCCTACAGGGCAGCAGAAATTTGCCCTGTAGGGAGTGCATATTCTTGCCCGCCGGCGTTACTCTAACTGAGCTGAAGGGGCGTAACTTTGGTCAATTCGGGCCATCCTTATCCGGTAATTGGTTGCTTGCCAGCAAATATTTCTTCCTATTGGCACAGGTTTTCCAATTATCCATGAGACAATGCTCACGACGGCAATCAAATTCGCAAATCGCAATTTCATCAGGAACCATTTGAATAATCTGGTCTTTAAGATATTGCCAGAATTTATATTTATCGTGATTCTTATGCTTTTTTTTCATAAATACTCCTCTTATAGTTCTTGCCAATTCCTTTTCTCAATGCCCTAATTGCACCTCCCCCGCTGAAATGTGATGTTTTTCCACTTTAATCGACCACTACCGCCTATATTCCCAGCAATCTCTCCAGCACACCTATATCCAGATATGCCTCGATGGCATCCGCCAGTCTGTCGATACCGGCTTCCCTGAGTGCCCGGTAATCCGGGGTTTCCCGCACCCTCAGTCCCGCCCAGCGGAGCAGCGCGTCGCGGGCCGGGGCGGCGTCGAACAGGCCGTGCAGATAGGTACCGAGAATCTGGCCGTCCGCCGACAGGGCGCCGTCTACAGCATTCGGCAAATACACCGCCGGTTGCGCCAGGGCCGCGCCCTGGGTAACGCCCATATGGATCTCATAGCCGTTGACCGCGGCCTGTTCCAGGGCTAGGCGTCCCTCCACCCGGCGCAACTGCTTGTCGGGCGCCAGAGTGGTTTCCAGATCCAGCAGGTTCAGACCGGCACTGTCGCCGGCGGGACCCTCGAAGCCTTGCGGGTCGCGCACCAACCGCCCCAGCATCTGGAAGCCGCCGCAGATGCCGATGAGTTTGCCACCGTACCGCAAGTGCCTGTAAATGTCTTTATCCCAGCCCTGTTCCCGCAGCCGCTGCAGATCCCCGCGGGTGCTCTTGCTGCCAGGGAGAATGATCAAGTCGGCTGGCGGGATGGGATTGCCGGGGCGTACCCAGGTTACTTCCACTTGGGGATGCAGGCGCAACGGGTCCAGATCGGTGTGGTTGCTGATCCGGGCGAGTACCGGCACCGCCGCTTTCAGGCTACCGTGCGGCCTGTTGGTGGCCGGCGCCCGAGACAGGGAGTCCTCGGCCTCCAGGTGCAAATCATGCAGATAGGGCAGCACACCCAGCACCGGTTTGCCGGTCTCCCGCGCCAGCCAGTCCAGACCCGGTTGCAACAGGGCGATGTCACCGCGAAAACGATTGATGATGAAGCCGCGGGTCCGTGCCTGCTCGCTGGGGGAGAGCAGGGCCAGCGTGCCGACCAGATGGGCGAAGACCCCGCCGCGGTCGATATCCCCCACCAGCCAGACCGGGCAGTCCACCGCTTCGGCGAAACCCATATTGGCGATGTCCTTGTCGCGCAGGTTGATCTCCGCCGGGCTGCCGGCCCCTTCCACCAACACCACGGCATAGGCTTGGCGCAGACGGGCGTAGGATTCCAGCACCGCCTGCATGGCCACGGTCTTGTAGTCGTGATAGACACGGGCATCCATATTGGCCAGGGCGCGCCCGTGGATGATGACCTGGGCGCCCGTATCCGTGTTGGGTTTCAGCAGCACCGGGTTCATATCGGTATGGGGTTCCAGTCCGGCCGCCTGAGCCTGCACCGCCTGGGCGCGGCCAATCTCACCGCCGTCCAGGGTTACGGCACTGTTCAGAGCCATGTTCTGAGGCTTGAACGGCGCGACCCGTACGCCGCGCCGTGCCAGCATCCGACACAGTCCGGTCACCACGGCGCTTTTGCCGGCATCCGACGTGGTACCTTGAATCATGAGAGTTCTTGCGGTCATGACGCTATTGTACCGAGAGGTACCGTTTTCGCTACACTGCATTCTGGGTTTCCCACGAAAGGCTTTACTGCATGAAGCTGGGTCTGGATTGTCTATGCGCCATTCTGCTGGATCGCTGGCTGGGGGAACCGCGCCGATGGCATCCGCTGGTGGGGTTTGGGTGGTTGGCGCAGCGGGTCGAGGAACTGGGCCATGGTCCGCTCACACTCCCTGCTACCAGCCAGCGGTTACGAGGCGTTGTCGCCTGGCTGTTGCTCATCGTTCCAGCCACCCTGCTGGCCTGGGGATTGTCCGCTATCCCCTATCTGGGAGTAGCCATGGACATCGGCTTGCTCTACCTGACGCTGGGCGCGGCCAGCTTGGCGGAACATGCCGCGGCGGTGGCGCAGGCTCTGCGCGATGGCGACCTGGAGTTGGCTCGTGAGCAAGTGGGGCGTATCGTCAGTCGCGATACCGAAGCCATGGACGAGCAGCAAGTCAGCACGGCGGCGGTGGAATCGGTACTGGAAAACGGCTGTGACGCGGTGTTCGGGGCGCTGTTCTGGTTCGTGGTGGCGGGTGGGCCTGGCGCCGTAGCGTACCGTCTGACCAATACCCTGGATGCGATGTGGGGCTATCGTACTCCCCGCTATCGGTACTTCGGCTGGGCGGCGGCGCGGCTGGACGACGGTTTGAACTGGCTGCCGGCGCGCCTCGCCGCCCTGAGCTATACCCTGCTGGGGCAACGGCAGGCGGCTTGGCAGTGTTGGCAAACGCAGGCGCCAACCTGGAAGAGCCCCAACGCCGGAGCGGTGATGGCGGCGGGCGCGGGCGCGCTGGGTCTGGCGCTGGGTGGAGCCGCCCGGTATCACGGCGAGTGGGTGCAGCGCCCGCCCCTGGGCGAAGGTTTGCTGCCCCGCGGCGAAGACATCGACCGGGCGGTCGCGTTGGTGAAGCGGACCCTGTGGCTGTGGCTGGGCGTGATCCTGGTTGGAGGATGGTTGCTTGCTTGAGCATGGCGGCGCCCTCAAGGCGGCGGCGGATCGTTACGATATCGCCTTATCAGACTGGCTGGATCTTTCCACCGGCATCAACCCGTTGAACTGGCCAGTGCCTACCGTGCCGGCGCTAATCTGGCAGCGCTTGCCGGAACGGGAGGACGGCCTGGAAAAGGCGGCGGCGGATTACTTTGGCAGCGCGCAACTGTTGGCGGTCGCCGGTTCCCAGGCGGCCATCCAGGCCCTGCCGGCCTTGCGGCGGACCAGCCGGGTGGGCGTGTTGAGTCCCGGCTATGCCGAGCACGCCCACGCCTGGCGCCGGCACGGCCACGCCGTGGCGCTGCTGAGTCCTGATGCCCTGGCAGCGGCGGTGGGCGAACTGGATGTGCTGGTAGTCATCAATCCCAACAACCCCACGGGGACACGGGTTGCAGCCACAACCCTGCTGGAGTGGCGGGCACGGTTGGCGGAACGCGGCGGCTGGCTGGTGGTGGACGAAGCCTTCATGGACGCCACGCCAGAGCGCAGCCTCGCCGTTCATGCCGGGCTGCCGGGCCTGATAATTTTGCGCTCGCTGGGAAAATTTTTTGGTCTGGCGGGGGCGCGGGTGGGTTTCGTGCTGGCGGAAGCCGAACTGCGCGACCGGTTACAAGCGCAGTTGGGGCCCTGGACGGTGAGTGGCCCAGGGCGGTGGGTGGCTACCCAGGCGTTGGCTGACCGTGCCTGGCAGCAGCAGACACGGGCATCCTTGCCCCAGGCCAGCGCCCGGCTGGCCGGACTGCTCGGTCGCCACAGTCTGGCGGTCAGCGGCGGGACGGCCCTGTTCCAATGGCTGCTCCACCCGCAAGCCGAATATTTTCAGGATGCCCTGGCGCGGCGGGGCATCCTGGTACGGCGGTTTGACGATCCCCCCAGCCTGCGCCTGGGTCTGCCCGCCACGGAAGCGGCCTGGCGCCGTCTCGATCTCGCCTTGGCCGCCCTCCGCGCTGAAAGAGGGACTCCTTAGAGCCGCTCCAGCTTGGCGTAGGCCAGCACCAGCCACTTGCTGCCGGCCTGGGTGAACTGCACCTGCACGCGGGTGTGGCTGCCCTGACCTTCCAGGTTGCGCACCACGCCCTCGCCGAAAGTGGGATGCAGGACCCGCTGCCCTGGGCGCAGGCTGTCCTCGTCAGCATCCACCGACAGCGGTTGGAAGGGTAGGGGACGGCGGACCACGGTGCGGGCGCGCACGTCGCGGGTCAGTTCGGCCGGAATTTCCGCCAGGAACCGGGAGGGACCCGGATATCGCTCCTGCCCGTGCAGGCGGCGTTTCTCGGCATAGGTGAGATAAAGCAGGCGGCGCGCACGGGTGATGCCGACATAGGCCAGGCGCCGTTCCTCTTCCAGCCGGCCGGGTTCCTCGGCGGATTGGTAATGGGGAAACAGTCCTTGCTCGATTCCGACGAGAAACACCAACGGAAACTCCAGCCCCTTGGCCGAATGCAGGGTCATGAGCTGCACGCAGTCCTGCCAGGACTCGGCCTGGCCCTCGCCGGCTTCCAGGGCGGCCCGAGCCAGGAAAGCCGCCAGCGGGCTCAGCGCCGTGTCGTCCTCGGCCACGCTGAAAGCCGCCATGGAGCCATCGCTGGCAGTGACCAGCTCTTGCAGGTTTTCCACTCGCGCCTCGCCCAGGTCGCCTTTTTCCTTGCGATACATGTCCAGCAGGCCGCTCTGGTTGATCGTGTGCTCCACCAGCGCAGGTAGCGGGCGGTCGAGTGTATCCCGATCCAGCGTATCCACCAGAATCAAAAAAGCATTGAGGGCATTGGCGGCGCGATTGGGCAGCAGTCCCTGGCTCACCACCCGTTGCGCGGCACGCCACATGGACAGATTTAAATCCCGCGCCAACCCGCGCACCACCTCCAGGCCGCGTTCGCCGATGCCACGGGTCGGGGTATTGACCACCCGCTCGAAGGAGGCATCGTCATCCCGGTTGACGAGCAGCCGCAGATAGGCCAGGGCGTCCTTGATTTCAGCCCGCTCGAAGAAACGCAGGCCGCCGTAGACCCGGTAGGGGATCTGAGTGCCGATCAGGGTTTCCTCGAACACTCGCGACTGGGCATTGGAGCGGTACAGGATGGCTACCTCGCTGCGCTTCCCGCCCTGCTCGACCCACTGGCGGATGCGTTCCGCTACGAAGCGGGCCTCGTCAATCTCGTTAAAGGCGGTATACACGGCGATGGGCTCGCCCTCGACGCCCTCGGTCCAGAGATTCTTGCCCAGCCGCCCCGCGTTATGCGCGATCAGGGCGTTGGCCGCCTTTAGGATAATGCTCGTGGAGCGGTAATTCTGCTCCAGGCGGACGGTGCGTGCGCCGGGAAAATCCTGCTCGAAGCGCTGGATGTTCTCGATGCGGGCGCCGCGCCAGCCGTAGATGGATTGGTCGTCATCGCCCACGATGAAGACATCGCCGCGGCCGCCGGTGAGCAGCTTCAGCCACAGGTATTGGATGGCGTTGGTGTCCTGAAACTCGTCCACCAGTACATGCTGGAAGCGCTCCCGGTAATGAGTCAGCAAGGCGGGATTATCCCGCCACAATTCATAGACACGCAGCAGCAGCTCGCCGAAATCCACCAGCCCGCTGCGCTCACAGTGCTCCTGGTAAGTCTGGTAGATGCGGAGGAACTGGCGCTGCGCCAAATCGCCCCTGTCGTCGATATCCCTGGGACGCTGGCCCTCATCCTTGCGGGCGTTGATGAACCAGGCGGCCTGCCGGGCCGGCCATTTTTTCTCATCCAGTTCCAGTGTTTTGAGCACCCGCCTGAGCAGTCGTTGTTGATCGTCGGAATCGAGGATCTGGAAGCCCTGGGGAAGCTTGGCCTCCTGCCAGTGGGTACGCAGCAGGCGATGGGCGATGCCATGAAAGGTGCCGATCCACAGCCGGCCAACCGGCACATCCAGCAAGGCTTCGATGCGTCCGCGCATCTCGGCGGCGGCCTTATTGGTGAAGGTCACCGCCAGGACCGACCAGGGTGAGGCATTCGCCACCGCCAGCAACCAGGCGATGCGCTGGACCAGCACGCGGGTCTTGCCGCTGCCTGCCCCGGCCAATACTCTTAAGGGGCCGAGCGGAGCGGTTACCGCCTCGCGCTGGGCTTCGTTGAGGGAATCGAGAAGATAGGAGACGTCCATGGGCCGGGATTGTAGCAAACTTGCCACCTGGCTGAGGAACATGAATAACGGACGACCGTTCGGCGCCGGGCCAAAATACCCCTGACCCTGCTTGAACTGGCATCAATGGCAGGGATATCTGGATGCGGCCCCCCTATAATCCCTCCAGCAACCAGTAGGCTTGCGTAACCGTGTCGAGAAGTAATATTTACCACCCCTTGCGAAGAGGCATAATGCCATGAGCGAACGTTTCCGGAATCCGCCCCCCGAGGAGATCCGCATCCTGCTGGAGCGGGTCAGAACCATCGCCGTGATAGGCCTCTCCGCCTCTCCGTTCCGTCCCAGCCATGGGGTGGCCAAGGCCTTGCAGGGCTTCGGCTATCGAATCATTCCGGTGAATCCGGAACTGGATCGGGTGCTGGGGGAGCGCGCGTATCCCGAACTGCGCGCCGTGCCGGAGCCCGTCGATCTGGTGGATGTGTTCCGCGCCTCCGAGCATGTGGCCGGTATTGTGGCTGACTGCATCGCCCTCAACTTGCCCGCCGTGTGGTTGCAGGATGGCGTCATCGACGAGCCCGCGGCCCAGCGGGCGCGAGCCGCGGGGATGACGGTGGTCATGGATCGCTGTCTCTACCGGGACTATCTGCAGTTCCTGGGGGGGCGCCAGAATGGCCATCATTGACCAAGCGCAGCGGCGCCTGTTAAAAGCTCAACGTATTCAGTGGTGCGCCGCTGCCCAGCGGCGCGGCAGGTTTCTAAACAAGGCAAGGTCATGACCGAACAGTCCTACGAACAACCGGTGCAGCACCGGCTGAAGCTACGCAACACCCGGCTGTCCGATTACGAGGATATCCGGGAGATTATGAATCTCGTCTATCCCACCATGGGCGGCGCCTGGACCCGCGAACAGTTCGCCTCCCAGATCGCCCGTTTCCCGGAAGGGCAGATCTGCATCGAAGACAACGGCAAGGTGGTCGCCTCCGCTATCAGCCTGATCGTGGATTATGCCCGCTACGGTGATAAGCATACCTATACGCAAATCACTGGCAACGGCTATCTCACCACCCATGATCCGCGCGGCGACACCCTGTACGGGGTGGATATCTTTGTGCATCCTGCGTACCGCGATATGCGCCTGGGTCGGCGCCTCTACGATGCCCGTAAAGAGTTGTGCGAAAACCTCAATCTGCGCGCCATCATCGTCGGCGGACGCATCCCAGGTTACTGGAAGCATCACGATAAGCTGACCCCCCAGCAGTATGTGGAACAGGTGAAGGTCAAGGAACTGGTGGATCCCATTCTCACCTTCCAGTTGGCCAACGACTTCCATGTCCGCAAGCTCATCACCGGCTATATGCCGGACGATATGGAATCCCAAGCCTACGCCACCCTGCTAGAGTGGCTGAACATTTACTACGAGGAAAAGGAGCCGCTGATCGGCGGGCGCAAGCCCGTCGTCAAGGTCGGGGCGGTACAGTGGCAGATGCGGCCGCTGGGTTCCCTCGAGGATCTGCTCCAGCAGGTGGAGTACTTCGTCGATGCCGTAGCCGGATACCAGGCCGATGTCATTCTGTTTCCGGAATTTTTCAATATTCCGCTGCTGGCTCAGTTCAACCAGGACAATCCCGCCGAGGCGGTGCGCGCCCTGGCCGAGTACACGGAGCCGGTGCGCCAGCAAATGGTGCGACTGGCCCTGGCTTACAATATCAACATCATCGCCGGTAGCATGCCGGAATACCAGGGTAACGCCTTATACAACGTCTGCTACCTGTGCCGGCGGGATGGTTCCTGGGACAAACAGTACAAGCTCCACATCACGCCCGATGAGGCTGCCTATTGGGGCGTCAAAGGCGGCGATAAGCTCAAGGTTTTCGATCTCGACATCGGCAAGGTCGGCGTGCTGATCTGCTATGACGTGGAATTTCCCGAACTGCCGCGCCTGCTGGCGGAGCAGGGTATGCAAATCCTCTTCGTGCCGTACTGGACGGACACCAAGAACGCCTACCTGCGGGTGCGGCGCTGCGCCCAGGCCCGCGCCATCGAAAATGAATGCTACGTAGTCATCTCCGGCAGCGTGGGCAACCTGCCCAAGGTCGCCAATATGGACATCCAATACTCCCAGGCGGCCGTGTTTACGCCCTCGGACTTTGCTTTCCCCCATGATGCGACCGCCGCGGAGGCCACGCCCAACACCGAGATGACGCTGATCGTCGATCTGGATCTGGACAATCTCAAGGAACTGCGCACGCACGGCAGCGTGCGCAACTTCCGTGACCGCCGCCTGGATCTCTATCAGGTCAGTTGGTTGGGCGAGCCGCAACGGCCATCTTCTCCCGCGGAAAAACCGCTGTAGGTCGGGGGTGGTGCGCCACAGCAGTCGGCCCACTATGGCCTCTCCCGTCGAATCCAGCAGGGCTGGCGAAATACCCGATTATGTCATCCTCCAGGTTATTGCTCAGGGAGCGCCTGGCATTTCCCCGGGTGGCGGCGGGGGGTAGGGTTCAGAGGGAAGTGGTTGCCTTCCAGGGGGTGGGGGTGGCGGAGGCGGGTAACGCGAGGACAGTCCCCTATAACCTGCCGGTAACGGCACCTGGTTGCCCTTGGCGTACATGCATTGCAGGTAGGCGTTATCATAACGCCTTTGGATGACGTCGGCGGAAACCCAGGCAGCGTTGCTCCCCGCCGCGCTGCCCAGCAGCAGCCCGCTGCCCGCGCCGATGGCGGCGCCGGAGCCGGCGTGCCCGGAGGCGGCCCCGATCAGCGCCCCGGCGGCAGCGCCCAGCACGGTGCCGGCCACGGCGCTCTGGGTAGCGCTGTCAGTGGCGACCTGGCCGGGGGGGAGCCCCACTGTCGCCTGCGCATACTGCTGACACATGAACTCGTCGTCCCGGAACTGCTCGAAGGTCTTGCGACTGCCGGGTAGGGCCATAACGCTGGGCCCACTCGGTACGGTCACGCACGCGCTTATGGCGGGCATCGCTGCCAGCAGCGATAACTTAAGTAATTTGTTCATGATGGCTTTGTCTTAACTTGCTTACTGAGGTGGTGGGTTTTTTTCTGGAACTACCTTTACCCAACCTCTCCGGCAACTCTGGATGTAAGGGTAGTAGCCGGCCGAGTCGGGGCAGTAGTACCAGTAATACGGTTCCTGCTCGACGTATACCGGCGGTTCCTGTTCGACGTATACCGGCGGGGCGCCTGCGATGTAGGCCGGCGGCGTAGGGTAATAGTAAGGCCACCAGAACAACGGCGCACCGATGACTATGCCGCTATACCCCCGGTAGCCGCCATACCCCCGATAGCCGCCATACCCCCGGTAGCCGCCATACCCTCGGTAGCCGCCATACCCTCGGTAGCCGCCATACCCTCGGTAGCCGCCATACCCGCGGTAGCCACCATGCCCACGGTAGCCGCCGGGGCCGTCGCTCCAAGCACTGTTCGCCCAACCCAACAGCGTCACTGTTGCGATCCACACAAGCGCCAGTTTCTTCATGCGTGACCTCCTAGACATAAGAACAAACTCGCATTGCACACCTGAGGATTCCGCCGGTAAACTATCAACGGCGTAAGCTGAGCTGCGAAGTTCGTCAGTTAAATCAATACGCCCAGTACGGCCCTGCGCCTCCCGGCGTGTTCTGATTCTCTATAGCAACGTAGAGATTGCGGCCGAAGAAAAACGGCAGGCCGTAGTCGAATCCCCCGCCGAAGTTGATCGAGGGATTCGGCGGATTGGGTCCGCCTAGATTGTTGAAAGCTATGTTGCCAGAAGCAAACAGCGTCAGTGCGTTGGCAATGTTGAATGTCGCCGTGCCGCTGGCACCGTTGTTTCCGGTGTTCGTCGTGGTAAAGCGCTGTTCCGCCATAGGACAATAGAATCCGGAGTTCCCCTGGCACGAAGGCAAGCCAGTGTCGGCCGTGGTCAGGAAATACAGTCCGTTCGAACCGCTGTCAATGAAGCTCGAAGGGTACGACTTGCCATTGTAGGCGGCGGTGAAGTTCCCCGCGGTGGTGGTGGTGTATACCACCGCACTGCCCAAGCCATTGTTCGATTGAGTGCCGATGCCGAACACTAGCGAGCCGCTCACGGTCCCTTGGCCAGCGTCGGGAATCGCCGGCAGCTCGATGATGACGCCGTTATTGTCGTTGGCAAACAGAGATACGGGATTCTGTACCTGCTGCGCCGTTGGGACCAGGGTCGCGACGCAGCCCGTGCTCGGGCAGGAGTAGTAAAGGTTGAAGAGTTGTTGGCTGCAATCCTCGCCACAGTCTTGCATGAACAAGCCGATACCCAGAATGCCGTTCGCACCAAGCAGCGAAAGCGTGTTTTCATTGGGTCCGCCGGTGTTGCCGCAACTGCTCGGGACCGCAGGTGCGTCCGCAGGTGCAATCACCTGGATCGGTGTCGAACTGGCGACCTCACCGGCAAGGTAAATGTCGGCCAAAACGATAGGACCCCACGTGAAACCGTCCAGGAACGGGGTACACTCGACTAACGGATTCCCATCGGGCGCGCTTTGCCGTGGCAACGAAAGTGAGAACTCACCGCTGCCAGCCGTGCTCAACAGCCGCAAACCCACCGAACCGGTATCGACCAGCACGTGGTCGATGGTCTGGCAGTTCGTTGTGCTACCCGGCACACAGGCCTTGACGCTGGTGAAAACACCATTGACGTAGTAGTTGGGCGCAAGACCGGGCGGCCCGCCATCAACCACGATGGGCTGAACGTTGTGTGCGGTCGCCGCCGGGTTCACGGTCACCGTCGCGGTGCCTGACTTGGTGTTATCCTGGATGGAAGTTGCCGTGACGGTTACCGGGGTAATACTCAAAACCGGCGGCGCCGTGAATATGCCCGAGGAATTGACGCTGCCCGTGCTGGCTGACCAGGTCACATCCAGGCTGACATTGCCGGTACCCGAGGCGACCGCCGAGCAGGTACTCGTTTGGTCCGAAGTCACGGTTGAAGGCGAGCAGGTCACGCTGACTGAGGTAATGCTCGAAGAATTCTCTCCGCCTCCGCCGTTGCCTCCGCCTCCGCCGTTGCCTCCGCCACAGGCGGCCATCAGGAGCGCGCTTCCGATGATGAGAAGATTTCCAAGCCTGTGCACGATGTCCCCCTTGTTTAACGGATGGCACTGGCATTTACGCCTTGCGGCAGCGACTGCGGCAGATAAGCGCGGCCATGGAAGTCGCGCATGTGACCGGCGTGTTGGAAGACGAACTCCGATGTCTCAATCAGCACGGGACCGCGGCCATAGCGCTTGCGTTCCGCGGCCGCTTGCTGGAATTTGGCGAAGTAAATCTCGCCCAGCAGTTGCCGAAGATCGGGTATCGTCGGACCCTCCCAGGAGACGCCGAAAATCTTACCGTCAACGGATGCATATTCGTGTACGACATGGCCCATGGGAGCCCGGATCTCGTGCAAAGTGTATGCCTGGGTCGCGGCGGAGCGCAGGGTTCCCTTCATGTGTACCGCGTCGTTCTGTACCGAGGCAATGGTGCCGCCGAGTTCGGCCCAGGCTAGCGATGGGAAGGCTACCGCAACGAACCCCGCGGCGACCAAAAGCCGGCTCATAACAAACATAGTGTAACACCGATTACTCATGGGTTTTCTCTCCTCTTGACCTGATCTCTCTGGGATTCGGTCCACCATCAGTTCCCGCGTTGATCCCCTTTGCGGCGGACCCGCCGGCAATTCCTGAGGCGCAGGCATTAAAATAAAGGTCACCGACGCGGAGCAGAAGTTCCGCACGCCTTGCCCTGGTTCTTGAACTGTATATCAGGGAATCAGCGGCCCTGATGGCCTTGTCCGCATTCGATAGCGTGCGTAATTTCCCTGCCCGCCGCCTGGATCTCTATCAGGTCAGTTGGTTGGGCGAGCCGCAACGGCCATCTTCTCCCGCGGGAAAACCGCTATAGTTTGCGAATCGGCGCTATATAGCTAAACTGCTGTTCATGAGACTGCACTTTACCAAGATGCACGGCCTGGGCAACGACTTCGTGGTTATCGATGCCATCAGCCAGCCCGTGGAGTTCACTGCGGCACAGATCCGCGCCATCGCCGACCGCCACTTCGGCGTGGGTTGCGATCAACTGCTGCTGGTGGAGGCGCCCACCACGCGGGCTACGGATTTCCGTTACCGCATCTTCAACGCCGACGGCGGCGAGGTGGAGCAGTGCGGCAACGGGGCGCGCTGCTTCGCCCGCTTCGTGCGCGACCGGGGCCTCACCGACAAGAGCGTGATCCGAGTGGAGACGGCCGCCGGCAGCATTCAGCTTAGCCTCGAAGCCGACGGGCAGGTCACGGTGGACATGGGCGAGCCGCGCCTGGAGCCCGCCGCCATCCCCTTTCTCGCCAGGATCCGGGCGGAGCATTACCCTATCGCCGTGGCCGATATGGCCTTGCGAATCGGCGCCGTATCCATGGGTAATCCCCATGCCGTGCTGGTGGTGGAGAATGCCGACAGCGCCCCGGTGGAACGCGTGGGACCGCTGTTGGAGCGCCATGAGCGGTTTCCCAACCGCGCCAACGTGGGCTTTATGGAAATCGTGACGCGCAGCCATATCCGCCTGCGGGTGTTTGAGCGCGGGGTCGGCGAGACGCTGGCCTGTGGCAGTGGCGCCTGCGCCGCCGTGGTCGTCGGGCGGGTGCAGGGACTGTTGGATGAGACCGTGCGGGTTGAGCTGCCCGGGGGCAGCCTGCAAATCCGTTGGCAAGGCGAGGGCGGCGCGGTGCTCATGACCGGCCCCGCGACACGGGTTTTCGAAGGATGGATTGAGCTGTGAGCAACGCGCAGGAAGGCAACCTGACTGTCAACGATGAGATGGAGCAAGCAATCGTGGAGTACCTGCGCGCCCATCCCGAGTTCTTCAACCGCCATCTGGAGCTGGTCGAGACCCTGCGTCTGCCGTACCCCGGCCGACCGGTCGTATCGCTGTTCGAGCGTCAACTCCTGCTGTTGCGGGAGCAGAACGCGCAACTGCACAGCAAGATTCAGGCACTGGTGGCGGTGGCCCGTGACAACGGCCGGGTTTCCAAGCATATGCAGCGCCTGGCCCTGACCCTGATTGAAGCCACCGGTTTGGACGAGTTGCTGCAAGGCATCAAGAGCGTGCTGCGGGATGAATTCAACGCGGACTTCACCGCCCTGCGCCTGGCGGCGCGGCCCGCGGAGGCAATTCTAGCGGACGAGCGCGAATTTCTGGCGCCTGCCGCGCTGACCTTGTTCGAACCTTTGCTGCGCTCGGGAAAGCCGCTATGTGGACAGCTTAGCGGTGAGCAGGTGCGCTATCTGTTCAGCGAGTCCGCCCCGCGCATCGCCTCGGCGGCCCTGATTCCCCTGGAAGGGATTGGCTGGTACGGTTTGCTGGCGGTGGGAAGCGCGGATGAGGCCCGCTTCCATCTGGGCATGGGCACCCTGTTTCTGAGCCGCATGGGGGAGCTGATCAGCCATGCCTTGCAACCCTATCTGCGCTCGTTCAGTCCCGGCCTGACTCCCCCTGTCCCTCCCTTTCCGAGCCGGGAGAGCCGATGAATTCAGCGCCGCCAGACTGGCCTAAACGCTATCTCGCGCATCTCGATCAGGAACGGCGCCTGTCCCCACTCACCGTCGCCAGTTATGGGCGCGACCTGGCGGCATTTGGCAATTTCTGCGCGGCCCGGCGTATCACCACCTGGGAAGTCGTGACCGTGCAGCAACTGCGCGCCTTTATCGCCGAGCGGCACCGCGCGGGGCTGTCTGGTCGTAGTCTGCAACGCATGCTTTCCGCGCTCCGCGGCTTTTTTAACTATTTGCTGCGCGAAGGCCATGTCACCCACAATCCCGCCCAAGCGGTACGCGCCCCCAACAGTCCGCGCCGGCTGCCGGCTACTCTGGACGTTGACCAGACCGCCCGTTTGCTGGACCAGGCCCCTGGGGATGTTCTGGAGGTGCGCGATCATGCCATGCTGGAATTATTGTACTCATCGGGGTTGCGCCTGGCGGAACTGATTTCCCTGCGGTTAGGGGATGTGGATCTGGCGGATTCCAGCGTGCGGGTGACCGGCAAGGGAAACAAGACCCGCGTGGTGCCAGTGGGCAAAAAAGCGCAGGAAACCTTGCAACGGTGGCTGCAGCAACGCGCCGGGCTCGCGCGGGTACAGGAAAAAGCGCTGTTCGTCAGCCGTCTTGGGCGCTCCCTGACGCCCCGCGCCGTGCAGCAGCGGCTTGCCCGCTGGGCCTTGCACCATGGAGCGGAGGGGCATCT
>Ga0209253_10002665_pt1 | contig 15810 bp, 11 predicted proteins | sample FrelakmetBRP12BR_FD_187145 | JGI IMG/M metagenome (GOLD analysis project Ga0209253, IMG submission 187145) | Freshwater lake sediment microbial communities from the University of Notre Dame, USA, for methane emissions studies - BRP12 BR (SPAdes)... | ecosystem: Environmental > Aquatic >...
CATCGCTTATTGGTTTAGGAAGGATACCGACATCTGAAGCCAACGGGCCCAAAGGTAAATCATGAAAAGAAATTCGATTCTATTTCTTACCAATGCTTACCCTGATTTTGAAACTTCGTATAGGGGCATTTTTGTAAAAAAGATGGCAACTTTATTAAAGGACGAAGGATACGAAATCTCTGTTGTTACTCCAAAGATTTTTGGAGGAAGTCATTATTTTGAAAAACAGGATGGAATCAAGGTTTATCGTTTTCCTTTTTTTGCAAGAGATAAACTCTTGATTGAACATAAAAAGATTCCTTATTTGAGAATGGCTTTTTATTACCTCACCGGGTTCTTCTTGACCATTTATGCGGTGTTCAGAAATAGATGCCATATAATCCATGCCCATTGGGCAATCCCAACGGGATTGATCGGGGTTTGGGTTGGTAGGCTTTTCAGAAAACATATCGTTCTAACCATCCATGGTTCTGACCTTCGAATGGCTTTGGAGAAATTTGGATTTCTTAGGAAAATATTTCTCTATGTATGTAAAAATGCAACTTACCTCAATTGCGTCTCGAATGTTCAAAAGGAAGATTTGGAACAACTGGGCATTACGAGTGAGAAAATCTCGGTTATCCCCATGGGTGTAGACGAAGCTTTTTTAGAAACGGGAAAGGATAGAAAAATAGAATTAAACCAGAGGCCATTCACTATCCTTAGTAATCGAAATCTTCTACCCATCTACAATGTTTCTTTATTGATTCGAGCTATTCCGCTGATCCTTCAAGAAGAACCAGGGGCTAAATTTATAATTGCGGGAGATGGGTCAGAAAAAAAGAATTTAGAAAAAGAAGTTGAGAATTTGAATGTAAACGCTTTTGTCAAGTTTTTAGGTCGAGTTCCCCATAGAGAAATGCCAAATCTATTAGGTCAGGCAGACATTTATGTCTCAACATCTTTATATGATGGGACCTCGGTTTCATTACTTGAAGCGATGGGGTCAGGAGTCTTTCCAATAGTAACTGATATTCCCTCCAACCGGGAATGGATTACAAATACTGAAAACGGTTTTTTAATTTCTACAGAAAATGAAAATATCCTCGCAATGAAGATTGTCGAAGCAATTCGTAATAAAGAATTAATAGCGGAAGCCAGCAAAAATAACCACAAGATTGTAAAGGAAAAGGCACATTGGAAGGGGAACATAAAGAAGATTGTAAATATCTATGAAAGCTATTCCATGGCTGGTTGATTTTTTTTAGATTAGATGTTCAAAGAATGAACATTATGTTGGTTCAGTGTTCAAACATGGCCTCATAAAAATCTAAAAATGAAAATCCTTTATATCACATTAGAAAACCTGTCCCTACATAAAGGGTCCGTTGTCCACGTCAAAGAGGTCATTAACGGTCTTCGAAAACTTGGACACTGTATAGGTTTGGTTGCTTGTTCCTCGAACAAATCCGAACGTGCAGACTATTTTTACAATCTAAATATTCTTCCTTCATTTATGCTACGATTACTCATGCTAAAAAGACAACCCCACATCGCTTCGCTGCTCTTTCTTTTTCTTTACCTTATAAAGATTCTTCCTCAATATGACATTATCTATGCCAGAGATTTCCATACAGTAATTATCGCTATTCTCCCCCGGTTTATTTTAAAAAAGAAATTGGTATTTGAAGTTAATGGAATAGCCAACGAAGAACAGAGGTTAAAAAAAGATTCCTTTTTTAATCATATTCTCGTCTTTTTTATTAAAAGGGCAGAAAAATTGGCAACAAGATATTCAGAAAAGCTTATTTCCGTTGCTCCTAAGATTAAACTTTACTTGACTCATAATTTTAATTGCCCTTCAGAGAAAATTAAGGTGATATCAAATGGAGTTAATACGGAAATATTTTGCCCAATCCATGATTCACCTCTTCTGGTACAATGGAAAAAAGGTTTGGGAATCAAATCTAAAGATACAATCATAGCCTATGTGGGAAACTTAGCCCCTTGGCAGGGTATTGATGACCTTATTGAAATTGCCTTTCGCCTTCTTTCTAAAAATAAAGATTTAAAATTTCTCTTTGTAGGAGACGGCCCACTTAAACCTCTTCTGTTGAAAAAGGTTATCAATTCTAGATATGAGGGAGATATCGTTTTTACTGGGATGCTAAACCACGAAGAGATTCCTTTTATCATTAACTTAGCTGATATCTGTGTGGCTCCATTAAGGGTAATGACTGGCTCACCTATTAAAGTCTTCGAATATATGGCTTGTGGTAAACCGGTTGTAACATCAAGAATCGAAGGGCTGGAGTTCATAGAAAAGGAAGGGGCAGGCCGTCTAACGGCACCGGAAGATATAATAGGGCTGGAAGAAGCTCTAACCGAACTTATTAAAGAGCCACGCAAAAGAGCGGATATGGGGCAGAAAGGGATCCAGATAGCCAGGGACAGATTCAGTTGGGAGTCGAGAGTAGCCGAGATTGAAGATTTGTTAAAAAAAATGGCATAAAGTTTGCTTTTTATATAGTTCAATATGCATATCCAATGGCTCGATTTTTTAACAAATTCAATTATTTCTATAAGTTAAGGGAAAATTTTTTGTTCAGGTTGTTCATCGCATGAACAATTTTAGTATGAACATGGACAAGTTTTGACCAATTGGTCATTTTACTAAGCGGGATCGACTATGACAAACCCCGACCTTTTCAAACCTCCTCAAGAAATGAGAGAGTTAAATCTACTTCAGGAATTGGAAAAAAATCCTGTCATTTCACAGCGAGAGTTATCGCACAAGTTTGGGATAGCACTTGGGGTGACGAATGCCTGCTTAAAAAGGATGGCACGACGGGGTTGGATTCGAATCACGAGTTTAAATCACCATAAGATTGGATATTTCTTAACTCCCAAGGGTTTCGCAGAAAAGGCAAATCTCACCCTTCATCTCATCTCCTGGACAGTACAGCATTATTCCACATTGAAAGACCTCATTGGAGAGAGGCTGTTGGAAATGCAGAATAGGGGGGTTGAACGGATCGTGTTCTATGGTGTGAGCGAAGAGATGGAAGTTGCTTATATCACACTTCAAGGGATAAGCCTGAAATTGGTTGGAATAGTTGAGGACGATGAAAAATTAAACCCCAAAATTATTTTTGGCCATGAAGTCAAACCAGTTAGTAGAATTCAAGAACTCAAACCTCACGGCGTATTAATAACCTCCTTGGAGAGATGTGATCAAAGAGAAGAGAGGTTAAGAACTCTTTTAGATGATAAAAAAGTTTATATAACGGATATTAGTCTGATCTCGCCTAAATTAACCGGTAAGGTATGAATGAAATATTTTAGTAATAAGGAAGATCTCGATTGGTGGTTGCAGGAAGTGTTCGATAAGTCAACAAAAGGCCTTGTTATAGAGGTGAGTCATGCCTATTAAGATAGTCCTGGTGGCCGGAGCGCGGCCCAATTTTATGAAGGTGGCCCCACTTTTTTTGGAAATGAACCGACATTCATCTGTTTTTCAACCCATCATTTTACACACAGGTCAACATTATGATTATGAAATGTCCAAGGTATTTTTTGAAGATTTGGACTTACCCGAACCACATTATTTTTTGGGGGTGGGCTCTGGTACACATGCTGAACAAACAGGAAAAATAATGATTGAATTTGAACAAGTTATTCAAAATGAAAATCCTGCCCTAGTAGTGGTGTTTGGTGATGTAAATTCAACCTTAGCCTGTAGTGTGACGGCTAAGAAACTCTTTTTCCCAGTGGCCCATGTAGAAGCAGGGCTTAGAAGTTTTGATATGACCATGCCGGAAGAAATCAACCGAAAAGTGACTGATGCCGTTTCGGATATCCTTTTCACTCCATCGAAAGATGGAGATGAGAACCTCATTCGGGAAGGAATCGAAAAGAAGAGAATTCATTTTGTAGGGAATATTATGATTGATTCTTTAATACTGATTCTCAATAGGATTGATCCACCTTATGAAAATATAATATTTAATAAATTCGGTTTAGAGAGAAACCAGTTTGTTCTGGTTACCCTTCACAGACCTTCTAATGTAGATGATAAGAACAATCTTCGAAAAATCATGGATTTTTTAAATTGTCTTTCTCTGAGAATCCCAGTCATCTTTCCTGTCCATCCAAGGACGAATAAAAATATAAACGGGTTGGATACAAGCTTTACCCACAACGGAAACTTTAAGATTGTCGAACCGCTCCGATATAAAGAATTCATCACCCTGGAAAAATGTCCGAGGTTTGTCCTGACTGATTCCGGTGGGATCCAGGAGGAAACCACCTATTTAAACGTTCCTTGCTTGACGCTTCGGCCGAATACAGAGAGGCCCATGACCATCACCGAAGGGACAAATGAGTTGGTAACATTTAAAAATATCGAAGAAAAAATAAATTTAATTTTATCGGGAAGTTGGAAACAGGGGAAGTTGCCAGAATTGTGGGACGGTAAAACAGCACAACGAATCGTTGATATTATTGAAAGAATGGAGCTGTAGAATCATGATTCAAGCGATTTTAAAAAAAGGAAGAGTAGTCGGTGAAAATGTACCACTTCCATCAGTTTCGGAGGGTTCTGCACTTATAAAAGTTTTGTATTCTTGCATCTCCGTCGGGACAGAGACTGCTTCAGTTCAGGCAAGCAATAAATCTTTAATAAAGAGGGCATTGGAGCAGCCAGAAAATGTAAAGAAAGTTCTTAATATGGCGAAGTCTATAGGCCTCTCTGAGACTTTTGAAAAGGTAAAGAAAAAATGGGAGACGGGTTCTGTGTTAGGTTACAGCCTATCCGGAGTTATTTTGGCAATAGGAAGTGGGATAAAAGATTTTAAGGTGGGTGATAAGGTTGTTTGTGCTGGTTCAGGCATTGCCAATCATGCAGAATACGTGGATGTTCCCAGGAATTTAATGGTTAAAATCCCAGTTGGCCTTGAATTTCGAGAAGCTTCAACGGTTGCACTTGGCTCAATTGCGATGCAGGGTGTGCGAAGGGCGAATATAACATTTGGAGAATATGTTGTTATATTTGGGTTGGGGGTCATAGGCCAAATTGTTCTTCAGATAGCTAAAAATGCTGGTGCCAGGGTGATCGGGATTGACCTAGACCAAAGAAGGCTAAAAGTCGGCAAAGAAAATGGAGTTGATCTCGTATTGAATCCTAAGGATTCTGATATTGTAAAAGAAGTTATCCATTTTTCTGACGGTTATGGTGCAGACAAGGTAATTTTTACAGCCGCAACAAATTCGTCAGCCCCATTACACCAGGCATTTCGAATGACACGTAAGAAAGGGAAGGTTGTATTAGTTGGCGTTTCTGGAATGGAAATAAAGAGGGAAGATTTATATCCGAAAGAGCTCGATTTTCTAATCTCTACATCCTATGGTCCGGGTCGATATGACGACCTGTATGAGAGGGGAGGGTTGGATTATCCTTACGCCTATGTCCGATGGACAGAGAATAGAAATATGCAGGAGTATTTACGAGAGTTAGCAGAGGGGAAAATAAATCTTAAAAATTTGATAGAAAAGGTTTATCCAATAGAAAAAGTAGAAGAAGCGTATGAGGAATTGCAGAAACCGAATAGACCACTCCTTGTCTTGTTGGAATACGATCCGTCCTTGCCAAAAGATTTACGAACCCTCTATCAGAAAGAATCGAAAACTTATGTTTCTCCAAGCATCGCCAGGAAAGAAGAAGTGATTAATGTGGCCCTTTTAGGGGCTAGCAGTTTTGCATCATCAGTCCATTTGCCAAATTTGGAGCGATTAAGAGACAAGTTTAAGATTTATGCCGTGGCGAGTAAAACCTCTCATAAAGCAAAAGTCGTAGCGAATCAATATCACGCTCAATATGCCACCTGCAATGCCGACGACCTCTTCACAGATCCGAATGTTGACCTGATCCTCGTGGCCACAAGGCACAACCTTCATGGTGAATATGTATTGAAAGCCTTAAGGGCCGGTAAGCATGTCTTCGTCGAAAAACCCCTCTGTATAAAACAGGAAGAGTTGAAGCGTATTCAGGATTTCTATAACTCACAACTTTCAAATCAAAATTTTAACCTACCAATTTTAATGGTCGGTTTTAACCGCCGTTTCTCTAAATATGCACAGGAAGCAAAAAGACATACAAATAATAGAATTAATCCATTGTTTCTACATTATAGAGTCAATGCAGGATATATCCCCTTAGACCACTGGGTACATGGAGAAGAGGGGGGTGGAAGAATTATCGGAGAAGCTTGTCACTTTATCGACTTGTTCACTTTTTTTACAGAATGCAAGGTCAAGGAGATCTACACGACTACTCTGACTCCTAAAACAAAAAGTTTTTCCTCAGATGATAATAGGGTAATTGTTTTAAGGTATGAAGATGGTTCAATTGCTACATTAGAATATTTTGCTATAGGCTCAAAGGAATTTCCGAAAGAATATATGGAAATCCGTTTCGATGAAAAGACGATTATTATTGATGATTTTAAATCCATAAAAGGGTTTGGCTTGAAAGTAAAAGAAATCAAAGGACATGTTTCAGAGAAAGGACACCTAAAAGAACTTGAGATTTTAAACGACGTTTTACAAGGGAAAACGAGTCAATGGCCTATAGAATTATGGGATATGTTCCAGACAACAGAGGTGACTTTTGAGATAGAAAAAGGTGATCGTCTATGTGTGGACTAGTTGGCATATATTCCTTCAACGGAAAGCCAGTGGATAATAATCTTTTAATAAAAATGCGAGATACGATGGTACATCGTGGTCCCGATGGGGCAGGGACTTGGGTATCTGAAGACCGCAAAGTGGGTTTGGGCCATAGACGCCTTTCCATCATAGATCTCTCAGAAGCTGCTGCACAGCCCATGTGTAACGAAGATGCTACCTTGTGGATATCATTCAATGGCGAAATATACAATCATGCCGAAATCAAATCGGAATTAAAGAATATAGGGAATCATAGATGGAAGACTGACCATTCTGATACAGAAGTGATTCTCCATGCTTTTGAACAATGGGGAATTGATTGTCTCGAGAAGTTTAGAGGCATGTTCGCCATTGCTTTATGGGATGACAAAAGGAAGGAACTCTGGTTAATCCGAGATCGCATAGGTATCAAACCACTTTATTACAGTATTTTAAACGGCCGAATCAACTTTGCTTCAGAGATTAAAGCCCTCCTTGAGGATTCAGAACAGAAGCGGTCTGTTGATGAGGAAGCCTTCTTCCATTACCTTTCCTTCTTGACCACGCCAGCGCCCCAGACCCTTTTTGCGGGCATTAAGAAACTCCCTGCAGGGACATGGCTAAGTATCAAAGAAAATGGTCAAATTCGGCAGAGCCGTTACTGGGATGTTTGGGATCACACTAGGTCTTTGATAGGCTTCTCCGAGGAAGAGATTGCGGAGCAAATCCTGTTCGAACTTCGCGCCGCCGTGAAACTGCGCAAGGTGAGCGATGTTCCGGTAGGGGTCTTTCTATCAGGAGGGCTCGATTCGAGCACGAATGCAGCCTTATTTTCCGAAGATGAGGAGAGGCCAATCAAGACCTTTACGATAGGATATGAAGGCGAAAACCCGAGTTACCCGAACGAGCTCCAGTATGCACGTCAAATGGCAACTCATGTCGGGGCAGAATATCATGAGAAAATCCTGACACAAAATGACCTGCTTGATTTCCTTCCCCACATGGTTCATCTTCAGGACGAACCCATTGCAGACCCTGTGTGTGTGCCTGTCTATTACGTATCCAAGCTGGCGCGGGACAACGGGGTGATCGTGTGCCAGGTAGGAGAGGGTGCGGACGAGCTTTTTTGGGGGTATTCTGCCTGGAAAAGAGCATTGCAGCTTCAATACTACGATGATCTCGCAGTGCCTTGTCTACTTAAAAAAATAGGCCTTTTAGGCATCAAGTCTTTAGGAAGGGAAGATACATTCTATTACGAATGGCTCCGCCGAGGGGCAGCAGGGCAACCCATTTTCTGGGGAGGGGCAGAGGCATTTACGGACGCACAGAAGAAGAAGCTCCTCTCTCACAGGTTACGAAAGACATTTGGTGACTTGACATCCTGGGGGATCTTGAAACCTATCCGCCAACGGTTTGAAGAAAAGGCATGGGGAAAAAGCAACCTTCATTGGATGACTTATGTTGATCTCAACATGCGTTTACCAGAGCTGCTTTTAATGCGGATCGATAAGATGAGCATGGGAGTGAGTCTTGAGGGACGTGTTCCTTTCCTCGACCATAAATTTGTAGAATTGGCTATGAGTATTCCGGAGTCGATCAAAACAAAGAATGGCACCTTAAAGTACATCTTGAAGAAAGCCGTGAGAGGCTTGATTCCAGATGCCCTGATCGACCGTAAGAAGCAGGGCTTTGGGGTCCCTATCTATGAATGGTTCTTTGATCAGTTTGGCATGAAAGCTCGCCAAGAATTGAGAGAGTTCTGTCAACAGACCGATTTCCTAGATTCAGTAGATGTACAGCGTTTGGTCGAACAGGGCCGGGGACCACAGATATGGTATTTGTTAAATTTCGCGCTTTGGTGGAAGGAATATATTGCGTGAAAACAAACGTTGGAGCTCTATTGTCACCCTACAAAAGTTCCATATGGAAATCATTCGTTAGATTGTATCGAAAGAACACTACCTCAGATTTTTTCCAAAAAGTTGCCGAAACTTTTGTCACCAGAATTTTCTTGATTGGTATCGGCCTTATTACATCTGTGATTATAGCTAGGGTTCTAGGACCAGAAGGGCGCGGCCTTTATGCAGTGGCAGCGACAATAGCCGCCATGGGTATACAATTTGGTAACCTGGGGCTCCATGCTTCAAATACGTACTATGTAGCCCAAAGACCGGAGTTCCTGCCTTACCTGGTGAGTAATTCTCTTGTTGCGAGTTTTGGGGCCGGTAGCTTAGGGTCGATCGCGTTATTAGGCATTCTGTCTAAATGGCCACATTTAGTTCAAATCAACGGACCTTTGTTGATCCTCGCCCTCGCATCTATTCCATTTGGACTCGCTTATCTTCTCTTCCAGAATTTATTAATCGGGATTCAAGACATCCGTTCTTATAACAGGATTGAGATTGGTAATCGACTTTTGACTTTGGCCCTAATGGCCGGGGTGATCTCCCTTAATGTCGGAAATATGGAAACGCTATTTTCTGCGTACCTGTTTGCTCTTTTATTCAGTTTTGTCTGGTCCTTCCGTCAACTTAAATGCCGTTTTTCATCGACCTTTTCCCTTTCCTTTTCTCTATTTAAAACCCACATCAGGTATGGATTGAAAGCTTACGTTGCTGCTTTATTCGCTTTTTTCGTTCTTCGAGCCGACTTGTTGATCATCCAATACATGCTCGGTGCAGAACAGATTGGTTTTTATTCGATCGCCGTTTCCACAGCTGATCTGATCTATCTGGCCCCAACGATAATTGGGACCATCTTATTTCCCAAACTATCTTCAATGCGGAACGATGAAGAACGATGGGCGTATACACGGAGGGTGATATGGAGAGTAGGGGGGGGCATGACCCTCATCTCATTTCCGATAATCTTTTTTTCAAAACCACTAATTCATTTTCTGTATGGCAAAGATTTTGTCCCCGCAGTTCCTGCTCTTGTATGGCTGATGCCGGGCATCGTTATGTTATCAATGAACACTATCTTTATGAATTACTTTGCTTCTACGGGTATGCCATGGATCACGGTCTACTCTCCCGCCTTCGCGGTTCTACTTAATATTGGCTTGAATATTCAATTCCTTCCGGTTTTTGGAATTGTGGGGGCTTCTTTGGCTTCTGACATAGCGTATGGAGTGATGCTTATGGCAAGTCTTCTCTTTCTAAAAAGGAAAAAGGTTGGCAATCTTATATGAACGTTATCTCATTTGATGGTTTCAGTCAAATTTACCAGGAGACGGTTGATCAAATCTACGATTACTGGAGTTATGATATGCAGACAGAGATGTCACGGCACTGTTTTAGCTGGAGGCCTGAACGATTCGATTTCAAAACTTATCTCAAAGCTTCCTCAATTCGTTATTATAATGCCTATCGCTCATTTTCAGAAAGAACAACCTATCGATCCCTTTGCGATATAGGTGGTTTTTGGGGGGTTTTCGCCATCACCATGAAGAGATTAGGGACCGATGTCTGTATGACCGAATCATTGAAATATTATGGGGCGGCATTTACTAATTTGTTTAATTACATATCGAATCAAGGTGTTCATATTATCAATTACGACCCATTTCAAGCAAATCCCCCTCCAAGCAAATATGATTTCGTCACTCTGATGGCTGTGCTTGAACACTACCCTCACTCTTTACGGGTGTTGATGAATAACCTCAGTTCAATGATGGAATCTGAGGGGCTCCTCTATATTGAGGTTCCAAATATTGCTTACTGGCCAAAGCGCGTCGCTCTCCTCCGAGGACAAACCCCTTTAGCTCCGCAATACGATATTTATAAATCAGAGGTACCCTTTATCGGGCATCACTATGAATTCACCATAGCGGAGTTAAGGACGCTTGCAAAATTGTCAGATTTGAAGATTGAAAAGGAGCTCTTTTATAACTATTCGAATAGACAGAGCTTTTGCAAGAACTTATGCGTACGACCTTTAGAAACGATGATCCAGTCCTTAAGGCCTCAAACGAGAGAGTGTTTAGCGGTGCTCTGCAAGAAGAACGTTAGGGTATAGCGGTGTTGATTAAAGAAAATATTTATGGGCATTCTAAACGATTGGAATGGATCATTTCTCACATAACACAATCTGACACTATATTGGAGTTCGGCTGTGGTACAGGTTCTATGATCTGTTTGCCACTCACAAAGATGGGGTATTCTATTTATGGTTTAGATATGGACCGGAATAGTATTGCCTTTGGGCAGATGGTGTTCCAAAAAGAGGGATTTAATCCAAAAACCCTTAAGGTCATGAATTTGTCTGAATTAGACTTTATCCCTGATGTTATCATTGCTTCAGAAGTACTGGAACACATTCCAAACAGTGATTTGATGAATGTTCTTACCATTATCAAGGAGAAGCTTAAACCCGGTGGTTTGTTACTTATTACGGTGCCCAATGGTTTTAGTTGGTTCGAGATGGAGAGTTTTGTCTGGTTCAAAACGGGAATTGGGCAAATATTAGAACGTTTAAGAATAGTAAGTTTTATTTGCCATCTTAAATATTTATTATTTGGCAAGGACATTGAAACACTATACCCCTCCACTCTTTCCAACTCATCACATGAACAGCACTTTACGTATCGTTCTATTATGAGACTTTTAGAAAATAACGGATTTAAAGTGACTGGAAGTAAAGGGTCTGTATTTTTTGCAGGTCCTTTTAGTAATTTATTCTTTACGGGGATAAGACCTATTATGAAAATTAACTCTACATTAGGGCATTGGCTCCCTAGATTTGCCTCCGGATTTTATATCAGTTGCCGAGTGCAAAAGGGCGAACGAGAAGAAAGAAAAGAATGATGGAATTTTCAAAAATTACAATCCTTAACATTGGTGTTGAGAAACCCCTGCCATCCATGAATTCTCAGGTGATGACCCTTGAAGAATTGAGAAATTGTATAATGCAGGGCACAATTATCAAACACATTTTTAGATACCAAGAATCACAACTATTAACCTATTGGTTAGAACTTATCCCCAAACCATTTCTGATGGCATGCCTGATTCGATTGTTAGGTCGAAAGGCGTGTTATTTGAGGAACGCGGAAGGTCTTCAGCAGGCAATAACAGTCAAATTGCTTCTGAAACTCTTAGGCCAGTTTTTAAAAGACTGTTTGAGAAAGTCTTTTTTAATTCGACGACATCAGAATGAAGTTCAACAGTTATCCCATAAATTTAAAACAAACAATTTGAATAAAAAGTTTTTAGACCTTTTCGGTTCGCCTTTTTATCTACGAACGGATTTAACATTTGGATTGCGGTCTGGAGGCTCATTAGGACATATTGCTGGCGTTTTGAATCATTTAGATGAATTTTCTGGAAAACCTATTTTCTTATCAACGGATATCATTCCTACGGTTAAGAGGGATTTAGAGACATATATCATTTTACCCAAAAAAGAATTTTGGGATTTTAAGGAATTGCCGAGCATTCACTTTAATGAGAGATTTGAGCAAGTAGCCCAAAAATATTTAAAAGAAAAAAAGGTGTCTTTTATTTACCAAAGATATAGCATGAATAATTATTGTGGCTTAAAGTTGGCAAGACTTTATAATGTCCCTTTTATTCTGGAATATAATGGATCAGAGATTTGGATTCATCGACATTGGGGAAGATCGTTGAAATATGAAAGATTATCCGAACGTATTGAGCTTCTCAACTTAAAGGCGGCCGATATTGTTGTTGTAGTTAGTCAAGCTATGAAAGAGGAATTGTTAGCACGAGGGATTGAGGCCGAAAAAATTATTGTAAACCCTAACGGAGTCGATCCGGATAGTTATTCTCCGAATGTAGATGGCTCTGGAGTCCGACGCCAATATCATCTTAACGGGAAGAATGTTATTGGCTTTATTGGTACGTTTGGCAAATGGCACGGAGCAGAAATATTGGCAGAAGCCTTTGGGAAACTTCTTCATACTTACCCGGAATTTCAGAAGCGAGTCATCCTTTTTATGATCGGTGATGGCGTTACTATGCCGTTGGTAAAAAGAAACATTGATAAATTTGCCATAAAAGAGAGCTGCATCCTAACTGGCTTAATCCCCCAGGAGGAGGGACCAAAGTATCTTGCGGCCTGTGATGTTTTGGTCGCATCTCACAAACCGAACCCTGATGGCACACCTTTTTTTGGCTCTCCAACGAAGTTGTTTGAGTATATGGCAATGGGTAAAGGAATCGTCGCATCGAATCTCGATCAGATTGGAGAGGTTCTCAAGCATGACCACACGGCCTGGCTGGTTCAGCCGGGGGATATCGAATCTTTGATGGAGGGTTTAAAGATTTTAATTGATGACAGAGTGAGAAGAGAAAGATTAGGACAGGCTGCGAGGAAAGAAGTAGTCGCCAAATACACATGGAAAGAACATACTCGCAAAATAATCGAAAAATTAAAGGAGCAGTATAGATGAGGGTAAGAGATTATTTTATGCTTGCCCAATCTCTTCCTCCGAGGCAGATTGTTCAAAAGGGGATCAAAAGAATATGGAGGAGGGTAGGGGAGTATTTTAAAAAATGGCGGGACTTCAAAGTTTCCACCTATGTTTTCCCTATTCCCTATAAAATTGAGAAACTTTACAGCTATTTCAGGCCTCCCTCGCCACGCTGTTTGCAAGTGAAAGCAAAGGAAATAGCCGCGGTGACCCAGCACTATCTTGAGCACCGCTTCGACTTACTTGGATCAGGTTGGATTCAAGTGAAACACGGCATGATGTGTGTCGGTATAGAAGGAATTCGATATCAGATGGGAATGGGGATCCTTGCAGATCGAGAAGGGCAGTGGCTGAAGGGGCATGTAAATCCCTCTAATCTAAAAATGTCCCAACGGATTTGGCAACTCGTAGATAAGGATTATGTTCCAATTGATTGGCATATTGATTACAAATCGGGTTACCGATGGTCTGAGGATACATGGTATCTCCGCATTCCTTATGGTCATAAACCCGGTGTAGATATTAAGGTGCCCTGGGAATTAGCAAGAATGCAGCATTTACCCAACCTTGTTTGGGCTCATATCTTGTCTGCAAATGGTGAAAAAGGATTTCAACCCTCACAAATTTATGTTAGGGAGTTTCGCAACCAGATACTTGACTTTATTGCAACCAATCCTCCTCGCTTCGGTGTGAATTGGCGTTCTACGATGGATGTAGCTATCCGTATTTCAAATTGGTTAGTGACCTATGATTTATTTCGGGCCTGTGGTGTGGTGTTTGACGATTCTTTTGAAAAAATGTTTTTCCATGGTACCTACCAGCATGGCTTACATATCATAAATAACCTTGAATGGGATGAAAGACTTAGAGGGAATCACTATTTATCGAATATAGTGGGTTTACTTTTTGTAGCTTCTTACCTACCTTGCACGCCAGAAACGGACGCCTGGCTTACTTTCGCCATCCAAGAGCTTGTTAATGAAGTAGGATGCCAGTTTAACAAGGACGGGAGCAACTTCGAAGCTTCAAGTAGCTATCACCGACTTTCGGCAGAAATGGTAATTTATGCTACTGCTCTTACCTTAGCACTTCCCAATGAGAAGAAGATGGCTTTGAAAAAGTATGAGGGATATCTGCTCAAAAGTGGTCCAAAACTAAGGCCTGGGCCCCTCACTCTACATCCTTTGCTCGGAGGGGAACGACTTACTCCCTTTCCACTCTGGTATATAGAAAAACTTGAAAAGATGGCTGAATTTACCATGCACCTCACAAAACCAAATGGACAAATCCCCCAGATTGGTGATAATGACAGTGGTCGATTTTTCAAACTCCAACCACTTTTCCATTTAATGAAAGTTGATGAGGCAGGAAATCTGACTATTGATCTAGACAGATCCATAGCACTTTCGGATATTGGGTATTACTGGGATGAAGATCATTTGGATCATCGACATCTGGTAGCAGCCATTAATGGTCTATTCGGACGTGAAGACTTCGTGGGATACATCGGCTCAGGATGGATTGAAACTGAAATCGTGAACGGACTGGCGAAAGGTTTTCTTCTTCCCTCCTATAAGGACCCAGATGCACCGGCTGCAGCTGAGCGAGAATACATTCACGGTAAGCAAGATCTGGACCGCATAACGAAAGGGGATGACTCTCAAGCGATTGGAGAGGTAATCTCAAAAAAGGATGAACATTTAAGTAAAAACAAGCTTTACGCATACCCAGAGTTCGGAATGTTTATCTTCAAATCCAAGAATATTTATTTGGCAATCCATTGTGGATCCCCTGGGCTGAATGGGGGGCATGCCCATAATGATAACTTATCTTTCGAACTTAATGTTCGGGGAAAGGATTTCATCATCGATGGCGGTAGCTACCTTTATACTCCTTTTCCTAATATTAGAAATGTATTCCGTTCAACCAAGGCTCATAATACATTAATTTTGAACGGCCTTGAGCAAAATGATTGGGCAGATGGATTAGTTGGGCTTTTTTCTATGAGGGATCATGCCCAAGCCCGTATTCTTAAATTGGGTATCCAATACCTAATGGGTGAACATTACGGTTTTGGACCAGTACACCGTCGTGAGTTCAAAATAGATGGTTCTTCACTGGTAGTCGAGGACATTCTGGACACAAATCAAGCAAGTGAAATAATTCTTAATCTTGCCCCCGAGGTTGAAATCCTCTGTCTCGAAAAGCATGGTTCTGAAGAATTTTTTTTGGAGATGAGTAGCGCAGATCTTCATGTAAAGGCTCTTTTAAAATGGTTTAAGGGAGCCGAGATTGTCGATGGATATTTCAGCCGAGGATATGGTAAGCGCGTAAAGAACCTTTTAGTGAAGGGGCATCGGTCAAAATCCCTTACGAGGGTAGAATTTAATTTTGGAGAAGATGATGGCTGAGATAGGAATATTTATCCGTCTTTGATTTAATTCATTTTGCTTTGAACCCATTTCGTTGACGATAGACGAATGATTGGGGCCTGGAGAATGGATCAGAAAAATTTTTTTAATAGATTATCGCGAATTTATGCCATTTGCCTTCTGATTTTGGTGACAGGTGTATTGTATCTTAATTCATTGGGAAACCTCTTTACGAATTGGGATGATAGCATGATCTACTCCAATTCTGAAGTCCGAAGTCTCGATTGGAAAAATATTCAGACAATATTTACTCTTAAAAAA
>Ga0209253_10002666_pt1 | contig 15806 bp, 15 predicted proteins | sample FrelakmetBRP12BR_FD_187145 | JGI IMG/M metagenome (GOLD analysis project Ga0209253, IMG submission 187145) | Freshwater lake sediment microbial communities from the University of Notre Dame, USA, for methane emissions studies - BRP12 BR (SPAdes)... | ecosystem: Environmental > Aquatic >...
GGCTGTGGCTGGACCGCTGGTTCAGCGTCGTCAACCGTGACGGTTCGTTCGTGTTCGTCGCCAGGTCCGGTGTCATCGCTCAAGTCTACTACGGTCAGACCGCCGTCTCGGCTGTGTTCACGGTGCCGGCCGGCGTGCGGACGGGGATGTGCGCGCCGGGCGCAAAGGCGGGCAGGTCTCCGCCGCCGGGATCGCGCAGCTCGAAGCCGACGATGCCCGACGCGAGCGGCGTGACCGCGGACACCGCGAGGTCCGTGAATGCGAGGTCGGTCGTGCCGTCGCTCATCGTGGGTAGGCGTCGCGCATCGCGGCGGCGGCCGCTTTCTTTACAGGGCGCGGAAAACCCGCTAAGGTCATCTTAGAAGACTAAGAATGCGCGCGCAATGCTCCGTTGCGCCGCGCATGCCGTTGCGCGAGGAACCCCACGATGCTCACCGCCGCCGAGAACGATCTCCTGTGCCGCGTCGAAGGCGACGCGCCGATGGGACAGCTGATGCGCCGGCACTGGCTGCCCGCGTGCCTCGTCGAGGAAGTCGCCGCCCCGGATGGCGACCCCGTGCCCGTTCGGCTGCTGGGCGAGGACCTGGTCGCGTTCCGCGATACCGAGGGCCGCGTCGGCGTGATGGACCGCTACTGCCCGCACCGCCGCGCGTCGCTCGTGTTCGGCCGCAACGAGGACTGCGGATTGCGCTGCCTGTATCACGGCTGGAAGATGGATGTCGCCGGCAACGTCGTCGAGATGCCGTCGGAAGCGGCCGGCAGCGGCCTCGTGCAGAAGGTGAAGCACCGCGCCTATCCGGTGCAGGAGTGGGGCGGCTTCGTCTGGGTCTACATGGGGCCGCCGGAAACGATGCCCGCGTTCGAGCCGCCGCCCTACGCGCCGGGCCCGGACGCGAAACTCTCCATCGTCAAGCTCGTCATCGATTGCAATTGGGCGCAGGTGCTCGAGGGTGCGATCGACTCGGCGCACAGCTCGTCGCTGCACTCGACCGACATGACGCCGGCACGCGTCGACGGCGCGAAGGCGACGTCGTCCGTGTGGCTGCGCCCATCGACGGACAAGGCGCCGCGGCTCGTCGTCGAGCCCACCGACTACGGCCTCAAGTACGCGGCGGTGCGGCGGCCGATCGTCAACGCGGCGGCAAACGACTACGTGCGCATCACGGTGTTCGTCGCGCCGATCGTCGTGCTGATCCCGCCGAACAACCTGTACAACGTCGCGAACGTCAACGTGCCGATCGACGACACGCACACGATGTTCCACTTCATCGCATGGAACGAGTCGGGGCCGCCCGGGGTCGAGCAGGAGGCGTGGCGCAAGTTCTGCGGCGCGCAGGTCGGCGTCGACGTCGACCGCGACTGGCGGCGCGCGCGCACGCTCGCCAACCGCTACCTGCAGGACCGGCAGGCGATGCGCCTCGGCGAGTTCACCGGCATCAAGGGCATCCCCAACCAGGACATCGCGATGTGGGAGACCATGGGGCCCATCGCCGACCGCACGCGTGACCGGCTTGGCGCCTCCGACCTCGCGATCGTGGAGTTTCGCCGCATCATGCTCGACGCGGTGCGCAGGTTCGGCGAAGGCGGGGAGGCGCTCGGTGCCCGCGTTCCGCGCACGCACCTGCGCGCGTACGAGGGCATCGTGCCGAAGGGCACCGACTGGCGCGCGCTCGGCGAGGGCTCGCCCTCGGTGCCGGCTACGGGGGTGCCGGCGTAGGTTCGGCTGCCCGTCCGCAGCGCCTTTGCGGGCGTCGCCCGCGACCTTCCCTGACCCATTGAGCGTTACGCAAACGCATGTCGAACACTCCGTCGTTCCCGCGAAGGCGGGAACCCAGCGACTTTCCTGGCACGACGCTGGGTCCCCGCCTTCGCGGGGGCGACGGAGATTGCGCGGATGCCGCTACCAATTTTGGTAAGAATCAGTAGACGCCTACGCAAAGACCCACGCCCCGCCCATGTCGCGCCTGACCCTGTCCTTCGGCTGCTGGAACTACGACCGCACGCGCGCGCTCGCCGACGGCAGCGTCGTGCCCGACGGCATCGACGTCAACTACCTCACGATGCCGGTCGAGGAGACGTTCTTCCGCATGCTTCGGCACCGCGAGTTCGACGTCGCGGAGATGTCGCTCTCGTCGTACACGGTCTCGCTCTTCCGCGAACCGCGGCAGTTCGTGGCGATCCCGGTGTTTCCGTCGCGCTTTTTCCGCCATTCGTGCATCTACGTGAACGCCGACGCGGGCATCCGGACGCCGGCGGACCTCGTCGGCAAGCGCGTCGGCAACCCGGAATACCAGATGACCGCGCCCGTGTGGATCCGCGGCATCCTGTCGGACCATTACGGCGTGCCGGTGGACAGCGTCACCTACGTCACCGGCGGAGAGGAGCAGCCGGGGCGCTCCGAGAAGATCAAGCTCGACCTGCCGCCGTCGATCCGCGTCGAGCGCATCGGCCCGACGCAGACGCTGTCGCAGATGCTGCGCGACGGCGAGATCGACGCGCTGTACACGGCGCGCACGCCGTCGTCGTTCCACGCGGGCGACGGGCGCGTGCGGCGGCTGTTCGAGAACTATCCGGACGTCGAGCGCGCGTACTTCCGCGACACCGGCATGTTCCCGATCATGCACACGATCGTGCTGCGGCGCGACGTGTACGAGCAGCACCGGTGGGCGGCGCAGTCGCTGTACAAGGCGTTCGTCGAGGCGCAGCGGCGCTGTTACGCGGACCTGCGCGAGTCGGCGGCGCTGAAGGCGATGCTGCCGTGGCTGACCGCGCATGTGGAAGAGACGGTCGCGCTCATGGGCGACGACTGGTGGCCGTATGGCCTCGCGCGCAACCGCGACACGCTGCGCACGTTCCTGCGCTATTCGCACGAGCAGGGCCTCGCGCAGCGCCTGCTGGAGCCGGAGGAGCTCTTCGCGCCGGAAACGCTGGAATCGTTCGTCATCTGAAGGTGCCGAAGCCGCCGGTGTGCTTGAATGGCGGCTTGACCTTGCGCGACGGGAGTTCGCATTCATGGAAATGACCAGCAGCCGGGTAGTGCCCGCACCGCCGGAGGTCGTCTGGGCCGCGCTCAACGATCCGGAGGCGCTGAAGGCCTGCCTACCTGGTTGCGAGTCGCTCGAGCGCGTCGCGGACAACGAGTGGCGCGCGACGATGGCCGCGAAGGTGGGGCCCGTGTCCGCGCGATTCTCCGGCACGATGCGGATGACCGACAGCCACCCGCCGTCGGGCTACACGCTCAAGTTCGAGGGGCAGGGCGGCGCAGCGGGCTTCGCCAACGGCGAGGCGAAGGTGACGCTCGCGCCGTCCGAAGGCGGACACACGCTGTTGACGTACGCCGTGCACGCGCAGGTCGGGGGCAAGCTCGCGCAGATCGGGTCGCGGCTCGTCGACGGCGCCGCGGCGAAGCTCGCCGAGGATTTCTTCGCGCGCTTCTCCGAGCACGTCGCGCCGTCCGCCGCCGCGGTCGCCGAGGCGCCGATGGTGCCGGTGGCGGCGGGGCGCGCGCCGGAGTCCCGCGCGTGGATCCGTTGGGTGTCGCTCGCGATCATCGCGGCGATCCTCGCCTACCTCGCCATGCGCGGCGTGCGCTGACGTCGTCGGCTAGCTGCCTGTTGGAAAGCGTCGACGAATCCCTCTGATTGGCCTCATTCCGAGCGAAGCGAGGAACCTGCTGTCGTTAGTTGGTTGATTAAGAGCAGGTTTCTCGCTTCGCTCGAAATGAGGCCCGTGCAAATTGAAGACGCGAATTCAAACAGCCCGCTAGGAAGGCTTGGCGGTGACGCCGCACGTCCGGTAGTCGGCGACGACGATCACGTAGAGCGGCTTGCCGGCCGCGTTCACGATCGTCTCGTCTGAGCGCGAGCACGGCTGGTCGCGCGCGAGCAGCGCGTCGAGGCGCGCGTTCGCGCCGCTGAGCACCGCGTACTTGGGCGCGTGCAGCACGAACGCCACGGTGCGGCCGTGCAGGTGCTCGGCGACGGCCTTCCGCAGGTCGTCGCGCTCGAGGTCCGGCGCATCGATCAGCTTCCACGTCCACTCGCGGTACTGCGCCGCGCGCTTGCGGTCGGCCAGGGTCACGAGCTGCTGGTGCAGGCCCCAGTCCACCGAGATCACGCGGTCGACGCCCAGTTTGTCGAGGCGCGCGTCGACGCGCGCGATCGCCAAGTCGAACCCCGGCTTGTAGTCCCGATCGTTCTGCCACGTGTCGGCGTTGCGGAAATCCCAGCCGACGTTCCACGCGAGCAGCACGCCGCACGCGGCCGCGCCGATCGTCGCCAGCGCGATGCGCGTCGCGCGCCAGGTGCCAGGCGCAGGCTCCGAGACGTGCTGCGAAAGGATTGCGAGCAGCGTGACGAGGTGCAGCATCGGCAGCGGCCACAGCATCACGAGGTGGTGCGTGCCGCTGACCTGCGGCGTCACCGTGATCGCGGTGAACAGCAGCACGATGAACACGGTGAGGAGCGCGAGCAGGCGGCGTGCCGGCGTCCACGGCCGCCAGGCGGCGAGCAGCAGGACTGCGACGCCTAGCTGGACCAGCGCGAGCACGTTGAACGCGGATGTCGTGACGGCTTCGGTCCCGAAGACCCAGTTGATCACCGACGTGCCGCTGAACGTCGCCGCGTAGAGGTTCCAGACCTTCAGGAATTGCGCGGTGGCGGTCAGTGACGCGACGTCGCCGCCGATGTCGAGCTTCACGGCGCCGCGCAGGAGCGTCAAGGTGCCCCACAGCAGCAGCACGCCGGTTACCCCGGCGACCGCCGGCTGCCACGGCCGCCCATCGCGCAGGCGCTCGAGCACGAGCCGCGGCGCGACGAGCGCCGTCGCGCCGCCGAGCGCGAGGATCACCCAGACGAAGTTCAGCTTGTCGAAAAAGCCCAGGAGCAGCGCGACGCACAGCGTGCCCAGCCAGAACATGCGGCCCGTCTGCAGCCAGCGCCACAGCGCGGCGAGGGCGGTCACGCGCATCAGCGCCGCGATCATCTGCGGCCCCCAGTCGAGGCGCGCGTGGTTGATCAGGACCGGGTCGGTGGCCAGCAGCGCGAGCAGCAGCAGCGACCAGGCGACGCCCAGCTCGCGCCGCGCGAAATGCCAGACGACGAGGAGCGAGGCGGCGGCGATCAGGATCGAGGGCAGCCGTACCGTCCAGACGTTGATGCCGAACAGCGCGAAGATCGGCGCGTGCAGCCAGGCCTTGATCGCGCCGACGTAGCCCAGTGTCTGCATCAGCGGCAGGCATCCCGCCTGCACGGTGACCGCGGCGTCGACGTCGCACTGGCCGAGCACCCGCAGCGCCACCGGCACGAAGATCACCTCGTCGTAGTAGTACCCCGGGCGGTCGAGCGCGACGGCGGCAAGGAACACGAAGCCCACGATCATGGCGGCGGGCAGCAGTACGCGGAAGAGGTTCGGCACGGGCCGGGTCGATTCGAGGACGGGACGCGCCGAGTAGACGACAAGCGCCGCGCGGGGTCAAGCGATGCGCAGGCGCCGCCGACGGGCGTAAAATGGTGCCCCTGACCCTGGCAATCGGCAAAGGACGCGATGATGGACAGTGTCGATCATGAGGTACTGAAGCGCAGCGCCGAGTGGCTCGAGGCGGGGCGCCGCGTGCTGCTGGTGACCGTCGTGAAGACCTGGGGCAGCTCGCCGCGCCCCGAAGGGGCGATGCTCGCGGTGCGTGACGACGGGCTCGTCGTGGGGTCCGTCTCGGGTGGCTGCATCGAGGACGACATCGTCGACCGCACGCGCCGCCTCGGCATGACGCAGACGCGCGCCGAGGCGGTGACGTACGGCGTGTCGGCGGACGAGGCCCGCCGGTTCGGGCTGCCGTGCGGCGGCACGATCCAGCTCGTGGTCGAGCCGCTGACGCGCGAATCGGGCATGCTTGCGCTGCTGCGCGAGATCGAGGCGGGGCGCCTGGTCGCGCGGCGGCTCGACCTGCTGACCGGCGACGTGACGCTGCATCCGGCCAACGCCGGCGACGGGCTCGCGTTCGACGGCGCGACGCTGACGACGATCCACGGGCCGCGCTACCGGTTGCTCGTGATTGGTGCGTCGCAGCTGTCGAAGTACCTCGCGCAGATCGCCGTCGGCCTCGACTACCACGTGATCGTATGCGACCCGCGCGAGGAGTACACGGAGACCTGGGACATTCCGGGCGTCAGCGTCGTGCGGACGATGCCCGACGACACCGTGCGCTCGCTGCATCTGGACGAGCGCTGTGCCGTCGTCGCGCTGACGCACGACCCGAAGCTGGACGACATGGCGCTCATGGAAGCGCTCAAGTCGCCCGCGTTCTACGTCGGTGCGCTGGGGTCGCGCGCGAACAACGCCAAGCGCCGCGAACGGCTGCGCGACGTCGACGTCACCGCCGACGAAATCGCCCGGCTGCACGGCCCCATCGGACTCTACATCGGCAGCCGCACGCCACCGGAGATCGCAATATCGATCCTCGCCGAGATCACCGCGGTCAAGAACGGCGTCGCGCTGCCGGAGGCGGCCAAGGTCGCCGTCGCGAAGGAACGGATCGCCGGCGCGCCGGCGTGTCCCGTGGATTGACGGAGAAACACGAAGAACCTCGAACCACGAAGAACACGAAGGGGACGAGCAAAGGCACGTTCAATTGCGGCGAACTGATCTACTTCGTGTCGTGTTCGCAGATTTCGACTGCGCTCCGGGTCACGCAAGATCCTGGTGGATGCACAGGATGTTGCCCTCGGGGTCGGAGAACCACGCGGCCTTCTCCGCCCCCAGCACGCAGACGTGGCCGACCGTGCGGAACCCGGGCAGGTCGTAGTCGTGGAACACGACGCCGCGCGCCGCGAGGTCGCGGATCGCCGCCGCGATGTCCGGCACCTCGAAGCTCACCGCCGTGTGCTCGGCCTTCGTGCCTTCGGGCTTGGGGAACAGCGCGAGCAGCGCGCCGTTGCCGCATCGATCGCCATGTCGACCTCCGTGTGCCGGTGCCGCGGGCCGGGTCGGGCGTATACTTTTCCGCCGGGCGGCACGGTGCCAATGCGTATTAATGCGTATTCCTGCGTGTGTGCGCCCGGACGAGACGAGGTTCGCCGTGGGCCGACTTGCCGAGCGTCGCGCCCGCACGGCGCTCACGCTGGTCGAGCGCGTTGGTGCGGCCACCATGAACGCGCGAACGTTCGCGCATGCCGGAGTGCGCGCGCTGCCGGACCTGGTCGGCGCCGACCTGACGACGTTGTCAGTGTGTTCGCTTGCCAGCGGGAAGCGGCGCGTCACGGGTTTTCCCGAGCGTGCGCTGTCGGCGTCCGACATCGCGTGCTTCGACCGCCAATTCTTCACGCATCCCTTGGTGCGCTTCCATAGCGCGCACCACGACGGCGGCACCCACCGGATCTCCGACTCGCTGCCGGATTCCGCGTTCCGGAAGACGCCGCTCCACGCCCAATACTATCGGCGGATCGGCATCGCACACGCGGTGGCGGTTCCGCTGCACGTCGACGGCCGGACGCTCGTGAGCTTCGTGCTCAACCGCGCGGGACGCGACTTCAGCGAAGACGACGTCGCGTGTCTCGAAGCGGTCCGTGGCCCGCTCGCGATGCTGTTTCGCAAGGCGAATGCGCTGGAGGAGGCGCGCGATGGCGGACCGATACCGGTCCTGGATCGCTGCCGATGGCTGGTGCGAAATCGAAGTCGATGTCCAGGCGCGCATCCGTCGCGCCGATCGCCGCGGCCTCGCGCTGCTGGGGCTCGCGACGCCCGACGCCGGCCTGCGGCCCGGCGCGGCGCTGCCGGCTGCGCTGGCTGTATGGCTCGCGCGCGCCCGCGGCGGTGGACCGGCAGGCACGGCGCTGACGCTCGCGTGCGGCGACCGGCGCATCGCGCTACGCGCGCTCCCCGGCGCGGCCGGCGGCGGGTGGCTGCTCTACGTAGGCGAGAAATCGGCGGATCCGCCTCCGGACCATGCGGCAATGGCGGCGCTGACGCCGCGCGAGCGCGAAGTCCTCGGCTGGGTGGCGGCGGGCAAGAGCGACGCGCAGACCGCGGCGATCCTCGGCATCAGCGTACGCACCGTCGGGAAGCACCTCGAGCACATCTACGTGAAGCTGGGCGTCGAAGGCCGTACGGCGGCCGTCATGCGGGCGCGCCCGCGCCCATAGGGGGCTCGGGCGGCTGGCCAAGGGCGCCCACAAGCGGACAAGCCCGCGGGCGCCGTGGTAAGGTTACGCCAACATCGGATCCCCCGGGGTGCCATGCCTGTCCGTCTTCGCCGCACCTCGCGGCTGTTGTTGCGTCGCCTTCCTGCCTCCGTCCGCCGCATCGCCCGCTTCCTGAATCCCGGCATGGCCGGCCTTCGGATGGGCGCGTTGCTGGCGCTCGCGTGCGCGTCACTTTCGTTCGCGGCCGGCGTACGCGCGCAAGCGCAATCGGCCGACGTGCCGGCCAAACCCGATGCTTCGGTCGAGTCAACGGTATCGGCGTGGTGGAATGCGCCCGAGCCCTGGCGCACCGATCGCTTCTACTTCCAGACCAGCGTGGCCACCGTGCACTTCAGTTCGGATCCGGACCACGACAACACGCAGGACCTGATCTACGGCGAGTATCGCTTCCCCAACCGTTGGCTGGCCGGGCAGCCGTTCGTCGGGCTGTCGTTTTTCGACAACTCGTTCGGCCAGTCGTCGCAGTTTCTCTTCGGCGGCCTGCTGTGGCGGCCGAGCGAGACGGTGCCCGAGTTCTACATCAAGTTGGCGGCGGGCGTGCTGCACGGCTACACCGGAGAATTCCAGGACAAGGTTCCGTACAACCACAACGGGTGGTCGCCAGGCATCGTGCCCGGTGTCGGCTACTGCTACAAGCGGCTCTGCGGCGAGATGATCCTGTTCGGCACGGCCGGGATCCTGTGGACCGTGGGCGTGACGTTGCCGTAACGGCTGCGGCCAGCGCTGCGGCTACGGCCGTCGTGGCGACGGCGTGATGTCGCCATATCGCGCGGTCGCCGTTTCTCCCGAGTCGTCGGTGTCGGTCATGAGCGCCACGCCCGAGATCGCGACGGCCGCAGCGAGTAGGCCGGCTCCCCGGCCGCAGTGCATCCAAACCTGAGGTGCGCCGGACGGGCCTGCGGCGTTCGCAGCAGAGCAAGTTCGCGTTCTCCCGAAACAGGAACAGCAGCGTCGCTTTCGTCAGGCGGCCGGGGCAGCTGCGCGCCGCAGCGCGTCCCAGCGCGCGAGGTCGGCAGGATCGTCCACGTCCCAGAGCGCGGGCATCGTCGCGACGCGGATGCCCGCGTCCGCGAAGCCGGCTATCGTGTCCGCCAGCGCGTGCGGCGTGCTCCAGCGCACGTCGGGAAACGGCAGCGGGCGCGTGCCGCCGACGAGCACGTACCCGCCGTCCTCGGCGGGTCCGAGCACGGCGTCGAAGTCGTCGAGGATCCTCGCAGCGGCGGCGAGCACGGGCGCGTCGAGCACGGGGCAATCGGTGCCGATGAGCAGCACGCGGGGACACCGCGTCAGGGCGTCGGCGATGGCGTGCGTCATGCGCGCGCCGAGATCGTCGCCGGTCTGCGTACGGCGCTGCGCGCAGGCGGTCGCGGCGACTTGCCGGAAGTACGGCGTGTCGGCGTCGGGCGCGCACCAGAGCTCGATGGCGCCGACAATGCCGGCATCGCGCGCCGCGACCGCGTGCGCCAGCGTGTCCGCAGTGAGATCGCGGTACACGTCGGCGGCGCGCGCTGCGCCGATCGCCGCCGCGAGGCGGGTCTTCACGCGGCCGGGCACCGGCTCCTTCGCGAACACGGCCAGCGTCGGCCGGGTAAGGGCGGCGGGAGAGTTCATCGGTAGTCGCGGGCGAGCCTGGCGGGATCGGCGCCCAGCGCGAACGCGAGACGCAGCCGCCACATCGTGACGATCGTGCGCCAGGGCCCGTGCGTTTCCCATCGCCGGCCGGACGTCACGATGCGCTCGGCGAGGCAGGCGGGGCGTCCGGCGGCGCGCTTCAACGTCTTCGACAGGGCCACGTCTTCCATGAGCGGGATCGCGGCAAAGCCGCCTACCTGCTCGAACAGCACGCGCTCGACGAACATTCCCTGGTCGCCGGTGGCGATGCCGGTCAGGCGCGAACGCAGGTTCATCATGGCCGCGACGAGCTTGAGGATCCATGGCCGGCCGCGGATCGTCACGTCGAACCGGCCCCAGCGAGCGCCTGTCGCGAGCGCCTGCGCGATCGCCGGCGCCGCACGCTCGGGCAGCAGCGAATCCGCGTGCAGGAACACGAGCGCGTCGCCGGTCGCCTTGCGCGCGCCGGCGTTCATCTGCGCGGCGCGCCCCGGCGGCGCCGCGAATGCGCGGTCGGCGAGCAGGCGCGCGATCAGCAGCGTCGCATCGCGGCTGCCGCCGTCGACGACGATCACTTCGTGCCCGCGCGCGCGCAGCGGCTGGAGCGCGGCGAGCGTCGCCGTGATGCCGGCGGCTTCTTCGAGCGCGGGGATGACGATCGACAGACGCATCAGATGGGCGCGCGCGGGGCGCGCTGCGGACGGGCGGTGCGTGGGCGCATCAGCGGATGTCGGCGAAAAACGCCTGTGGCGGCTTGCGGCCGAGTCGCAAGCATAACAAGATCAGCACCACCCTCGCGAAGCTCGTCCAGATGCCCATGCGCTCGAACTTCCGGGAACTCGTCACGACCGCCAGGGGCAGGAAGGTCGGCGCGCCGAGCGCACGGAACCGCGTGCAGATCGCGATGTCCTCGACCTGCTGGACCGGAAAGCCGCCGACCGCCGCGAACGCGGATCGCAGCACGAACATCCCCTGGTCGCCGTAATAGTTCCCCGTGACGCGGCAGCGGAAGTTGTGCAGCGCCGAGATCGCGCGCAGCCGCCAGTCGGCGCCGGAAAAGCGGTGACGGAAGCCGCCGTAAACGAAAGCCGGTGTGCGCGCGGCGTCTGCGATCGCCGCCAGCGCGCCCGGCGGCAGCGCGGTGTCGGCGTGCAGGAAAAGCAGGACGTCGCCCGTGGCCTCGGCGGCGCCGGTGTTCATCTGCGTCGCGCGGCCGCGCGGCGCCTCCATCACGCGCACGAACGGGTAGGACCGAGCGATCGCGGCGCTCGCATCGCGGCTGCCGCCGTCGACGGCGATTACTTCGGCGTCGCCGCAGGTTCGAAGCTCGCGCGCGACGTGCGCGAGCATCGCCGGCAAGGCCTCCGCCTCGTCGACGAACGGGATCACGATGGATACGTTCACCCCGTGCGTGCCGCTCACTGCCGCGGCGGCGTGCCGTTGAGGCGCCAGTCGTAGCCGATCCATTCGATCCGGTAGCCGTCGGCCGCCATCGCCTGCGCCACCTCCGGATCGGCGACATATCGGGCGACGTAATTCTGTGTCGAGCCGGCCGCGGTGCTGAAATCCTCGTCGAACCACTTGAAGATTTCCGACAAGTGGGCCGTGCGGGTGACCTTGTCGAAGCGGTTGCGCAACGGGTCGTTGACGAACTGCCGCGCCTGCCCGTCGAGCTGTGCGTCGAGGCTCGCCGCCGCGTAGGCCTCGCTGCGCAGCGACGGACATGACTTCGACGCGCAGACGATCGCGAAGTGGATCCGGGGCTCGCCGAGCGGGCGGATGACCTTGTGCTCGAGGTCGTAGAGCGTGATGTCGCGGCCGGAGAGCGGCCATTCCTTGAACTTGAAGTAGCGCGCGCGCCCAAGCAGCGTCGAAGGGGAAAGCCCCTCGAGGATGCCGGCGATCGCAAGCGCGTTGTACGCGTTGATGTAATGCGCGAGCTCGCCGGCCTTGCTGGAAAACCGTGCGGGCTTGCCGAGGTCCTCGACGTAGGCACGGAAGCGGGGACTGTCCTGGAAGCCGGGGTAGTTGACGGCGCCATCGCGGACGTTGGCGCGCAGCAGGGCGTCGAATGCCCGCGTGTCGGGCGCCTGCCCGAACGTCACGCCGGCGAGCAGCAGGAACGTGAGCCCGACGGCGACGCCGGTCAGGAACCGGCGCCTGGCGGCAAGTGGCGGGCGCGGCGCAGCAGGGCTTGAACGTCGGGGCACGGGCATCGGAAGAGACCTTGCGATGGGACATGTCGTGGGCAAGCGTTCCCCCCTGTTACGCGTCGGATGCGCGTTTGGATTTCCATTTCCGCAGCAGGATCGGCACGAGCGCGAACGCACCGAGCAGCGCGAATGCGCTGCCCGTATGCCACGAGACGAGCCCTTGCAGCGAGTCGATGCGGCCGAGCGTTTCCCCCAGGTTCACGAACACGAACGTGCCGGGAATGACGCCCACGAACGTCGCGAGCGCGAACGTACGCAACGGTATCGACGTGAAAGCGGGCGCCAGGTTCACCAGAAAGAACGGAAAGACCGGGACGAGGCGCAGGAACAGCATGTAGTTGAACGCGTTCTCGGTGAAGCCGGCGTTGATCTTCTCCCCGAGCGCGCCCATGCGCCTCCGCGCCGCGTCCGCGAAAATGTAGCGTGCGGCCAGGAACAGGATCACCGCGCCGATCGTGGCGGCGACGACGACCAGCGCCGTGCCCACCCAGCGCCCGAACACGAATCCCATCGTGAGCGAGAGGAGGAGCCCGCCCGGGAGGCTGAACGCGACCGCGCCGGCGTAGACGAAGAAGCCGATCACGAGCGCGGTGACGAAGTTCGCTTCCGTGAAGCGGAGCAGCGCGTCGCGGTTTGCCTTGATCGTCTCGAGCGTCAGGTAGTGCTGGCCGCCCAGCGCGAAGAACGTGGCGACGCCGCCGGCGAAGACCGCGAGCAGCGCGATCTTGACCCAGACGCTGCCGCGGGAGGCCGGGGCCGGCGCGGGGTCCGCCACGTCAGGCGCCCCGCAGGCGGAAGATCCGCCTGATCCACGTCTTCGCCGCCGGCGTCAGGCCTTCCTTCATCCGCTGGTCGGCCACCCGGCGGCTGATCGACGCGAGCGTCGGGTACGTGTGGATGACGCCGGAGATATCCTTCGCCGCCATGCCCTTCGCCAGCGCGAGGCCGTACTCGGCGATCAGCTCGCCCGCGTGGGGCCCGACGATGGCCGCGCCCAGCAGGCGTCCCTTCGGATCGGTGAGGATCTTCGCGAAGCCGGCGGTTTCGCCCTCCGCCTGCGCGCGGTCGATCTCCTTGAACGGAAAGCGGTACACGCGGTGGTCGATTCCGCGCGACGTCGCGTCCGTTTCCGACAGGCCGACCCGCGCGAGCTCGGGGTCCGTGAACGTGCACCAGGGCAGGATCGGCGAGGGCTTCGCCCACCACAGCTTGAAGATCGCGTGCCGCAGCACGATGCCTGCGTGGTGCTCGGCCAGGTGCGTGAACTGCGCACCGCCGGCGACGTCGCCGACCACGTAGACGCGCGGATTGGTCGTGCGCAGCCGGTCGTCGACGACGATGCGGCGCTGCTCGACCGCCACGCCCGAAGCTTCGAGTCCGAGTCCTTCCGTGTTGATTCGCCGGCCGGCAGCGAGGAGCAGGTGCGAGCCCTGCAGCGTGCGCTCCGCGCCGTCCTTCCCGCGCAGCGTCAGCGTGAGCGCCCCGGCCGTGCCGGCGACGCGGACGATCGACGCGTCGAAGTGGAACTGGACGCCGTCGGCCGCCATCGCGTCGCGCACGACCGCCGCGACGTCGGCGTCCTCGCGCGGCAGGATGCCGGGCGCCACGTCGACGAGTGCGACCTCGCTGCCCAGCCGCCGGAACGCCTGCGCGAGTTCACAGCCGATCGGACCGCCGCCGACGACGACGAGCGACGGCACCGGCTCGCGCAGATCGAACACGGACTCGTTCGTCAGGTACGGAACGTCGGCGATGCCGGGGATCGGCGGCACGGCCGGCCGGGAGCCGGTGGCGATGACGAAGGTCCTGGCGGTGAGTGCGCGGCCGCCGACCTCGAACGCATCGGGGCCGATGAAGCGGCCCTCGCCGAAGATCACGTCGACGCCGAGTCTGCGAAACCGCTCGGGGCTGTCCATAGGCTCGATTTCGGCGATGACGCCGCGCACGCGCGCCATCACGCGGGCAAGGTCGACGCGTGGCTCGGTTGGGGGCAGCGCCCATTGGTCGGCATGGCGCATCTCGTGCGCGATGCGCGCGGACTTGATCAGCGATTTCGACGGCACGCAGCCGTACCACAGGCAGTCGCCGCCCAGCTTGTGCTTCTCGACGAGCGCGACCTTCGCACCGAGCGTGCTGCCGCCGGCGGCGACGACCAGGCCGCCGGAACCGCCGCCGATCACGACGATGTCGAACTCGGGGGTCGCCACTTCGACTCCATTCCTGTTGAGGGCGCACCGCGCCCGCGCGGGCCTCCGCGCGACCGTTGGTCGTGCGTCGCCGTCGCCATCTTACAGAGGCCCCCGCGGGGTACAGGAGGACGACGGCTCGTTTGGCCGATGCGCCCGATCAGTGCGTCGCCTGTTCGCGTCCCGGCACGTCGAATTCCAGGCCGTCGACGAGTTCGGCGATCGAGTACGACCGCGTGAGGTCGCCCAGCAGCGCGCCGGCCTTCTCGCGCGCGAGGATGGCGCGCACGCGGTAGTGCGCGTCCGCGAGCAACACCGCCACGCCGACCGCCTGCGCGCGGCGCGCGAAGTCCAGCAGCATCCGCACGGTCGACAGGTCGAGGTCCGTGGTGAACGACAGGTCGACGATGATCCGGCGCGGCGGCACCTCCGAGCGCTCGAGCAGCGACAGCATGTGCTCGCGAACGGTGTCGGCGTTGAAGTAGAGAAGCGCGGCGTTCGGGCGGAACACGATGATGTCGGGCAGGGTCACGGCGCCCGGGTGCCGGACGAGCGAGGCGAAATGGTCGGTGCCCGGGATGCGACCCAGCAGCACGCACTCCGGCAGCGCGAGACGCCGGATCAGCATCGCGAGCGAGAAGACGCACGCGACGAGCACGCCCTTGAGGATGCCCACGCCCAGCACGGCGAGGATCGTGACCATCGCGATCACGAACTCGGGCGTGCTCACGCGGCGCAACTGCCGCAGCTCGTCGATCCGGAACATTCCGCCGACCGACGCGAGGACCAGCGCCGCCAGCAGCGGTTGCGGCAGGCGCTCGAACAGGCCGGTGAGGAACAGCAGCACCACCGCCATCCACGCCGAGCACACGACGATCGCCACGGGCGTGCGCGCGCGCGCCTCGTCGTTCACCAACGACTGCGACAGGCCGCCGCCCGACGGGAAGCCGTGGCCCACGGCGATCGCGATGTTCGCGCTCGCGAGGCCCAGCAGCTCGCGGTTGGGGTCGATCGCGTAGTCGTGGCGCAGCGCCAGCACGCGGGCTGCCGCGATGGCCTCGTTGTAAGCGATCAGGAAGCACGCGAGCGACAGCGGCAGCAGCGCGTTGAGATCGATCAGGCTGATGTCCGGAAACGCGGGCAGCGGAATGCCGCGCGGGATCGCGCCTACGACGGCGATCGCCAGCGCGTCGACGCGCGGCAGCTCCATCAGCGCAAGGCCGAGCGCGACGACGATCAGCGGGATCGGCCAGCGCGGCCGCAGCGCGTGCCCTGCCTGCAGCGCCGCGAACGCGACCAGCCCCACGACGAGCGTCGGGACATGCGTGCCGGGAAGGTGGCGTGCGAGGTGCGTCAGCGTGCGCAGGAGGTCACCGTGCTGGGGGGCGAGCCCGAGCAGCAGCGGCAGCTGGCTCACGGCGATCACGATGCCCGCACCGATCTTGAACCCCGTGAGTACGGTCTCGGAAATGAAGTGGACGATGCCGCCCCAGCGCATCGCGTATGCGAAGAGCGCGGTGAGCCCGACGAAGAACGCCGTGGCGGACGCGAGCGTCGCGTAGCGCTGGGGGTCCGCGGCGGCCAGCGTACCCAAGGCGACC